>Ga0247611_10007760_pt1 | contig 13364 bp, 10 predicted proteins | sample 177DNAGHGhighgp2_FD_192422 | JGI IMG/M metagenome (GOLD analysis project Ga0247611, IMG submission 192422) | Sheep rumen microbial communities from Palmerston North, Manawatu-Wanganui, New Zealand - 1770 DNA GHGhigh gp2 | ecosystem: Host-associated > Mammals > Digestive system > Stomach > Rumen... | reverse complement strand
TCCGGAGCCCATGGCCAGTCCCCATTACTGGGATTCCTTCCTTGGCACAAAGGACGGTCCGGCCCATTTCGCCCATTGGGTCGTGTTTGAGCGTAATGCAGACCGGGGCGAGGAACACGGCCCAGAGCGTTTCTCGTTGCTATTCGTCTGCGGCGAAGGACTCGCTACTTTCCAGCAGCTCTACTGCAGCCGGGGTCTTGCCCCGAAGATGCTCTGCTTCATCCAGTGCTGGGGCTTCGCAGGCAACTGGACCAACTTCACGGGTGTCGGGGCCCCGTTCCATAAGACATTGCGCAAGTACCGCGAATGCGTTCCTGAATGGCTCTGCCTTGGTGATGCCTGGCATATCGACGGAGAGCAGAAACTCCGTGACCTGGAGACCATCGGTGCGGTCTGCTGCGGCTATCACTCCGTCGGTGCCCTGAAGAATCGGTTCGGCGAGCCGCTGCGGGTTCATAATGACCCGGACAAGATGGTATGGGCTTTCCCAATGACGGGACGTAGGTATGCGGCTATCAGCGTCTGCCACCAACTGACACCTGTCCTCTATGACTTATCGGAGTTCCAGGGAGGCCTGGATGCGTTCCTGGACGCCATCGTCATCCGTGACCCTAGCGGAAGGAGGGATCGAAGGCAGTGAGGGTAAGATAAAGGCAGGTCATCACTAGATGCCTGCCTTTATCTTATTGAATTATCCGTAAAACTCAACATACTGATTACAACCCCCGATATCTACGATGTGGCCGCACCGATAAGAGAAGCCACATTTCTTTGCAACCTTTTCAGAAGCGGTGTTGCCGGGAAAGATCCACAACATAAGGTCCGTGTCACCATGCTCAATCAGTTTGTTTTTCAACGCGGTAAGTGCCTCCGTCATATACCCTTTCCCTTGGTATTGCCTCTTCATATAGTACCCCAGGAACGTGGAATCAAATATCAATTCACTATCCACATAGCTTTCTATCAGTCCGATGACCTCCTCCCCGAGTACAATTGCCACACTGTCCTCGCACCATCTCCGGATGTAGTCTTTTGCATCTTCTATGCTGTTCATGCAGGGCACGCCGGCGTCGCATGCTATAGCAACGTCCCCGCGAATCTCGAAGATGTCCTGGGCATCCTCCTCCCTCATAAGGCGAAGTGTGAGTCTTTCCGTGGTTATTATGGTTTCTTCAAATTGATCATCTGTAAAAATATCAAGAACCATATGAGTTATTTATTTGAAGTCTTGGCCAGAAAAGACTCAATGGCCTTTTTCCCGTTCTCCCAAGTGTGATTCTTCTCTCGTTCGAGGACTTGTTCAAGAAGAGGGTTTAGATAATCGGCTATGTCATTCGCGAAGTCTGATTCAAGAAGCTTCAATAGCCAGATCCTATCATCATCTTCTTCTGGGCAATCGGGATAGTATTCTTCTTCCCAGTATTCGCCCCAGACCCAATCGAATATGCCTGCAATTCCGTAATCGTCTGTAAGCCAGTTATCATTAATGAGTCCTTGCTTCCACATAACTGCCAATCGGGAATACATCTCAATCGAGAGATCCGGACTATAAACAATAAAGCTACGATCTTTTCCAACTCCCGCAGTTCCCAGTGCTATTATTCCCATAGCCTTTAAGGCTTCGGCATTATCACCTGAACTAACTGCTTTAGAGAACATCTGAACAATAAAGTCCGCAGAACCATCAGAAAGTTCACAGAAAAAACACTCCCAATTCAATGCTATAAGGTAGTCCACAGCATAATCAATCCCATAATTATCCTCAAGGACTGCAGCATATTCAAATTCCTCAGTCTTTTCTTCAGGATCTTTATTCCACAAAATATCGATAAACTCGTCCTTCGAACACCCATTTAATTCATATTCACCACCTTTGGCAAGGCCCTCATAAAACAAATAAGGGATGGCTTGAGGCATACACTTCCCCATCCAATCCAATATCTCTTGAGGATAATTGCGCATGAAAGCGGTAAATCTGTCCTGCCGCTCGGTATGGCCGACTCTAAGACGATGATTCAAGAAATTATCCCAGGCTCCGGACATAAAGGCAGAGATATCCCCATCAGTGATTTCACCTATTTCCTTGTAATTCGTTGGCCCGTCAAAAGTGATTTTCTTTGTGCCAATGTAGTCCTTGTACCATTCTTGTCTGAACTTGTCTCCAATGTAATCTAGGACATACTCGCTAAGCTGATAACTCTCGTTAATGTACTGGAAATTGTTCTTGATGATGGACAAGATCCTTATTTCATCATCGGTTTCATCGATTCCGCACAAATCAGGCCGGCTGCACATCGCCTGGAACCAAATCTTATACCATCGCGCAGTCCTAAGCCCACCACGACCGCTGCGTGCCGCAGCCAGTAAGCGATCAAGATCATCCTTGGTCAATTTTTCAAACCCGTCGTCACTTCCTATTGAATCCAAACCGTAAAAAACACCATGAACCAGAATATCACTGGATCCGTCAATAAGAATGCCATTGCCATTTTTGATGTCATTCAAAACTCGAGATCTAGTCTTTGGCAAATCCGGGTAGTCTCCGAAGATGTGGAATGTCCAATTAACATGAACTGAATCAGGATTATTCTCCCAGTCGCCATATATGTCCCAGGTCCGGATGGAAACATCTATAGGAGATTCTGCCGTTGCGTTCGGATCAAATGACAGACAAATCGAATCAACATCGTAAAAAGTGATAATGGCCCGTTCAAATTGCATCCCCTTACTCTCGAGATACTTTTTAATATCGCCGGAATACTTTGTTAGTCCAGTTTTACTGTCGACGACGTCGTAGGTACTTTGCGACAAAGCCTCCTTTGTAATGGCCAGAGCTATGGAAAGGATTTCTTCGTTATCTAACTGATGATAACACTCGAGATTCTTTGCATAAGAGAGTTGTAACATAATATGGAGTGATGAAATGACTTATGAGATAATAGAATAATATATACACAATTGTGTCTACGTGAAATAGGGCAGATCCTCGAAATCGTTCGGGTCAAGATCCTCCGGAGTGAGTTCCAAGTCTACCTCAACAGGTTGGATGTCTTCAAATACCATATTCTCACAACCCGGAAGCATATGCATGAAATCGCGGACTGACTTAGGCGTGGTTCTTAGATTCTGATCAAGAGCCTTCCGCAATGCCTTTTTACTCTTATCACTAATTTCGATGAAGGGTGCATCCAGGTCATCGGGAGAGTAATTTTGCATGTCATTCCCGCTGAAAGCATAATACATTAGTGCAGCAAATGAGAAGATATCCAACTCTGGATGGAATTGTTTGGTGAAATCCAAATCATACTGTAATTTACAGCAATGCCCATGGCTTCCAACACCGCCGCCTTTCGTGGTTTTAATCCCATTCTCATCATAATGTTGTGAGATTCCAAGATCACCTAGTATTGCCTGCCCTTCATCATCAATCAAGATATTCTCGGCCTTAATATCAAGGTGGAGCCAATGATTATTGTGCATGGTGTCCAAAGCAATAGCCAGAGGCCTCATTACTCGATCAATGAATTCATTCTCATTCATCGGACCATTAGCCCTCAACTCATCTTCCAAAGTCCCACGGGAATAATAATCCATCACGTAGTAATAAGTGTTCGTCTCATCACATTTGAAGATACTACGAGCACCTCGGACGTGGCAACCTTTGAATCTTGAGAAATACTCCATTGTCTCCGCCTCATCAATAAACTTGATTAGGAAAGAATGAAGATCTGTTTCTTGACGTATACTATCAATATCTCCAAGGGACATGGCAACTTGATTTCCGTCAAAGCGCGTACTTCCATTATCAATTCGGCCGAAGAATTCTTTTAGAACAACCGTTTGAATATCATCATCCCAAAAAGAACTCTCCGTAGCTAAGTAGGAAATACCAAAACCACCAGATCCCAGGCATTTTTCAATAGTATAATCGGTCCCTCTACCATCACTGACCACAAATCCCTCAGGAAGAATACTAGAATCAAGTTCCTTCTCACAAATACTCCTTTCTGCCTCAAAAGTGTCCTCGCTATTAGGAATATAAATCTTAATATCCATAATCTCGTCTTCAGAGTGGCGACGTTCCTTGGACGCGCTCCAGTGATTCAGTTGTGTCTGAACATATGGCTTGCGAAGCTCATTGATAATATAAGGCGGAAATACCCCTCTAGTAGAAATCGCAAATGCCAGCCCCTCCGAGAAGAAGGCGGGATGACGATCACCCCTAAAAATACGCGGTTCCAACTCACCTTCATTGTTCACTATGAGAGACACAGTATCAAGATAATAGGCGGGTTCGAAAAGAGAGAATGCTTCAATAGGCTGATAGCTGGCCAAATGCTCATAAGGGCTATAGGGATGCTCTCGATCAATATATACCTTCATCAGTTCATCAGGACAGGCAGAATCAGTTACTCCGAAGAAGGAATCCTTGCGATACCTATTGAGAACCTTCCCTAAAGGGAGCAAGCGAAAGCCTTCTTTCTCAGGGACTACTTCTTCAAAGAAGGACTCTATTGTTGTCTGCTCCTTAGCTAGTGTATCTATGGAAACTATTTTTGAGTTGAGAGAGACTTTTCTCTGAAGTTCACGAGAACGACAGTCGATATCTTCATTAAATAGATTGACCATCTTGACATTGGAGGGATGCTTCTTGGCTTTATTGACAGAGATCAACGCCAATCCGAAGTGCCGGGGCAGCAAGACCACGGATTCTAATGAATTATCAGCAATTACTTCTTTGAATAACTTCTGCTTGCCGACCATTCGAAATAGGTATTTTGTCTCGATTAAGCCAACAAACTTGCCCTTTTCAGAAAGGATATTCTTTATATGCTTCAAGCAAGTATGCCACGAAGTGTAGCCCGTCTTTTCATCATGGCTGGCATAGTTCAAGACAACGCCATCAAACTTAACATCTCCAATGCTCTCATAAGGCTTCGCAACAGAAACCGAAGTTATTTTTTTGATACCATTACCCTTAATAATGAGCTCACTCACCATGGATGCCAAATCAGCGGTTGGCCCACAGGATTCGGTCGAAACAGAAGCACTACTGAGCATCGACGCCGCAAAAGGAGCTCTGGCGAATGGGATAAAAACAGGACCCTTGATATCTCCTAAAATCCATTTTTCAAATCTGGCAAGGGAGAGGTCGTCAAATTCATTGAAAACGCAGGCATGCTTCAAAATATCGTTTGCAATATCCAGATAGTATTCTTTCAAATAATCATTTGGACACTGCAATAGACCTTGCACGAATAGAAACATTGCGCGACGTTTATCCATTGAGTCAACAAGAACTTCGTCGTGTTTTTGAAAAGCCTCACGAATTTGCTGAATACGACCGGCCGTATGGAAAACAACTACGGACATGTGGTCCATTTCATTGCATTTCCATCTTTCAAGGAGATTAGCTCCAGCAGGGTCTTTTTGTGCTAGTTCAGCAGCATCCTCCTGCGTGAATTGTGAGAGAATCTCGCTGGAATAACGACGTTCCGGATCATCCTTCCAGTCTAAAGGTTTACGAATTTTCTCTTCAATCTTGATTAATTCCTTCCCCGGTTTCCCAGTCCTAGCGAGATATAGAAGGAATAAAGGGATAATAGAGCCGGGACACTGTTTGTAGTAATCGTTAACCAGCTGCTTCATCGCAGCATGATAATGGTCGAAGTTCTCTCTGATACCCATATTGCAATAGCGTTAACATTTTTTGGCGTTCTACAAATTTAGTTTATTTCTCCGGCAAAAGAAAGGATTACGATATTTAAGGGTATGTATTATAAACCAAACGAAACGCGATGACTGTCAAAAACATGGTATAGTCATGAATTGTTTTAGAAATAAAGTCGAATTGATATGTGTGAAAGTATTACGCTAGAGAGAAAAGTTGATCGTATGCTAAATAACGTGGAGTGGATTCATCCCGAATCGGATATCTACGATGGTAGCCATATTGCATTTAGGATGGGGGAGATTGTGATAAGGGGTATTGTATCACTAACTCCCAGGAAGGTTGAGGTAACCATGGAGTCGCCCCAGACGGGCATCACTGGTGTTGAGACTTTAGACGCAGACATGCCGGTAATCTTCACGGAGCATCCGTATGAAATTAGCCCGGCCTCCCTCGCTGGAAAAGACCGGGCTCGTAGACTGTTGCTGAGACTATACTACTCAGCAGAGGGTACAACGGTATAATCGTCCGGTTGTGCAAAAAACCATACTTTCTCGGTCGGGTGAAACGTATCAACTTTACTTTTACGGATAATCACCGTATCGCCTTCCTTAATCGTACTCTGCCGATTAGTGTTAAGACGTGTATGGCCGCAAATCAAGCTACCATCATCATCAAGTTCAACAATCCCAGTTTCTGGTTTTCCTCTTGGTACACTGGTAAATGACCCTACGACTGAATCAGGGTCGCTTTCCGCCTTGTCTAGAATACGTTCATACCACAAAAGAACGTCCATAAGGATATATAGAGCAGATTTGTACAAATCTGAGTTCTTTGATTCCTTGGACACATACTCAACGACGTCAAGGAGGTTATCCCCAAAAGCCTTATGAGAACCTCCTGCCACGACTTGTTTGAAATATCGTAACATGAGACCCAGCGTGTTCGACATCAATTTCTTGTCCGCATGATAGAACCGGGCTGTCTCCTTCAAGTCATCGAATCTGCCATCTGCGAGGAATTCAACTTGTGCCCCGAACTTGATATCCGGAATAATATCCTTCTTCGCTAGACTCTTCAACAAGTCCTCCGCAATTTGTCTGAGTTTGTTGAATTTATCTTCTGTGTCCTTCAAACTTAACTCATTTGAGAATTCTTCGTCCAGCGCTTCAGTGAGAACACGTTGGATGTTTCCTTCATTATATCTATCGGCCGCTTGGAATACTCTGGCATATTTGTTACGCATTTCAGCCTCTCTTGAACCAAGGGCCTCCATCTCATCTTGGAACTTGAGACAGAGAGATTCGAGGGAATCCGGATTCTTTGAATAGAAATACCTATTCCGGAAATATTCCAATCGTCTTGCCTTGATCTTTGCTTTCAAGATGTCCTCAAAGGAAGTGTCGGTATATAGGTAAAAGGGGAGTTTTCGTGAGGCATACTTGTCCTTTAGTTCAATGGAATAGTCAAGCCCGTCATACGCCTCTTCCTCGTTTTGCCCATATCTGATGCCGGCATCAAGGAAAACAGCATTGGCCCTTTCGACTGATGATGTACACTCATCAATATACCTGATAAGGGCTCCGGAAAGCTGGATAGCGGTGGTAGGAGTAGAAATAATCCGAATACCGAACTGCGCAACCGAAGCTTGTATGCTATCTTGTAAGACTTTGATTTTTTTGTTTTCTGTCGGAGACCAAAAGCCTGATGCCCAGATGACATTGTACGTTCGATTCTTCGTTACCAGGTATTTCTTTAGCGTCTCGTTAATAAACTGTTTTTGCGCACCTATATCTGGATCAATAGCAAGTTTTGCATAGAGGAGGACCTTGTCAAGGACACGGTCATCAGCATTATGCTCGATACAGTTTCGCAAGTAATGGACAAAGGGCTTGCTTGTAACCAGCGCATATGCCAGATACTCAAGTGACACCACGTCTTCATTTGGACGAACTGCATAGATGTTGTAAGGATCATAGACGACCGTTTCTCCTTCTCGCACTATACATGCGCCTATCTTTCCAGAAGCGTCAACTCGGAAAAGGATACATGGGCCCGAGACTTCAGCGGGTTCAGAGCAACGGATTCCTTGTAGCTCATAGTTGTTCCGTTTGCTTAGTACATCAAAGAATCGTGTGCTGAAACAATTGTCTGAAACCCAATATCCGGTTTTCCTTTTAGGGGGAATAATAGGAATGATTGATGCAACCTGGTTGATGTAAAAGGGCTTCTCGTTTCCTTCACAAGGAATAGGGTTGGCGTAAATTGCTGAGATATATTTCCAGTCGAAATACTCCAGAACATCTCCTCCAACACTCTTACGGAAGGGGGCTGGGGTCTCATCAATTAGATTATAACCACCGGATTTGATGGTGCTATATGCTGCATGATTATTGATGACTGCAAAATCTCCCATATAGAAACACGCAGTATCATGTTTGTTCTCGAAATCAAGAACGATAATAGCAGTTTTGATCTTAGAATCGGTGAAAACATCCTCCTCGGGTAGGCAAATAACGCTTTCCAGTAACCCCTCTTCGAATAACCTTTTACGTAGTTCCTTGAATCCATATCCACGAATGAATGGATAACGGACAAGGCAGACAGCAGCCTTCTTTGGGGTTCGCTTTTCTAAAAGAAGATTGAATACATCCTTATGAAGTTTGTCATAAGCCGCACCCTTATTCAGATAGTTCTCAAAATCATCAAAATAGCAATCCGTAGGCAAGTTAAAGACAACGGCATCGAACTGCTGATCTGTCCAGTCAGCGAGCGGATTGCTAACAAGAAATGAGGCGTTGTCATACCCATAGGCATCTGCAATGACACGAGATAGAATACTATACACCCCATAGGCCTCTTGTCCAATATATCGTATGTCTTTATCCAATCCCAGCATCAAGCCCCCTACGCCGGCGAAAGGATTATAGACAGATTTACAGCCATGTTGTTTGACGATGTCTCCTATCGTTTTTGATATGAAAAACTTTGGCAGGGCAACTGTACCTCCGTTCAAAGCCCTACACTTATTCTTTACGGCCTCGATGAATCCAGGATAATAGTCAAGATATTCATTATGTTCAAGATGGGAAATGATACTATACAATTTATAGACATCTCGGAATCTATAGTCCTTACCCTTTATGGCAACAGTTGCATTGTAAAGGATGTTGAATAACTCATCGTCTGACTTGTCGTGCTCCAGGAGATTGCCGGTCGAATCAAATACCATTTTGATTCCTTTCTTGACTGCGTATAAAACAGTCAAGGCATTGAAAAGCTCGTCAATCTCACCTTTTGTGCTGAGAACCTTGCAAATGTCATCTACCTCATACAAAACGGAGTTGGGATCATCCAACCCCTTGAACGGCATTTTTGAGTCAAACTTGCCCTGGGATAGGTTGTATAACTTATCGCTGATGTTGCCTCCTGCCACAAAGGAGGAGTTAAGCCATCTCTCAACCGAAGCCCTTTTCTGAGCCATAGATGGCCCCTCTTTTTTAGTTTTCTTCGCCATGTGGATACTGAAATCAAACGGTATGAAAATCAAACTCCTTCTTAAACGCAAGCAGGTTGGCGTTATTAGAGTTATGGTCTTCAATAATAGAGAAAGTAATAAGCCTATACTTATTTTTGAACTCAGATTCTAACATTATTTCATGGAAGAGTCTCGCAATCTCTGATGGGGGATTCCGGAATGCTCCACAACCGAAGGCGCCTAGAACAAGGGAATCATGGCCATACATCAGTCCGATACGGAAAACTGTCCGGATCTTATTCCGGGTGATGTCGATTGCAGCTTGAGGCATATGGCCATCCGGAGTAAGCTTGATAGGATACTTACCGTTCAAGTTTAAAGCAGCGCATGTGATCACGGCAACATCGTATGGCTCTTCCATCAATAGGCAATCTATGCCTTCCCGGAAAACGGTTATGGCAGGGGAGTAGACGGCGCTGAACTCCGATACGATTGGATAATGCTCTCCCATCTGCAGCGTATATCCATATCTGGATGCGTACTTGGCGTCGAATGAGTAGATGGATCTTGTCAAGGTGCTTCGGCGGCAGATGGTCTCCTCTTGTGCGCGGGCCCCGGTTTCCACGCCACCACCGGGATGACCGGCGCTAGCGAAATTGAGAAGTGCAGGACTGTATCCTTCTTTCACCAGTCGCTCGGCGGCGACAAGGCAGTCATTACACTCAACCATCACCTTGGTCCCGCCCTCGACAGAAGGGGAGGAAACGATAGGAATCTCTTGCTGGAAACACTTCCCATGTTGGAGCATCAAGGTGAAATCAAACTTAATCTGCTTCCCAGACGGAGTGGTATATCCTCCAGCTTGGATGAGTCTAGTGGTCTCACAAAAGATATCTGCATTTTTCTTCTTTTGGGCAGCGATTTCTGGATTAAAGGTCTTAAATGCCATGTTTCTAATTGTGTGGTTCTTGTGACTTTCAAAATTAAGCATTTTTTGCCATTTCACCTTGACTTGCACGTTTATTCGTTTCGTAATAATCCACTATTCGCTCATAGGAATCAAAGACCGCCGTGATGAAGGATGCCGCTGCGTCTGCCCCAAAATCGGTAAGGTCAATCCGGCAATCCTCATATTGATTGCCATTTCCCTTTGGAGGGAAGAAATAGAGGAACACATCTCCCGAGTCGGTCTCACAGAGGTATAAACTGGCTATTCCGTTCGACAATTCATAGGAGTAGTCATTCAACCGGGATAACGTCATCCTTGAGAAGCCTCGATAGCTTAAGGCATATTTGATAGTTGCCTCCACCCCTTCGTTCGCCTCCATGCAAGGGTCGGCCTCGGCCAGGACTGAACGGCTATAACCCATCCAAAGCCTAGATATCGCATCGCTTCTGCTTGTTGTATGAAGTGACCTTGCCAGCTCGATTGGACTTATGACCCATGACGGCGAATATTGTGTGAATATCACCGGAGGTTTCTGAAGCATCTGTAAACGTATCGACATTCCTGGTTAGTTCGTTTTACTATATACCTTTGGCCATGGGGATTATTATAGCCAGTTATGGAATCAAACGTGAGGGATCATCATATTATTCGGATTCCGATCGTATCTCCTGGAACTCCACAACGAGAGAGTCAACGATCCCCGATGTCTCCTTTATTTTGTCCGCCAGCTCACCCAACGGAATATCTATATGGGCTGACATCACCTTGTGCAAGTCCATAGAGACGATGTCACCAGCGCCGATATGATACAGGACAGATAAACCCAAAGGTTTCAGATATTGGTCGATGAGGGACCGGACGAGTTTATCCTTGATTTCCGTCTCTATCGAATGCTTCGTCTCCTCCAAGTCTCTTGCCCTAAGAGTCGCCATGATGGTTGTGACATGACTGACAATATCAGGTATCTCCTTATCGAAACGAATCATGAAATCTGCGAGCGTCTCCCCGGAGATGTTAATTTTGCATCTCCTGTCAGATGGCCAGGGACAAGCAAAGATATTGCTATGACTCATTTTATAGATTCGGTATTGTGCGTTAGCCATTTGCACTCGGAATGAGTTCTTTTTGAATAGGATCTTATCTTTGATAACCCCTTTTCGGGTCATTATCGTCAAGGTCTTCTCGACCACCAGGAACTCGTCCTTCATCGCGTTTTCATTCAAATGCCCGATACACTTTTCCCAAACACCGAACAAAAGTGCAGACCTGATATTATCTGGCGAGAGCTGCATTCTGAACATAGAACTCCTATACCATCCGTCGGGCCTTCTTTCCATGCGCATGTTGCTGAGATCCGTTACGACCTCATTGGTGATTGCCTTGAAATCTATGCTTTCCATCCGTTCCACGTTTTCCATGCCCCGGAAAGGGGCCATACAGTTATATTCGTTTTGGCCTTGTTGAGCGGCTCAACCACAGACATGACTTCATCAAGGATCTGGAGCAGCTTTCCTTCCCGGATGTCCTTGTATTTTACAATGAAGGTCATTGCGCTGCCGCACTCAAGTTTTATCGAGACCTTGACACGCAGTTTCTGCCAAATAAAAGAGAACATGAAGCCCCTCTGGCGCAGTTCATATGCAATGAGGGCCTCGGCAGTAGCCATGTTTATCTGCTGAATCTTCCTGTTCTTTAAACACTCAGTAGCCTTGATGTAGGCACGTGCGCGAAGGTCGGTGGAGATGCGACCAATAAGCCTCGTAATCTCATCTTGATCCTCCCACTTCAATGCCTGGTGGGAAGAATAATGTCGCGCCTTCTTCCAGATATCCTTTACGGATGAAACTGCATGGTCAATGCAGTTGTTTATATTGAACAGATCGCCCGGATGACGGTTGGCATAGTCCGTCACCGTCTTCAGCGCCTCACGAATGACCTCGTCATCGGTCATAGGGAATGGTTCTCTCTTTCGCTTGAACATTGTGTTACTTCAACTCAATTGTACAAACACGTCCGGATTTCTCCATCCAGTGGTGATGTGCCTCATAGCAGTCCTTATCTTGGCACACCCAAATAATCTTACAATGCATGTAATCCGGAAGCAAAGGCTCTGGAGCATAACCATCCGTCAAGATAAGGAGACCGTCATATCCATTCTCGGAAGCATACTCGATTGGCTCCTGGAAACTGGTCCCGCCCCGGCCGATGGCAATCACCTCGCGCATCACCTTCTTGAGGCTCTGAACCACGCGTACGCCACAATCGAACTGTATGACATCGATTGACTCGAAACCATAACGGAAAGCACTGTTGATTACCCCGTAAAAATAGCTTAAGCTCTCGCTGGAGATGGATCCGCTTACATCAACGGCTACGAGCAGCTTCGTGTCGAAACGGCGGATGGACCCCATGTTCTCGAACCCGGTCCTTCGGTTGGGCCTCATGCGAGTGAGCTTTCGCTTTGAGGAGAGGATGCTGGCCCTGAAACCGCTGAAGACGTTCCGCCAGTTGATTTTGGCCTTGGTGGACGCCTTCAACTGCTCCGCGAAAGCACCGGCAAGGGAACCCCATGACGTGCATCCCTCTATGATACCGTTTATCAAGGCGACGGTCAGGTCGTCCTCATCCCATAACTCGGAAAGATCCTGGTTCTTCTCCGACAAGCGCTGAAAACGATCGTCGTACTCGTCGTTTCTGGAAGTCGCCTTACTCGATTCACCCCTCTTGCCCATCGAGGGGATGCCTAATTCTCCGTCAGAGTCCCCGTCGCCACCCGCGCCAGCGGGCAGCATGGATTGAATCTTCCTCGAATACCACTCATACGCCATTCCGGCAGGCAGCCCGTAATCGGATGGCTTCTCAATCTTGAAGGAGTTGTAGTTGTAATTATCTCCGACCACAACGTTGGAGCCTATGGCGATAGCCTGCTGGCTGCACCCGTCCGGTTTCCGCTCGTAAGGATGCTTGAGCAGAATGCGCACGGCCTCGGTGCGGAGAGCCTCTTCCAGTCCCTGGTCAGTCATTTCGCGGAGATACTCCGGATTATACTCGACGCGCCTCTTGCCGCTCCTGACAGGACACGCCATCTGCGTGTTGGACACAAGTTCGTGAGTGCAGAGAACCTGGAAGAGCGCTGGCTCTTGAATGAACCAGTGCTCCAGTATGGTTGTTATGCGGTCCCTCATTTACTTGATACCTTTCACGTAGGAGATGAACATCATGGTTAGGACCTGACACTCCCTGGCGATGAACGCCACGGCGTTAGG
>Ga0247611_10007759_pt1 | contig 13365 bp, 10 predicted proteins | sample 177DNAGHGhighgp2_FD_192422 | JGI IMG/M metagenome (GOLD analysis project Ga0247611, IMG submission 192422) | Sheep rumen microbial communities from Palmerston North, Manawatu-Wanganui, New Zealand - 1770 DNA GHGhigh gp2 | ecosystem: Host-associated > Mammals > Digestive system > Stomach > Rumen... | reverse complement strand
CCTCGACTTGCATGTGTTAAGCCTGTAGCTAGCGTTCATCCTGAGCCAGGATCAAACTCTTCATTGTAAAATTTGTATCTCTAGATCCAGTACCACTAGTATGACTAGCAGAACCAGTATCTCTTAATCTGTCCCAGAACGACTATCCAGTATCAAGTTTAGAATTAAACGGTTTGTTTCTTCTACCCAAGAGATTAATGCAAACATTAAACTCTCGCTTCTTGTACTACTTCTGTCTATGTAAATCTTTCAAAGAACTCTTTTCTTTTAGTGCTTGTCAGGAGGTGTTCCTGATTTGCGGGTGCAAAGGTACGACTTTTTTCCGAACCACCAAAACTTTTCCAAGAAAAAATTCAATTTTTAATGCATTTTTTATTCGGTCTTGATGTATGTCAATGCAAGAAACTGCCTACACCTTATTATATATTATATAGGGGAGGAGAAATTATGACTATAGCGAGCTAATAGATTTTGCTCTTTTTGCCGAGTCTGCGCTAGAAAAATTTGGTATTCATCACTCTCCGGATGAAATGGACGATGACCATAAGCCTCTTTGATGGGTTTCCATTCTTTCAAAAAAGTCTTTGCATGGTTACTAAAATACACATCCACCAACTGTTGCCAGATATATTCAACCGTCTGATCAGAGGGATGAAGCATATCAGGTTGATAGAAACGATAGTCACGCAATTCATCAAGTACTATCTCATAAGCAGGGAAATAATGTATAAAAGAAGGATGCAAAGACACTAGTTTATTGACAGCCAACAACAATGTAGCTTTAGACAACTGACTACCATGATACCCATACTTCGCATAACGTATAGGACTGACAGTCAATACGACATGAGCATTGGTATTTCTCTGTCGAATCAACTCAATAGCTTGCAAAAGATAGTCAGAACACTGATCGACAGACAACTCTTCTTCTTGAAAAAGACGTTGGGGACGTTTCTGGCAGTTATCGACAATCTCACCTGTTTCTTTTAAACGATAAATATGATTGGTTCCCAAAGTAAAGAATACAATCCTAGGCGACACATCACAACGTTGAACGGTATGAAGAACTGATGCAGGATTATACATCACGCCATAAGGATTCACCGTGACAGGAAAGTGCTCTTCAGAAAAACGACGTCCTATATGATCTGCGAAACAAGAGCCTACGAAAAGGATAGGCTCCAAAGGCTCAACAAGAAAACCTGGAGCGTCAACTTGAACAACAGTACGGAATTCCATATTAGCTACGACTGATTTGCAACCCACTAGTAGACAGCGACATATCCACAAAACGAGCATTCTGGCTCAATTTGTTTTCTGTTAGAATTTTGCGAATACGAGCAGCTGCCTCAGGACTCTTGGCCACCATATAAAGATAACCACCTCCACCTGCACCAGGCAATTTATATCCCAAACAGAGATCATCAATCAAATCTGTAAGTCGACGTACTTGTTCTGGATTTGTACCACTATCAAGTAATTGGTTTTGTTCCCACGTACGACGAACCAAAGTTCCCATCTGCACAAAGTCCTGACGTTGAATAGCATCATACATCATCATAGTATGCTCCTTCATTTGACGCAACAAACGCAATTGTTGCCCATTGTTCAAGAACATACGACGAACTATCTCTGCCAAAATCTGCTTGGCCGTACGCGTAATACCCGTGTAATATAATAGATGACACTGCTGATATTCAGGCAGGACATAAAGATCTGTAGGCAACCAGCGAGCCAAAGGAACCTGATCAAAACCACTCTGCGTCTGCAGTAGTTTGACACCACCTAGCACACCACCAAACTGATCCTGCCAACCACCACCCGTAGTCAGCAGCTGTTCCAACACCAACGTACGACGCCCTATCTCGTTCTTATCCCATGCCAAATTACAGAAGTCACTAATAGCGCCAAGTACTGTTGCAGCCAAAATAGAGCTAGTACCCAATCCACTACCGGCAGGAATCGCCGATAGTAATGTCAGTTCGATACCACACCCGAAAGCTTCTAACTGTGCCTTGAGTGATGAATAACGCTCTACAGAGAACTGCGGCAGAAAACCGGCCAAGGCTAACGCAGCCTTAGGGATTGAGAAAGGAGACCCGACCTTATTAAACTGCTGCAACTCCTCATACGTCTCCACTACCTCCGAAGCACCCAAGTCAATACTTCTCAGGATGACACGCGGTTCTTTACATGGCTTTACATATGTTTGCAGAGGTGGTTGTCCATTCAGTTCAATAGCCAAATTTACCACATTCCCTCCCTCCAATAAACAATACGGAGGAGTATCAGTCCAGCCACCAGCAATATCGATACGAACAGGACTACGTCCCCATACTATTTGGTCTTGCAATACAGACATCTGCGGCTGTTGTGGTTCTGCCAGAACACGCTCTGTAAGTCCCTGACGCAGAAGGTCAAAGGCCACAGAACTATTACCTCGAAACATAGCATCATGGATACGAACCATCAAAGGAGCATCACCCCCCAACAATGCAGGCATAGGAATATCATAGCGTTTAAACTCTTGGGCTGCATCATCCAAATCCAACTGATAAAACACACTATGATGCCAGTTACTGGCTATGGCCGACCAGTTATCCTTTCGGAAGTCAACGCGCTGCTCAAAAAGTCTAGCTAGATTAGCCTCAGCGGAAATATCCTCAGCGGACAAGAAAGGACAAGAGTCGCTAGGCAATGGACAAGAGGATAATCGCGCTTGTAACCAAGGTTCTATCTCGTCATAGGGAAGCACAGGGAATTGGCGACGTTGCTGCTCTGCCCCATCAAACCTATCGTCTATATGATAAAGACGCACAGCAAAACAGTCATCACCAACAGGCACGATGTCCAAACATTGTCCGGGAGCAAACGATATCTGCCAATCATTACGAGGTACACCCGTGACAATATTCTCAGAGGTCAACTTCCATCTTTTTCCGATATGACTGTTCTCTATCCATATATTCTGGTTCTCAGCCGAGAAAGATATATCAAGTAACGCATTCTGTACGAAGATGGAGGGATGCGGTTTACGGTCATGATGCATAATCTGACGCTGATCGCTGACGAGATTCTGCAAGATAACTGTAGAAGATATCATTTCACGAGAAGTTCCGAAATGATAGAACTCACCACCAGCTAAAGGTACAACAGCTACTGAAAGAGACTTTATTTCGGAATCATCAATCAGCGGTTCCGTACCCAACGAACGTCCGAAATCAGAATACAAATCATAGTATTTCAATTGAGAATTGGACTGTGTTGCACTCGCATCGCCTTCAATACATCTATTCATCAACAAGCGTACTGCTCGGTCGCTCAGAATCCACACGCCAATATCCGTAAGATAATAATGATCTTTCTGAAGTTGATGTAATTCCTCAACACTTGGTTTCTGTAACATCTGCTTCAACACTTGAGGTGTGCGACGATCACTCACGAACACACCATGATTCCTTGCAACACTGGCATCAAGCCAAAGACCATAGACTACGACATCAGCCTGGGGTACAGGTCCCACCGGCAGGCTTGTACGGATAAGCACATCGCCACTGACAATCATTGTATTCAACCCCTTCGGAGCCATATCCATCATCTGCTCATAAAGTGGCAATTGAAGTGACAACAAATCTTGTGAAAAACGCTGTCCACGCTCCCAACGAAAAACGGGAATTGGTGTAAGAATTTTTCCTGATGGTGCATAAGAAGGCAGGCGACGACTCTGTCCTCCAGCATGAAGCAGAATACGTTTTTCACTAGAAAGCCATTCTTCGAATTGAGCTTTGTGAGACTGTCTAAAAGCCTCCATTAGCAGCCATGCCGAGCCGCCCCCACTACCTATGCGATGTCCCTCAGGGTCACAAGTACAAAAGAACTCCTCTTCTGGCAATTCTGTTATTTGATGAAATACAGTGCTCCTTTTTATACCTTTTCTGACAAGGTTAGGAGGCAAAGATAGTAACTTTTTCATTCCCGTTTTTAATTATTTGCCTGCAAATTTAAATAAAAAAAAGCAAAGAAGCAGATAAATAAAAAAAATAATGTAATTTTGCACCATCATTATTAACTAAAAGCTAAAATGGAAGTAAAAATTCTAACTAAGAATGGCATCAATTTTCTGGTTCCATTTATACTTATCACTTCTTGTTTCGCCCTATGGGGGTTCGCAAATGACATGACAGGCCCTATTGTCAAGGCTTTTTCCAAGATATTCCGAATGAGCGTAACAGAAGGTGCCCTTGTACAAGTAGCCTTCTATCTAGGCTATTTTTGCATGGCCTTTCCTGCTGCTATGTTTATCCAACGCTATTCATTCAAAGCTGGTGTACTAGTTGGCCTTTCACTATTCGCCATAGGTTCTTTTATGTTCTTTCCTGCCAAATTGACAGGCATGTATTTCCCTTTTCTATTATCTTACTTTATTCTAACATGTGGTCTTTCATTTCTTGAAACATCATGTAATCCGTACATATACTGTATGGGCAGCGAGGAAACTGCTACACAGCGTTTGAATCTTGCTCAAGCATTCAATCCGATGGGAGCACTGATGGGTATGTACATCGCCATGGAATTTGTTCAGAGTAAGATGAGCCCGATGACAACTGAGCAGCGTGCCATTCTACCAGACAATCAGTTCGATATCCTGAAAGATAATGATTTAAGCGTACTCATCGGTCCTTATCTCGGCTTAGGATCAGTCTGTCTGTTTCTCTTAGTTCTTATCCGACTTACCAAGATGCCAAAAGCGACTGATGTTCGCGTCAATAAAAGTATTGGAAAAGCCTTTAAGGAATTGTTACATATCGCCAACTATCGCGAAGGTGTCATTGCCCAATTCTTCTACGTTGGCGCACAAGTATCATGCTGGACCTTTATCATACAATATGGTACACGCGTGTTTATGGAAGAAGGCATGGACGAAAAAAGCGCGGAAATCCTATCGCAAAAATACAACATCATCGCTATGGTATTTTTTACCATCAGCCGATTTATCTGCACATGGTTTCTGAAATACATACCTGCTGGTAGATTACTATCCATCCTTGCCATCTCGGCAATAGGACTAACAGCGGGAGCGATTCTATTCCCTGACCGAAATGGAATATATTGCCTAGTGGGTATTTCAGCTTGCATGTCACTGATGTTCCCCACCATCTATGGCATAGCCCTTCGCCATGTTGGTGATAATGTAAAGTTTGCCGGTGCTGGCCTAATTATGGCTATTCTTGGCGGTTCAGTATTTCCCCCTCTACAGGCTATCATCATTGATTCCAACATCAGTTTCATGAGCATTTCTGCAACCAACCTATCATTTATAATTCCGATGGTTTGTTTCATCGTAATTGCTATCTACGGACACAGGTCGTATATTCGTCATTACATCCTAAGTCCAGACTCAGAAGATCATGTATAGTAGATCAAGAAAATAGCCTGCGACAAATCACAGGCTATTTTCTTGATAATCTAAATCGGCTTCTACAACGAAACGAACCTCATCGGGATCAAGCCGAGATTTTATTTCTTTCTCGGCCTGTTTGCATAGATAGCCGGCTACTTCATCGATATCGACGTCCACCTCATCATCATCCGACTCCAATATGCCACTCTCATAAAAATAGGTAGCTATGGTGTCAAGCATCCATACCAGTTGGTCATCGGTATACAATTCTTTCAAGTCGCTAGGCAATTGCTCACGGATAAACGCTATCTCACGCTTATTCTCCTCCTGATCCAGTATCAGTTCCTCGTCAAAATTTGCCATAATTAGAGCAATGCTTCAATTTTCTCAATAAACTTATCCTTAGACTGGGCGCCAACAACTTTGTCAACCTGCACGCCACCCTTGAAGAACAAGATGGTAGGGATATTACGTACACCGAACTCTGCAGCAAGATCTTCATTCTCCTCTACATCGCACTTACCAACTACAATCTTTCCATCATATTTCTCTGCCAGTTCAGAAAGAATTGGCGATACCATACGGCAGGGACCACACCATGTAGCCCAGAAATCCAACACGAGAGGCAGATTGCCATTCTTCAGAGACTCAAAGTTCTCATTTGTTATTTGTACTTCCATATACTTTGGGTTTTAAAGGGTTATTATTATGTATCTGTCAACATATATATATATCGCAAACATCGTGCCATTAATTTATCTTATAATCCAACGCCGGATTTTCTTCAATATAGTCTATGAGTTGATGTCTGACATCAACCATTCTACTCTGAGAACGGAGGAGCACATGATGTTTGCCTGCCGAATCACGCAACTGAAAAAAAAGTTTGGTATTACCAGGACACTCACCAATAATATTATTCAATTCCTCAACCACCTGTTCATTCAATTTCTCATGATCAGTAACCACAGAGATCGTGATGCGATCGATAGCCTTATCTTTGATAGTTTGCAGATATTCCACATTAGAGACTTTAAACTCCATGGCATCTGAGTATTGGAAACGCGGTTTCAACTTACCTGTCACATAGACCGTGGCGCCTTCGGTAAACATACCATTCAACGTTCCCCAATCCTGTCCGAAAAGAGCCAGTTCGCCAGATCCGTCAAAATCTTCAATCGTTACGAATCCACATGGTTCGCCTCGTTTTGTAAACTTAGAACGAACAGCCGTAACAATTCCTCCGAAAATGATATCCTGACGATCCTTGAGAGAATTGACATCTGCCAATTCGCCGCACTTCGTGTTACACAAGTTCTCAAGGATAATGCGGAACTCATCCAATGGATGGGCCGACAAGTAGATACCTACAAGGTCACGCTCCTTATTCAAGCGTTCAATATCACTCCAGCGTACATCCGTCTTAGGCACTGGCGGTGTTGCTATCTCCACATCGTCAAAACCACCAAAGAGAGAATTAACAGATTGCTGTTTCTCCGTCTGATAGGTCTGTCCATAGCGTACCAGTGTATCCAAAAAAACTTCGCCCTTGTTATTTTCAGCAAAGAATGCCTCACGACGTATGCCGAAACTATCGAATCCGCCACTCAACGCCAGTGATTCAAACGCTTTACGGTTGACGCTGGAGAACGGTATGCGCTGTGCAAAGTCATAGATATCCGTATAAGGACCATTTTTCTCTCGTTCATTAATGATAGCCAATGCAGCGCCATCACCCAGTCCTTTAATTGCAGCTAATCCAAAACGAATTTCGCCCTTTTTATTAACACCGAACTTCTGATATGACTCGTTCACATCAGGACCCAGTGTTGCGATACCCATAGACTTACATTCGTCCATCAGTTTGGTGATTTCCGTAATCTGGTCACGACGGCGACTCATGATAGCTGCCATATATTCGGCAGGATAATTGGCTTTAAGATAAGCTGTCTGATAAGCTACCCAAGAATAACAAGCTGCATGCGATTTATTGAACGCATAAGAAGCAAACTTCTCCCAGTCGGCCCAAATCTTATCAAGAATCTTCGGATCGTGACCATTCTTCTTACCTCCCTCAATGAACTTAGGCTTCATGGCATCTACGATATCCTTTTTCTTCTTACCCATAGCCTTACGAAGGGCATCACTCTCGCCTCGGGTAAAGTCTGCCAACTGACGCGAGAGCAACATCACCTGCTCCTGATACACAGTGATACCATATGTATCCTTCAGGTATTTCTCCATACAGGGGATGTCGTATTTGATTTCCTCGTTACCGTTCTTACGGGCAATAAACGAAGGGATATAATCCATAGGTCCTGGACGATAGAGGGCGTTCATTGCAATCAGGTCCTCAAATACCGTGGGATGCAGCTCACGCAAGTATTTCTGCATACCGCTCGACTCAAACTGGAACGTACCAATAGTGCGCCCCTGCTGATAGAGTTCAAAAGTTTTCGGATCGTCAATAGGTATATGATCCAAATCCACCTCTACGCCATAAGTCTGTTTAATATTAGCGCAAGCCTCTTTCAACTCCGATAATGTCTTCAGTCCAAGAAAGTCCATCTTAATCAAGCCAGTGGACTCAATCACATGACCATCATACTGTGTACAGTTGGTCTTGGTATCCTTGAAATCAGGGTCATCGGCAGTTGACACTGGCACCCAGTCGCTAATCGGGTCACGACAGATAATGAATCCACAAGCATGAATACCCGTACCACGCACCGTGCCCTCCAACATCTTCGCATACTTAATCGTATTTGACAATGCGGGATCGTTGCTTGCCTCAGCTTCACGAAGTTCCGGAGTACATTTAATGGCGTTAGGCAGATTCATCTTCATACCATCAGGCAAACGATCTGGGATAGCCTTACACAACGCATTTGCTATGGCCAAGGGTACCTTCTCTACACGTGCAACATCCTTAATTGAGTTCTTCGTAGCCATAGAGGCGTATGTGATAATATGGGCACAGTTCTCGTGGCCATACTTATCCATCACCCATTTTAGCACTTTTCCTCTTCCATCATCATCAAAGTCGGTATCAATATCAGGCAAAGATATACGGTCGGGATTCAGGAAACGCTCAAACAGCAGGTCGTACTTCAACGGGTCTATCTTAGTAATACCCAAGCAATAGGCCACCACAGAACCTGCAGCTGACCCACGACCAGGACCTACCATCACGTCAAGTTCGTCACGCGCTGAGTTGATGAAGTCTTGCACAATGAGGAAGTAACCTGGGAAACCCATGGTTTTCATGATATGCAGCTCAAAGCGGACACGATCCTCCACTTCCTTCGGCAGTGGTTCGCCATAGCGTTCCTTTGCACCTTTATAAGCCAACAGAGCCAGGTAGTCGGCTTCGAATTTGATACGATATATCTTATCATAGCCGCCAAGTTTTTTTATTTTCTTCTCACCTTCATCTGGCGGCAACTGATTTTCACCGTTTTCGTCGCAAGTAAACTCCTTATAGAGATCATCTTCTGTGAATTTCTCACGCCACTGTTCCTCCGTACCAAAGGATTCTGGTATGGGGAAGAAAGGCATGATAGGATCATGATCGAGTGAATAGACCTCTACCTTATCCAAAATCTCCAACGTATTAGAAAGAGCCTCTGGCACATCCGAGAAGATTTCATTCATCTCGGCCTTCGTCTTAAACCACTCCTGTTTAGAATACAACATACGAGTAGGATCATCCAAATCCTTACCTGTTGACAAACACAACAAATGGTCGTGAGCCTCAGCATTTTCTTGCTCTACAAAGTGGACATCATTTGTACAAACCAGTTTAATACCATATTCATGAGCCAATTCAATGAGCACCTTATTAGCCTGTTGCTGCAGGGGAAACGTCTCACGATTAGCACGATAACTTGGATCTGGATTTTTCACCTCATGACGCTGAAGTTCCAGATAATAGTCATCACCAAAAAGATTATGATACCACTCAATAGCTTCACGAGCTCCTTTTATGTCGCCATCAAGAATCTTCTTGGGCACCTCACCTGCAATACAAGCAGAACAAACAATCAGGTCTTCGTGATATTTCTCCAAATCAGCACGGTCTGTACGAGGACGCATATAATAGCCATCAACCCATGAGTTTGATACCAACTTGATTAGGTTCTTATAGCCATTATAGTTTTTTGCCAAGACAATCAGGTGATAACCACTCTGATCTTGCTTACCATTCTTCTGCTCCTTAGGACCATATCTTGCCACATACATCTCACAGCCGAAAATGGGCTTAAAGGGCTCAAGACCTTCCTTCTTACGACTTTTGTTAACACCAATGCAGTAGTCGTGGAATTCCTTCATACCAAACATATTGCCATGATCAGTGATGGCCATACCTCGCATACCGTCAGCGATGGCTTTATCCACAAGATTCTTTATCTTCGACTGTCCGTCTAATATAGAATAATAAGTATGTACGTGTAAATGTATAAAATCTTCCATGAAATCCTCAAATTGGAGTTCAAAGTTACGCTGAAAAATTGATATTACCAAAAGAATAGCTCAAAAAGTTTGTTAATTGACAAAAAAGCATTACCTTTGCATCGAAATTGTGTATTTCACTACCAACCATGGGAGAAAGAATCAAAAAATTAAAAAAGATACGTATTCATCGCGAGGGGACAGAGGAACTGCTTTACAGCATGTTCGTCCTTGTAGCTATTTCTGTAGTTCTTTGGCGTACATCTGATACGCTAACACTCATTCCTTTTATACTCTTTGTTGGCGTCTTTGGCGTGGCATGGTTGTTAATGCTTAACTTCTATCGCTGCCCTATTCGCTATTTTAATGATGACACGACGAAAACCGTTGTGGCGCCAGCAGACGGTAAAATTGTAGTAATCGAAGAGGTTGACGAGGACGAGTATTTTCACGATAAGCGTTTGATGATGAGTATTTTCATGAGTCCTCTGAACGTACATGCCAACTGGTTCCCTGTTGACGGTCAAGTGAAGTTTGTTAAGCATTTTGACGGCAATTATCATAAGGCATGGTTACCCAAGGCCAGCGAGGAGAACGAACATGCTGACATCATGATAGAAACGCCCGATGGACAAGAAGTTCTGGTACGTCAGATTGCAGGCGCTATGGCTCGACGTATTGTGACTTATGCCAAAGGCGATGAAGACTGCTATATTGATGAGCACCTGGGGTTCATCAAATTGGGTTCTCGCGTGGACGTTTACCTACCACTTGGTTCTAAGCCCTGCGTCAAAATGAAGCAACCTACTACAGGTGACCAAACGGTAATTGCAAAACTGCCTTAATATGAAGAAACATATTCCCAATATGATTACATGCTGCAACCTGATTTCTGGTTGTATTGCTACCTATTGGGCTTTTCAAGCTGAATTTGAATTAGCGCTCGCGTTTATTGTTATCGGAGCCGTCTTCGATTTCTTTGATGGCATGACCGCTCGCCTATTGCATGTCAGTTCACCCATCGGCAAGGAACTTGACTCACTGGCAGACGACATTACCTTCGGTTTTGCGCCATCAGCTATCATCTTCAGTTGGCTTCAGGCTCTGTGCGCAGCCAATTCTGAATTATGCATTATGAATTGTGCATTGCCATATATTGCTTTCATCATGGCTGCCTTCTCGGCTCTGCGACTCGCAAAATTCAACCTTGACGAGCGTCAGGCCATGGGGTTCATTGGGTTACCAACGCCAGCCAATGCATTGTTCTGGGGTTCGCTTATCGTAGGCGCTGGTGACTGGCTAAAAGACATCAGTTTCAGTCCTCTTTTCATTCTCATTGGAATTGCTATCAGTTGCTATTTGCTCATTGCCGAAATTCCCATGTTCGCCTTAAAGTTCAAGACTTGGGGATGGAAAGGCAACGAGGTAAAATACATCTTCCTGCTGACCAGCATTATCATGATTGCATTCTTAGGAATAAGCGGATTGGCTGCTGTGATTGCATGGTACATTCTGCTTTCAATTCTAACACAACGCAAATAATTGTTTTTTCTGCGTAGCCTATGGAGTTTTTTCTCATCATATTCGGAATTATCATCCTCATTGTTGCAGCCATCTTGCTTGTTGCACTCTACTACCTGCGCAAAGGTTACCGCTTTATCAAGCGTATGACCAATGGCGAGATGACAGAGGAGGAGTTTGAACGTTTGTCAAAGAAGAACTACAAAAGAAAAGACAACGAAGGGTTCGATTTTGATGCCGACTACTTCAAAACTACTGACAAGAAACAGAAGCAGAAGAAGCAACATCAGCAGCAGGCGTCCAGCCGCACTTTCCGTACGGCCGACGGCATCACCATTACCGATCAGCGCAACTCACAAAGGGACAAAAAAATATTCGCCCAGGATGAGGGAGAATATGTTGACTTCAAAGAAGTCGAAAAATGAAAAATAAGAGATGAAAGATATGATTAGACCTGCTTTGCAAAGGTAATCATATCTTTCATTTTTCATCTCTCATCTATTTAGTTGTGCACCAATGTGCCAATCTCTTCACCAGCCATCACTTTCTTAAGGTTACCTACGATATCCATGTTAAAGACATAGATAGGCAGATTATTATCCTGACACATGCAGATAGCCGTGAGATCCATCACCTTTAGGCCGCGTGCCAATACCTCTTTGTAAGTGATATCATTGAACTTCGTTGCAGTAGGATCCTTCTCAGGGTCAGCCGTATAGATACCATCCACGCGAGTACCCTTCAGCATAACGTCGGCCTCAATCTCAATACCACGCAGTGAAGAACCTGTATCAGTAGTGAAATAAGGCGAACCAGTACCTGCAGAGAAGATGCACACCTGTCCCTGCTCCATCGCCTCAATTGCCTTCCATTTGGTATAGAACTCGCCAATAGGTTCCATACGAATCGCAGTCATCACCTTGTTCTTCACGCCAATAGCTCCCAGAGCTGACGAGAGAGCCAAAGAGTTGATCACCGTAGCGCACATACCCATCTGGTCACCCTTCACACGGTCGAATCCCTTCTGACTGCCACTCAGTCCACGGAAAATGTTTCCACCACCGATAACGATACCAATCTGCACGCCCATCTCGGCCACTTCCTTAATCTGCTGAGCATAATCGCTCAGACGCTCAGGGTCAATACCATAGCCCTGCTTTCCCATCAAGCTCTCGCCCGAGAGTTTCAGGAGAATTCTTTTAAATCTTGCCATATTCTCTAAATTATAAATGTTACTTCCTTAAATGCATATCGTCGCTCCTGACCGTTATCATCTCGCAACAGCAAATGTCCATCATCCTCCACATCAACGATTTCCGCCATAAACGCACCATTGCTATCGGCATAGGGATGAAAACCTTTACGACGATAGAGGCGCGACAGATAGCGGGCTTTCACATCCTGCTGAAGATATTTTCTGAATATGGAAAGCAGATTGTCAAGCAACTGCTCCCTATCTGTATCCTCACCATGTATCATCTTTAATGATACAGGATTTGGTGCATCACTTACAAACTGTTCTTGATTGACATTCAGTCCGATACCAATAATACAATCCTTAATACAGCCACCCTGCAAACGATTCTCAATCAGGATACCTCCTAGTTTTCCATTGCGCCAATAGATATCATTAGGCCACTTAATACTCACGTCACCAATATATTGTTCTAACGCATCGAGAATAGCCAATGAAATAGCCATCGATATATGGAACTGTTTTGCAACAGGAACATCCACAGGGTGTATCAGGATAGAAAACAAAAGATTCTTGCCTCGTTTGCTTTCCCACTTGTTCGTGCCACAACCACGACCTGCCGTTTGGTAATCAGTAACGACTACCATATCGCCAGAACCGTTTTCTTTCATCCAGCGATTTGTAGAGTCAGTCTCGTCAATATGCACAATTTTCCATTCCACGTTGCAAAAGTACAAAAAAAAATTGTACTTTTGCATCATGGAAGAGAAAAATAAGGATGAAATGTATATGCGCA
>Ga0247611_10007758_pt1 | contig 13365 bp, 15 predicted proteins | sample 177DNAGHGhighgp2_FD_192422 | JGI IMG/M metagenome (GOLD analysis project Ga0247611, IMG submission 192422) | Sheep rumen microbial communities from Palmerston North, Manawatu-Wanganui, New Zealand - 1770 DNA GHGhigh gp2 | ecosystem: Host-associated > Mammals > Digestive system > Stomach > Rumen... | reverse complement strand
ATATGTGATAGCAATACCACATTTATAAACAAGGTCTTCAACTGCATTTACAAGTAATCTCGTTGAGAGGTTAGCAAGTGCCTGATAAGTAGCAACTGGTGTATTATAAAGTGTGGAATTACCCCAAAGGCTAAGACCTAAACTCGGAATGTTTGTAATAACATTGAGGTCAGGACCATAATTTTTCTGCCAACTGTCAAGATAAGCCTTTGAAACTTTGTAATCAAGTTTGCCAAAGTTAAGTCTATGGCTTCTTGTAGTCGGTAAACACCAATAATACTGAGTAGCCTGATTCTTAATCATTGCTCTTTCAATAAGAAGATACTCAATTGACGGAGCACACTCAACAGGTCTGTTCATACTTACATATGTGTATCTGCCCCAAGGAGTAAAGAGTGCTGAATGCGTAGCATAAAGATTGTCAAGAGCATCGCCTTGCTGTGAAAGTTTCTCAACATAACCAGGCATAGCCGAATTTTCTGTCTTAACAAAGTCAATCGGAATATCTCTCGGTATATCAATAAGAGCACAAGAACATCTGCTGTAGTAAGCAACTTCCATCAATTTTGAGTGGAGAGGTGCAACTCTCGGTATAGCAGTGTATTTATCAAAGCTATTTTCAAACATTGATACACACATATCATCCCAACCGCCAGAAATAATAAACTGCGGGCTGAATGAAAGTTTATCCTTGAGCATATCAAGTAAGAAATAGAATGCTGTAAACTTCTGCTGAGCATCAAGAAGATAACGAGCATCCGCATAACTCTCATCAGCAATGAGATTATCTACAAGGCTGGCAATTGCAATATAATAATCATCATAATTGTCATAGCCTCTGTCAGTGAGTGCTAATTTAACTGCACCTGCAATTTCAGTAGTTTCGATGGCATCATTATAATCAGTACCCTTACCGTCTTCCTTAACTGCAAGTCTGCAATCATAAATCTTGGACTCAAAGCCAGGAAGGTCTACAAGATTACCAAGTGAAATACTGCCAATGTATTCTGAATAATCTGCAATCTCATCTATGTAATAAAGTGTGTCTGTTGAATCTTCATAATTGAGTACGAAATTAATTGACTCGGCAGGAATTATACCACCATTATCCTGAAGGATATATGTTGTAGCATTCCATACAAGACCATTACTGCCGTAAACATTGTTACGAATATCAACAATAAGTCTATTACCAAAAGTACCAGCATATTTAGCTGCAACAGTTGCGATATAGTAAACACCATCATCAACTGGAGCATCTGCAGTACCCTCTTTAGGATTGGTAATTACAAGATGTACTGAATTGTTATTAACAACAAGACCGCTTGCAACACCATTTTCAGCAAGTACATCTGCAAAAGAGCGAACTGTGGGGTTATTTCCACCAAGACCATCCCAAGTCTTATCAGAAACTTCATTCCAAGTATATACTGAAACTGAATCCCAAGTAGCATCTGCACTGGCACTTACTGTAAGAGTAATTGTAATTTCATTTTTATTGGTGCTGGAAAGTTCAAACTTAATTGTAATTGTGTTTGAGTTTTCACCAAGTGTAAATGTTGCGGATTCACCATCAATGACAGTTGCAGTTGCCTGACTAATAGTATCACCGAAAATACCACCAATCTCAAATGTCTTACCTGTGTTTGCACCATTAAATAATTTAAGAATTGAGTCATTGTCCGCAACTACAATAACACGCTCATAGTGGTCAACCTCACCAGTTTGAGTATCAACTACCTGAACGAGTGTACCATCAAAATACTTAGTTAAGTTGATATTGCCGAAAAGATTTGCAGCACCACCCTGCGTAATTCTGATTGTGGAAACATTATAACCAGATGCAAGAAGTGTGAGAGCCATTTGATAGGAATAGTCCTTCTCAATTCTGTAAAGAGAAGAAGCACCTCTGTATGCTCTTGCAAAAGCCTCAATGCCTTCTTGTGTAGCATTAAAACTCTGCCACAAATCAGAATACTGGTCTAACTTTCCGAGATTCCCTTTAACAGTATCATAGTCAATTCCTGGACCCCACATAGATGTAATGGGCATAGCCACAGTTGCATAATTGCTGTTAGCTATATCATAAACATATGACTTTGATACTTCGTTAATCGTAATATTAGCCATCTATTTTACTCCTTATAAATATTTATCAAATTTATTATTCCTTGTCTGTAGATTCCTCAACAGATTCAAGAATGCTTGTAGGCTCACTTTGCTCTGCTTCAGTGCTGACCTTTTTAGCCTTTACTTTACGAACTTTTGGTTTTTCTGTTGCCACAGATTTAGCAACAACCATCTTACCTTTGTTCTGTGATTCAAACTCACTAATGCTCACACGAGTTAAACCACCGTGAACAATGTACCTATTCACGCCAGTAACCTCTCCTCGCTTAAAGAGAATATCACCAACACGAATATCGAGTCGAGAAGTATTCTTGTAATATACCATACGCTCACCTCATTTTCTGTTTAGAAATATTTGTCCTAATATTATTTAAGGTTACTTTATCAGTCTTGTTTTTTATCTGCAGGAACAATCTCAGTAGTAACCCTCTGTAACTTCAATGGAGTATAAGTAACTAAATTACATCCTTGACAGTTCAATTTGATTTTTGCCTGATACATTGTACCATCTTGTAAATAGGTTGAGGAATAATGGTCTTGCTGAATGCCAAAAGATGAATCAATAACAACACCGAATCTCATCTTGCGGTCTGCCTCATATGGTAATTTAATTGTTAAGAAATACATATCAAGATATTTGAATTGCAATTCCCTAACTAACTCATCAACATCTGCTTGATTATCGGCAAAAATTGTCATTGTATAAGATAAATCTATCGGAATAATTTTTTCATTATAATAAACATTATTCTCTTTATCAAACACTGCTGACACACCATTGTGTGCTCTTGCAAAATTCATCCTCGTTCTATCAATGGGAATATCTTGTGACCTTACGAGAGATACCATCGGCAATTGGATAATGTCCTCTTTCATCTGTGCAATTACCTCTGCCGTTTGCTCTGGGGCAACAACCTTGACTGCACAAGTACCCATATCATCAGTAAATGAATTTTCGAGGTCTTTGCAAATTGCCCTATCATAAAGATAAATCATTTACTGTTCTCCTTTCTGTTCGGAGATATACCTACCCTCATAATCCTTATTCTGCTTCAAGAAATGATTGGACTTATTAAATGTCTTCTCAATTTCCTTATCTGTTCTGCCAGCAATGTGTCCGTGACTGTTATTGAATACAGGAACAACCTGACAGATAATGTGGTCGGGTGCTTGAATATCATAAGTCAATTCAGTAACCCTAAACACCCTGTCTGGCAATTCCGTGTACTGCCCTGCAATCCTAAATAAGCAGTCTTTCTGTAAGTGCTGTAAATTAAAACTACAATGAATCAAGAACGGGAGGTCATCTGCATTTTCAACAACCCATCCCAATCTTTTATATGTTTTAACTTTTGGATTTCCATCAAAGAAAATATACACATCTTCTTCAATTGAGTATGTGTCAACAACTGACTCGCCTTGAGTATTTGATGTAGGTAAATTAGGGAATTGATATTTAGCAGGTATGCCTCGAAGTTTCAATGCCTCATCATACCTGCTTCTCATCAACTTTATGTCCGAACCAATAAGATTATTTAAGCTCACTAACTAACACATCCTTAATAGGATTATTCACCCTCATCTAATTTAATCTCATCCGACACATAGTAAAGCGGGACAGTCTCATTCTCATTTGTGTCATAATTAGATTCGTCATAGTCATCACTATCAATATATGACGGAACGGGTGTTTGGTAGAAATCTGCACCCTCATAATGACCTTTACGCATAAATACATCAACATTGTTATCAACATACTTATCTGCATTGGTAATGAGGTCTGGCTTATCGCCATCATAGACAATGTACCCAGCTGCAACTGCACCTCTATGCTCTGCCTTAAAGGTTTCAACATCGGCTTCGTCACAATATAAATACCTGTTTTGGTCTAAAAATCTATAAGACACACCATAACTACCAGTAATGCTTTCGCCACCCTCTGTAATGGTATCTGTATAGATGTAATTAAGACCAGCACTCTGTGCCTTTGCTATTGCTAAACCAAGTGCCTCTTCTTGAATTTCTTTTGCTGTCTTGTTGCCTGCCATAATCATTTACTCGCTTTCTTAAGTCTTGTCTTTGATTCAATATAACGAGTCTCTGTTTCGTTATACTGTCTACGAAGTTCACTGATTTTTCTACGCTCTGCTGAATAGTCTTGATAGGGTACACAACTACCGTGACACCCTATCTGCCTATACTCACAATTCAAACAGGGGGAATTTTTCATACTTATACTTCCTCCTGTGACGCTATAATATCATCAATGGACAGTACCTTGCCATAAAGCCAATCCCAAGTATAGTGATATGTTTGACTGATATTTGTAATGTTTATAACACTGCCGTTTTCCAGTGCCAACATATACTCAAAATAACTTGGATTGTAGGTATTGTGTAACCACTGTGGATTCTGCTCAATATTGAAACAAACAATGTAGGTATCACTTGTATCAATACTATCAACCTTGTGATTAACTGATATAAACCTAATTTTATCAAAATTAAGTCCCTGCAGTGTCTTGAGGTAGTCTACTTGCTCTTTGCGTAACAATGCTTCCTCTTTATACTGAACAACAAATCCATACTTAGCTAACTCTGCCAGAATATCATCAGTTGAAAGTGTGAATATGTGGTCATCAAAATCTTCGGTCAAGATATTGCCACGAGCATCAACAACAGTAGCAAACAGCACACCAAAATCAGTATGTACCACACTTATTTTAGTGCCTGTTAAAATATCATTTTGGATTAATTCCTCAACCCTAATTGACAAATCTCTACTATTATTTGATTTACACTGCGATAATTGTTTCCAACTTGAAATTCTGTATCGCAATTCACGACTTTCCATAATTATGCACCTGCCATTCGGTCTACTGACATATCCAACTCTCGCTTAAATGCGTTAAGGTCTTCTGTATCCCCTACTGGATAATTTGTGTAGAACCTTGCTATTAAATCTATCTTTAATTTATAGTATAATAACTTACGCATCTCTTCCGATAACTCTGGATGCTTGTCGCAGAATATAAAATATCTGGTCACAATAGAGCTGAATGATTTATACACATTTAAATCTACTTTTGATAAATCAGCAGTGTGTATTGACTTAAAGTTATTCTTGTTAAAATCTTTCATATCACGAAAGAATAAATCAACTATATCAGAGATTGAATCTGTCTGCATTTGGTCCCTCATCACCAAAGCCACCTCCAGTTTCCGTTTCTGTTTCATCATTTACCTTTATCTCGTAACTCATTACTTGGCTACCAAAGTCAGGGAACTCTTCTTTGAGTGATTCCTGCAATGCCTTATAGTAAGGCTCTTTATCAGTAACGCCAAGGTCAGTAAGCAACTGAACAAGCGAACTTGCCTGATTAACAGCAGCATCTCGCTTATCGGATATAACCGTTGACAATGCTGTAATGATGGGTTGCATATTAAGAGTGAATCCATCAATCATACCAGTCATACCACGAACTTTGAAATACTTGTTAATGGCATCTCTCCAACCCTCTTTGTATGCTGTTTCAAGTCTTTGCAGTGCATTTGCATAGAGCATTGACCTCTGTGAAAGTACGTTACCAGCCTCACCAAGACCTTCTGCACCAGAGTAGTTGAGTGCTTCTTTCGGCACACCAAGTACCGACAACTTTTTATTTTGGTAATAGTCAAGCAACTTTGAATCGGCATCATTCGTTTCAGCTAAATTCAAACTTTCAATAGCAACAGGTGCCTCACCATTGATTTTCGGCAAGAAAATCATATTATTAGGCGATTGTGGATTAACAAATGACTGAGCATCACCTGTTAAGGTATTTATCGAAAGTTGTTGCTCAATTGTATCCTTTAACTGTTGCAAAGCTGCCCTTTGCTCATTCTCATCAGCAGAGCCGCACTCAACAGAAATAAATCTTACAGTTCTGGCTAAACTTGAAAGTAAAACAGCATCTTCCAACAGACTCAATGTCTGTGTAGGTTGAACTGCTCTTTCGAGTAGGGGCTGGGCAAACTTAATGTCATAGACATTAGGCAAACCATCTTTACTTGTTGCCTCTAACTGATACTCACCAAGCAACCCACCAAGTGTAAAATGAATTACAGATGTTTCTGGATAAATTACATACTGTCTCTCATCATCGTCAGGCTGGAATATAAATCCGACTGGCGAACCTTGTTTGTACAAATGTAAAATATCCTCTGGGGGTATTTTATATGATGGTATAATATCAAACTCTGGCTCAGGGATAGTATTGTTATCAAGGGCAACCATACCGCCAGATGCACCGTTTGCAGACATACGATAAAGTTCGGTGGTAGGCAAATACAAGTTACCTATAGTTGCTAATTCAAGAATGTGGTCTCTTGCGTAAATATTAACATTCCATCTTTTTAAGAGTGTATTGACAACCTCTGCAACCTCTTTGTGCTTTTCGTCAATGGCAGTTGCCCAAATAACATCACCAGTTGTGTTTGTTACTGTGGCATCTGTAGCATAATATGACAGTGCTGTTGAAATTTGTGAATCAGCTGCCAATGCTCTCATTGTATCTATCTGTGTCTTTATATCTGCGAGGCTTGAATCACCTTTCATATCAGATATTCTGTAAAGACTGCCTGATACAACATCTCTTAAATATGACGGTTTCTTGTCCTGCTTTGGAAGAAATCTATCTATCCATCTACTCTTTCGTGCCAATTCTCTACCTCATAAAAATTATTAAATGTAGTATTGATATAGTCCATAAGGTCACCATTGTGAGCAAAGAAAACGGTTTCACGATATACAGGAATGTCAAGTTTTCCAGCCTTTTCAATGGCATCTATATCCATATTCTTATCTTCGTTGCCGATAAGTACCAGAGATACCTTCTCGTCAAACTCATCCACAACTTTTCCACCATAATTATTTAAGGTTAATTCAATATTCTTGTTATTCGTAATACTGAACTTACCAGTAAGATAAATTAGCATACCAGCAAACTTCAATACCTTAGTATTGATAGGTTCAAATCTCCATACATTTATGTGTGGGCTTTCAAGCACAGACATAACATCAGCATTATTTATCGGGTCTTGCAACCACCTTTGGAATGCAAGATGTGGGTAATCCTTGAAGTCCAAATCCTCATAAATCCTATTTGGATTCTTTACATAATATAAGATGCTGTCCTTCCTATTTTGACATTTACTTGTAAAGTCGTAAACTATGTGAGATTTAATTCCACTGTCAGTTGGTAAAATCGCTGTAAACAAATCTGCAAAAGTAACTGCAATTTTCTCATCTGAATATGGCTCAATATCAAGAATATCTGCCAAAGTTTGAACATCACCGTCAATGCAAGCATTCTTATATGAATCATATGTAAGTGGTGTAAGTTTAAGTACCTGAATAAAGTGGCTAAATTGCGGAAATCTCCTTGAAAGGCAGTGACTGTCATCACAACGGCAAAGAACATCAGAACTTACTTTATATGGTTTATGACACCAATCACAGATAAGTGTATTTTCCACCTTGCTCAATCTCTCACCATCAAGATATGCGGTATAGATTATGCTACCATCATTATCAAATATAACGGTGCAACCAGACTGAATATTATGCTCAACCACATCTGAATATGGTATTTGAATAGATGTTCCGCCATATTCAAGATTAGCAAACATAACACCATACTGATTCATTACCTTATCTACACTCTCAACAGTAATTTGGGTAAGTCCAGAGTATGCAGAAAACTTACTGCCATCCCTGAAGATAAAGTATCCCATAATAAGTGGATATGTAAATGTAAATCCACTCGAATAGACTGCCTGTGCAAAAGAGTTTTTGTCAATTTTTGCGGGTATAAGTAAAGATGAAAGAGTGTTAAATCCGTGAGCAGTAAGCCAAGTCTTTGTATTCTGCTGATTACCGAAATAAGTTGAATTATTCAAAGCATAGCCAGCATAAAAAGTAAACTTCACTGGATTCTGTAAGAACAAATCAAGTAAAATGTTTTGATTTGCTCTTGGCATTTTACCACAGCATTCAACCACGGTGTCGGTGTAAAGCACACCATAAATTTCTGTTATGTCCTTGATGTCAATACTGAGTGGAACAATCTCAGTATCAAGTAAGGTTCTCATAACCAACTCGGATATATCCTCACGATACACCTTTTCATAACCCATATAGACCTTGCTAATTCTACCTGCGTTGCTATATTCCAATACAACAGGAATACCCACAGGGATAGGCTCAACAATATCATTGGGCTTGAATAAATCCTTTACGAACATAATTTAGTCCTCCGTTTAATAAAAATCTTTATCTGCTTTTATCGTAATGTCGGGAAAATTGATGATTTTCCAGACGGTTTACCGTACCTATTTGTACCACCAGAATATCTGTTTCTACCTCCATTTACAGCCGATATTACACCAACAGTATTCTTAATTGGAACAGATACACCTGGATTGTCTGTAATTGCTTTCCATACTGCACCAGCAAGTGAATCCGCTGTATCTTTCGAGTTGTGAACAAATACTCCAACATCTAAAGCGAAATTTGGATTGTCCTCAATAGTCAAATCATATACTCTGCAAGGAGCAACGACCCTCTCCACAGAAACAACTTTATGATTTTTAGTCAATCTACATCTGCCTCTATGAAAGCCCTCTGGAATCGGTAAGTCCTTATTGATATATCTGTCTTCATTGCCATCAGTTATCCATATGCGATTAGCAGTGTCTTGACGATTTCTATTCTGTATTTGTAATTTAACTTCGGGTGACATAGTTTTATAAGACTGCCTCATTTTCTCTTTTGTGGCTTCGCTAATTGTTCGACCACGCCAAAATCCATCAGGAACAGTATCAGTAGACTTTATATATAGGTTGTCTGTGCCGTTTGTATACCAAACCCTATTGGATATTGCTTCTTCAGCGTTCTTGAACAACCCTTCCTTGTGGCGTAAACTCAATGTCTTAGAGGTTCTCTTGCGAATAGTGGGGTCTAATAGGCGAGAATACTTATTTCCGTAGGAATTTTTCTCAGAGTCTGTCAAATCATCCCAAACAACTCCGAAAGTACATTCAATCTCAGCAATTCGTCTTAATCTCTTGCCCTCAAGGTCTTTATACTTTCCTGACTGTTTAAGTGCATTGATTGTACCTTGTCTGCAAGCATTGTTGCGAGACATCTCGACATCAGAACCCGCAATATCAACATACCAATCTTTAAGCGTTCTTGACACTTTAGAGTAGTCCCTTGTAGCATTATTGTGCAACTTTGTATGGTCAGACTTGGACATCAACTCTAAATTGCTTGGACAATTATCCAACTTATTGTAGTTCTTATGGTGTACTACATAACCCTTTTTTAGTTTAGTACCACCATAAAATTTACGATGCTCATAGTGCCAAGCATCTTCCATAGGTTCATAATATAATCTATACCCAACAAGACCACCATCAGAAACCTTTGTGTACAGTGGCATAAGAGAGCATCCGTCAAATAAATTTTCAGCCAACTCATAAGAACCGTCTCTAAGCATAAATCTGTGGTCTGGGGTACAAACAATAGATTCGCCAGTATCTAATGTAACCTTAACTAAATCTTTTGTTAATTTAGTCTGAAATACTCGCTTTATGCGTTTTGGCTCAACTCGTAAAGTATTTTCATTTATGGTGTATACCCAATTCTCCTTATACTCTTGCTCTCTTAAAAGTTCTGTGATTGTCAGCGACCTACCATCAACAAGTCTAATTTTAGTGTCACCTGTAAAGCAACCACCTACTGGGTGGTCAACTTTACCTGTTATAGCATCTCTCTGCAAATGAATTAACTCATCTTGTAGTAATTGACAATCAAGTAAATCAATTCTCTGCTCAAAAAATACAGACCGCAATGCCATATACCCATCTGGTGTTCTATCTAATGAAATCTTGTCGGTTGTGAAATGTTGTTCCTCTAACAACTGTGCGAGATATTCTGACTGGAATTGGTCTCGTGTGATACATTTAATATTATATCCCTGTGACCTTAACCAAAAGATAAATTTCATTATCTTTGAGTATGAAATTTTATCACCTCTTGGTGCTTCAATGGCAACTGAAAAAATGTGTGTGAATGTCGGCATTGTTACCTTTTTACCATCATCCATTTCAATGTCCTTTGTGCCAGAAACGACTACACCTGAAATACCAGTTTTATCTGTTACCAACGATAAGTCCAAATGGATATACATTGGTAAATGCTTATACATATTATCAACAAACTCAGTGTGATAAAATTCCTCAATAGAAAAATTGTCTTGTGTACCTATCTGTAAAACATCACTCGTGAAGGGATTACGCCTTGTTCCAATACACTTGGATATAGTTTCTTGTGTAATAAATGACAATGCACCTGGAACAGAAATTCCAGCTAAATCTCGCAAAGCAATATCAAAATCTGCAAGAAAATCCGATTTCATATCTATTGGCGGGGGTAATAATAAATATCCCTGCTGTGCCAAATCGCTCAATGTTTTCTCATCTGACTGATTGTCCTGTACAACAAACCCTTTATGGAATCTGTCACCAACTGCAATAGTAAATTTCTGTGGCTGAAACTGGCTGGGTGGTAATACTTCCCACTGTGGTTTATCGGATATGTACATATGCTCGCCAGCACCAGCCTCTAATTGCCTTTGAACATATAATTCCATAAAGTCTGAGTCAGACCTTTTGGATGATACTGCGAACAGTTTACCATAAACCTCACCGCCTTTACGGAATGTACCTTTAATACGAGCAGAGATTGTGTTGTAAACATCTTGCATATGTGCCTTTGCCTTAGCTACATCTTTAATTCCTGCCTTACTGAAGTTACACTCATCCATTACGGCACAGAACACCTGTTTTCCTAAACCGTGTGAAGCATCTGAACCAAAGTCAATGGTTATTTTATCTCCCTCTGGAATATAATAGAAGTTTCTTTCCGAGTTTGAGAAACTGCCGTGCATATTGAACCACGGACTTGCTTTCAAAGTATCGTTAAACTCACGAAAAGCAACACCAGCTGCAAGTTCTTTCGTTATGTTGAAAAACAACACAGAAAACTTTGAAATTTCTTTCTTGCCGAAATATTTTTGAGGGTCTCTCAAACACATAAGGCGATAAAGCATATATGCAACGCAAGTAATCGCTGTTGAGGTTTTACCTATTCTCGTAGCACCAGTAAGTATTACTTCTTCATATTTGTTGCCAGATGTGAATAGGTCTGTCATTACTTGTCGCCAATATGGATACACACCAGCACCGTTTCGGTTTGTCTTGCCAAGATATAAGTCAGATTCAATAAAAGTGTCTATATCTACTGGTATTTCTTTGTAATCTGCTAACCAAACTTCATTATAGGTATCTGAATATCCATAAGTGCCGATTTCATCAAGAATTACCCGCAAATATGCCTTTTCCTCATCAGACATAGTATCATATATCTGCTTAATTCTGTTAATTATTAAATTGTAATCAAGGTCAGGGTTGAGTTCCGACATCACCTGTTGACTCCAATTCTTTTAATACTGTTTGAGCAGCAATTCTCAGTTTCTCTCTTGATACCTCAGGTATAATGCTTGTAGTTGCCTCTGATGTAGTATCTGGCATTAACTCGCCTATTGAAAGATTCTCAATTTCTAAATATGGTTGCAATAACTTATGAGATTCAATCATACTTTTCTGTAATTGAGTTTGAACAATAAGTAATTGTTGCATAGTGGCACTGTCGAAGACATCCATCGACTGCAACTGCAAATCAATAGAGGCATATAACCTATCCTCTAACTTATCCATAAGGTCTAAATATTTAACTATTCGGACAAGTTGATGGTATATTCTTAAAACAGTTACCTGTTGTATAGTTGTCTTTACACTGGTAGCGTTTTCAACCGATAAAGACAATAAAGCACTCCTCATCCGAGAAGTGCTTTCTTTCTGCATAGCAGTCAATGGGTCTTTTTGGTTGTTTTCAACGCTTACCTGACCGCTGACAGTTTCAACGAAATCATCCATTTGAATAAGCACCTACTCAAGTTATTGTATTTATCTTTAACTAAATTACCACATATTGTGATATTTGTCAAGAGTTACTCGACTTCCTCTACATAAACTACCTCTACTGAGTCATCATAGTCCAACACTGCCTTAAATCTGTTCAATAAATCGAACTTATCTAAGTCAATTTCACCAGACTCTACCAACTCTATCGCCTCTTCTTCACTGTCTGCTTCAACAGCAACAACCATAGGCTCTGCGAGATGAAAATAAACATCAAAAATCATAATACAATCACTCCTTGTACATTAACCGAGTACAATAGTGTCATCCGCACTATTAAACTGGCTATCATAAATTAAGGATTCAAACTCATCATCCCACGGTGTAAATCCATAAAACATTCCGTGATATCCATTTCCCTCATTATCATCGCTGACAACAATATGCTTATCACCATTACCAGCATTAATTTCTTTTGCACAATAATCGTACAGTTCTTTAACCGTAATCTGCATAATTGCCTCCGACAAATTTATTTAATCGCATCCGTAAGGTCTAAATAAATATAAGCCAAATTGCCTACAGTCTCTTTCGCAAGGTCATTTTCAAACTGTGAAAGGTAATCAATAATGTCCTTAACTGAATTTCTTACATAACCAAAATCAATTGTTTGGCAACATTCCTCACAAGGACACTCATCAATAACCACATCCTCAACAACAGGGACTTCGGCTACTACGGCAACATCATCACAAGCTTTAACTGCCTTTGTCTTACTTTTCTCTATCTTCATCACGGTACCTCCAATTATTTGAAATTAATATCACGAACAAGTGTAAATACTACATCAGTATCAGAAATCGTACTGAATAACTTTTCATAAGATTTCTGAAAATCCTCATCTTCTCTCAATGTCTTATCTATTTTAGACTTGAGTTTTTCTAATGTTCTTTTAGCATCATCGATATTAGGAAACCTTTTGTAAATCTCAATCTCTAAGTCTGCCAATAAGTCAACTGTTTTGAAATCCCAAATATAGTTCCTCATATATGTATAAAATTTGTTATATGTAGTTTGAATTTCTGCTGAATTTGTCATTTTGACAACTCCTTACCTAATTCAAATAATTCTTTTTGCAGATTCTCAATAGTCAAATCTTTCTCACTTATGGACTTAATTTCCAGTTCGTGTAAATACTTATCCATTGATA
>Ga0247611_10007757_pt1 | contig 13365 bp, 15 predicted proteins | sample 177DNAGHGhighgp2_FD_192422 | JGI IMG/M metagenome (GOLD analysis project Ga0247611, IMG submission 192422) | Sheep rumen microbial communities from Palmerston North, Manawatu-Wanganui, New Zealand - 1770 DNA GHGhigh gp2 | ecosystem: Host-associated > Mammals > Digestive system > Stomach > Rumen... | reverse complement strand
CCCAATGGAAAGAAAGAGAGCACCCTTCGGATCAGAGAATTTTTATCCACTTCACCGCGTTAAAGTGCTAAAGTGTGTAACATATAAGAAACACTGTCCCATAGCTGATACAATGTTTCATAAATGATACATATTGCATTTCATATAGATATATACTATAATTATATTCTAAACAAATATGAAAGGAGTGAACCACTATGAGTAGAACTTATATCCAACATCTACTAGATGATTGTCAGGAGTTTTCAGAGAAAGCTATCCAGGATCACAACATCTACTACTTATTTCTTACAATGAGGAATTGGGGATGGCTGCGTGAAGTAATTGCATCAGAACTATATTGTGATAATATATCCTATAAAGAGTATCAGGATCTGATGATGCAAGCAGATGATTATTATAAGGATATGTTCAGAGTAGTAAATGAAATTGAAGAAGGAAGGTGATTAAATGAAGTGTAAGAAATGTGGAAAGAAGCTAATAGTACAGCAGACCTTAAAAATGGCTTCAGACAGTATATGTAGAAGAAGGTTCTGCCCTACTTGTAGGATAGTATATTTCACAAAGGAGCAGATCTATGAGCAAAGAAAACTTGAAGATAATTAACCTGGTGACAGAATCCCTTGATATATGGGAAAGATATATGAAGGGAGAGATTTCCAGGGATGAGTACCAGCAGCTTCAGGAAGATAAGCTGAAGCAGATAAGGAGAATCCAAAACAATGGCAAAAAGAGTAGAATTAAGAAGTAACCTTCTATCCTATAATGAAACAGCTGGTGGATACATTAAATATGATATAACAGCATCGAAGGTTACAGAAACAGAGTTCAAAAGGCTAGTAAAAAGAGCTAATGACAGATTATACAAGCTGGAAAAGAAAGGCTTAACAGGGAAATCCAAGGAATACAGGATGGTTGAACATTATGCTGTATCAGATCCGAATGGTAAAGGCAGCATTTATAATGTGAATTCAGAAAGAGGTTCAATCAGATTCACTTCATCCTTAAAGGGTCTAAATGGTAAACAGAAAGCCTACCTCATAAATACAGTAAGAAACTTTATGAGAGCTGAAACATCCACCATAGGCGGAACAAAGAAAGCCTTCAACCGAGCCTATGAATCATTTATAAATGGTGATGGTAGGGGTAAGGTCAACAATATGACCCAGGAACAGTACGAAACATTGTGGAGTACTTATAGAGATATGGTTCAGAAGGATGAGCTGGATTCCAAAGGCTATAATATATTTATGGAGTTAGTTGAGAATACCAACCTGTATGAGCTTAGTTCTGATCAGATCAGAAAAGCATTATCCTATATAGGAACATCTGAAGCAACATCTACAGCTGGTATTGTACTCGATGTACTTGATAATGTAAAGATGGAAGAAGATTTTGAACTAGAAAAGATTTAAGGGGTTAAAGTGTTATGCCTGTAAGGTTTATACATAAGAAACGAAGTAAAATAACATATTGTGATACACCACTCTATCTTGACGCGGAAACGAGCCACAATGAAGATAATACTAAATGTTGGATAGTATCAATACAGGTTCTATTTGATGAACATTATCATCTATTCAGGAAGCCTGAGGAACTTATGAATTATTTCCTTGATCTAATAGATAGGATGAAACTAGATCCAAACAGAAAGCTCATATGTTACATACATAATGCATCATATGACCTCGCCTATCTTCTACCCTACATTCAAAAATATCTACCTTTTAAGGATGAGAGAAAAGGAATATATCACGGAGAACATAAGATAATATCTTATAGTCAGGGTGGGCTTGAATTCAGGTGTACTTATCTACTTTCAGGGCAGAGCCTTGAAAAGTGGTCTAAAGAGATGAATGTGGAACATCAGAAACAAGTAGGTTTATATGATTATCAAAAGAAAATCTTCCAGGATACAGAGCTTGATCAGAACGAGCTGATCTATGATATGTATGATGTACTTGCTATGAGCGAATCCTTTGATAAGCAGCTGAAGATTCATAATGACTATATCTGTACTGTTCCACTTACTTCTACAGGTTATGCTAGGCGGTTACTTCGTAAAGAGTGTGAAGCAGATCCTACCTATAGGAATGATTACTTCCTTGCCAATAGGATTGATATAGATACTATGCTTAGCTGCCTGAATGCATATGCTGGTGGATATACCCACAACAACAGATGGTTAAAGTCAAAAGTTATTATCAAATACAAAAGGATTGGCAAGCAGCTGATAGGCGGTATAGGTCATAGGGATTTCAGGTCAATGTATCCTTCAGTTATCAGATGCTATCCACTTCCTTGGGGTAGACCTGAACTATATTATGATATCAGAGAGCACGAAGCCTATTATAAGCTTCACGGTCATAATATGAACATAGATGATATCCTTGATCTATATCCAGCATTTTCTACTATATCAGCTATCAGGATATATGGGTTATCACTTAAAGACAGGGAGCATATATCAATGCCATTCTTCCAGGTATCCAAGATGTTTGATAAGGATGGTGTCAGATATCACGCAGATAATGGTAGAATTCTTACAATGTATGAAGGGTCATTCACAACATACATAGATAATCATACTCTGAAGATTATCAAGGAACAGTATAATATTAAGTATAAGGTTATAAATGTTATCAGATTCAGAAACAAGAAGCTTCCTGAACCAATAGCAAGAACCATTGACAAACTGTTCGCTGATAAATCAAACTACAAGATATTACATAACAAGTATAGGGATTTATATGGTGAGTTTGATGCTAGAACCATTGAAGCTGGTTTTGAGCTTATGAAAAGTAAGAAGCTGCTTAATTCAATCTATGGATGCTTTGCACAGAATCCTATTATGGATGAACTTGATCTAGATTTTGAACATTATAACGCAAATGGCGAGCTTGAACCTTTAAGGCACATTACCCTGAAAGAAACAAGGGAACAGAAGGAAGAGATTCTTAATGAATACTATAATAGAAGGAGCAGCTTCCTACACTACCCTATTGGAGTATTTACAACAGCTATTGCAAGAAGTCTACTATATGAATTCATAACACTTATAGGATATGACAACACCCTGTACTGCGATACAGATTCGGTTTTTTACATATCTTCACCAGAGATTGAAGCAAGGATTGAAGCAAGGAATAAGGAGAAAGAAAAGAAAGCAGCATTCATTATCAATTCTGAAGGTAAAAAGATATATTATGATGTGTTTGAAAAAGAGCCTGATCTGATAGCCTTTAAGGGATTACATTCTAAATGTTATGGATATATTACAGAGAAGAATGAGCTGAAGCTTGTAGTTGCTGGAGTACCTGAAAGAACTATTGTAGGTTTAGATCAGGAAAATGAGCCTGTATATCTTACCAGGGAAGATGAGCTGAAAGGAATAACAGCTGAAATGTTAATGAACCCTAATAGAAAAGATGGTTCTGAACATTCGACAGAAAATAAACATATTAGAAGGAATATCATTTTCTTAGATAAGTTAAAGGATAAAACTAAATTCAGGGTAAATAGTGGTGTAACAGCTAAATATATAGCAGATGTACCACATATAGAGATAATTGAAGGTCACGAAGTTTCAACAGCTGGTGGATGCATCATAACAAAGCTGGAAGAAAAGCTGGTGCATGATTGGGATTTCCTGGATGATGTTAATCTTTACTTTTCAGATTTTGAGAATGATGCTTTATAGAAAGGAAGGATAATATGGATAATAATTATGATTTTTTAAAAGATATAGTTGAAGAGTTAACACCAACTGAAGTTCAAGCATATTCTGATGGATATATTGATGCTTTGGAAAATGTTTATGATTGGCTTAAAGAACAGCCAAGAGTACCTACAAAAGTTCTTATGCAATTAGATGAATCTATTAAAATATTAGGTGGTGATTTAAATGGAGAGGACTAAACTATTCAAGAAGTATAGCAAGCATCCTAAGCATACTTATGAGCTGAAGGATACAATGAGCTATACAGATGATACAGGAAGAACACCTGATATAGCATTTATATATTCAGGAAGAGATAGGGGCAAATCCTTTGAGATAACAACCCAATGCTTAGCTGATGCCTGGTATGATGGAAAGCTGCTTGCATATATCAGAAGGCACGAAGATACCCAGCAGATGATTCAGGAATACTTTGAAGATAAACATCAATTCATATCTGATATGACAGATGGTTCTTCAGATAGAATAATAGTATCACGCAGCATATTATATTTTGCACATTATGATTCTGATCAAGATAAGGTGGTTAAGGATAAGGAGCTTGGCAAATTCTTCTCTCTTTCAACTGCTGGAAGATATAAATCCTTGCAATATCCAAAAATTAAAAATCTTATTTTTGAAGAGGTACTCACCAATGAAGAACCTTTTCTTCCTGGAGAAGCTAACAAATTATATAATCTATATTCAACTATCAGCAGATCAGATCCTGAAACAAAGATGTACCTCATTTCAAACCTTGTATCACCTTCCAATCCTTATTCTGATGCTTGGGGTATACACTTCTTCAATTCTAAACCAGGTGATGTTACACTTACAAAACTATATCTTGGAGCATATGATGAAAAGGGTGAAGAAAAGTATTTCCTTATAGCTGGGCATTATCTTGAAAATAGAAATGATTTATCAAAGGAAGATCTGAAAGCAAACAAGCGCAACCGAATAAGAACAGGTGTAGCATCTAATAAGTGGGATGAGATAAATCTATATCCTGTGATGGATCTAAACTTTATAAGACAATATAATATAGAAGATACTGTAATTTTTGAGTATGATGATCTGATGTTTCAGCTGGATATAGTTGAAGTGCCTGTGAACATTAAACAGCTATATGAGTACCAGGAAGAAGATTATAAACCGAAAGATGAAACAATGTATATAGGATATATCAGAAAGAAAACAACTGAACCATTTGAAGGCACTCGCCTCTATACTAATAATCCTGAAAGATTGTCACCATATGCAACAAAGGGCTTTAAGATGGTATATAAGATAGATAAGGTGATTGATTATCTGAAGTATACAGGAAGGCTAGTTGGATGCACTAACCTCATAATGAACACATTTGATGAAGTATTTGCTAAACTGAAACTGACTAAATAAAATGAAAAGGATCAAGCTGAATAAGCCTGATCCTTTTCTTATTGGGTACATTTTTATGAGTATGATTATCTCATAGAGAGATTATATCACATAGTTATTCAGAATTAAACTCTTCTTTAACTCTCTAAATTATCTATAGTAAACTATAAGCCTCGACCACGCCTCGTAGTGACTAGCACCATTTTGTACAAGATAATTTAGTGCAATATTTCCGTTAGTATATGTATTTATAGCTACTTCCATATTAACTGAATTTGATTGAGCATAACCAAGTCTTAACATAGTATCTATAGGCATATTTCTAGGATTTACAATGTGAAAAGGCACAATATTTGCTGTAAATGTACCATTATTTAAGCCCATATTAGCCAATATTATTACTTCATTAGCGGTTTCAGGTATATTCCAAGTTGAAGTGCCTGAAACAATATGTTGCGTCCAAGTTCTATACTCAGTTAAATTACTTTTTAATTCATCAACAGCTTCTTGCACATCTGTTGCTGTCATTCCACTTGAAGTATTATCATAAGAAACTTTTGAAGCATCTAAATTAGTCCATGAAGTGTCATAATCAGTTGCACTATCTTTAGTAAGAAATTGACCTGTTGAACCGCCTGAAGGTACACCTTCACCAGCTGGACCTTGTGGTCCTTGCGGACCTGTTGCCCCTGTTTCACCTGTATCACCCTTTGGACCTTGTGGTCCTGTTTCACCTGTATCACCCTTTGGACCTTGTGGTCCTGTTTCACCTGTATCACCCTTTGGACCTTGTGGTCCTGTTCCACCTGTATCACCCTTTGGACCTTGTGGTCCTGTTTCACCTGTATCACCCTTTGGACCTTGTGGCCCTTCAGGTCCTTCAGGTCCTTCTTCACCTACTATCTGATATATAACATCAGATATTTCAATTGTATTGATATTTTCAGTTGGTGTTCCTGAAGGATTTGCAATAACTTCAGTACCACCACTACCTTCAATAGAATAGATTGTATCATCAATCTGAACCTTATTAAGTGTATCTGTGGCTTCTCCTGATGGGTTAGGTATAACATTACTACCTGATTCGTTAACCTCACCTGCGAGATCCCAATTTCCTATAATATGACCTGTTACACTCATTTAAACACCTTCTTTCACTATCCTTATCATTTCATTTTTAACACCCTGTGCACCCTTCAGCTTATACAGGGTATCAATATCAACACCTTCAATTCTTTCAATAACCTTATCCTTATTAGAAGAAGCTTCAGCCTCGTAAGGTGGTGTAATGAAACCTCTTATGAATCTGCCATTCTTTGCTATTACCCTTGTGCCAATAGCTTTATTCTTATTACCTTCAATTATCTTATATGAGTTATTATCTATAGATGTGATTATTCCTACATGATCAGCACTTCCTGTATTATCTGTTGTTGCATAGTTGTTGGAAGAATCTGACCAATCATATAAAAGTACATCACCAGGAGTGGCTTCATACTTATCATCTTCAACCCATATTCCTAAAGCTTTAGCCTTCTTTATCATCTGATCACAGCTGCATTCAGATATATCTGAATAACCACATTTTAAGAAGCAAGCACTTACAAAAGTAGCACACCAAGGGTCATTCAGCCTTACTGCATAACCTCTTGGAAGTGTCTTTTGTGAGTTATATATTCGGAGCACCTCTGTGTGTCCAGCTTCCCCACTTAGTGAGGAAGCATAACTTATTACATCATTTCTTCGCATTCTTATTCACCTCATTTCTAATAACATCATCAGCAACAGCTGTTAATGTGTTCTGTATAGTGGTTAAGGTTTTAATAAGTTCGTCATTGAACTTATAATCTCTAAAGAGAAAATAAGCAACAACTACAACAGCTATTCCATTATTCACAATCAGATCAACAATATCATTCATACTATCACCACCTTTACAGATATACACCTGAATTGAACAGGCTCTTAATTTCTTCAGCTTCATTATCTGTACAATGTATGTTATTGCTCCAGACAGTATTTGGATCTGTTTCTGTATATCCTTTTAATGCAGATATCTTCTTATACATATTTGAAGTCCATCCTTCAAAGGAAGAAAATTTTTGAGGTGGTTTGTTAAGTGGTCGTTGAAGTATGATATATGGATACTGTATAGAAGCATAACCATAGTTAGACCCAGGAGAGCCATTTCTATTAACAGATACTTTTTCTGTTGCAAGTGAACTTATAGCACCGGATAAAGCTTTCCCAGCATTATGTTGTGCAGCTGCGCCAGCAGCTCCAGCGAGTTGTGCTAATGTTTCTATCACACCAGAGCTATCCTTACTTGACATAGGACATTGTACAAAACAGTTACCCTGGAATTCATATATTACAGCATTTATCTTAGCATCACCTTTAGTTCTTTTTATTCTATTAACGTGTACATATGCTGTACAAGCACCTGTGACGCAATCAATATTATACTTGATAAGTAGCCTACTTCCCATTATTTCGTCGATATTCATGTCTCTGTAGCCTATGTAAGGCAAGTACAAAACTGCTGATGAATAAGGTGAGTAGTCAAGATGAGTTTCTGAAGCGTTCGGTATATCAAGATAACCGCAATTAAGCTGCTGGTACTGTTGTACAATAGTTGCAGCACTTGCTCCTGTATCAACACCAGCAAATCTTATAGTAGTGCTTGAACTAGTTGCTGGTTTAAAACGTGTCATATATGCGCCTATTAAATATTGCAGTGGTTCTGTTGTTAGTTTGCTGATAGTATCTTTAATGCTTTCAGTAATACCACTAAACAAGAAATCTGTGAAATCTTGCATTTCTGATGTGGTAGGCTGATATAATTTAACTAATCCAGATGTTACAAGTGTTGGAAGTCCTGTAGGATCTGGAATATCAATATCATCTGAAGTATCAGGATAACCACCATTTCCACCGCCTTCTTCAGGTACTCCAGCATTATTATATGGATCATCTTCAGCTGCTTCTTCACTATCCTTTACAGGTGAAGTTCCTAAAAGATTAAAATTGTCACCTGTTATTGAAGTATTGAATAAATCTCTAGTCTGTATATTTCCCCAGCATATTTCTTCAGGTTGATTATCTGCTGGAGCTATAAAGCCTGGATAGTATGAAGTATCTAGTGAAGTATATACATAGAAGTTGTTATAATCATATGCAGCATATGCTTCAGGTGGAATAGAAAGTGAATCATAATCAAACTTAGCCCATCCATAACTTGTAGAACTCGGATCTATTCTATAATTCAATTGAAGCGCACTTTGTGTTCCATATATATCAAGATCTGTAGCTGCTGTTGCATTATAAGTAAAGAAAACTTGCTGAAGTTGTTCAGGTGTATAAGCTCCTAAATAATAAACCCAAAAACCTTTATTAGTTGATGTTGCTATATCTGTTCTTTCACCATAACCATAAAAGCAATATACGGTCATTCTATTACTGTTGCCTGAATCTCTGAATATACACATACCAGGTTCATCAACATCACCTATAACCCAACCTACATATCTTTCTACAAGTGCTTTCTTTTCAGCATATTCATCAGTTGTATAATAATCTTCAGATTTAGGAGATGTATATATATCATTATAAACATATGTGAAGTCAGCATTACTCATAGCACCTTGTGGTACATAATGAGTAAGATCTAGCATTTCTGAAGGTGAGCCTACACCCTTTGTATATTGAAAAGCGTTTACTGTTTCTGTATGTGCGCTAGGTGTTTTATAATCATATGTGACACCTCTATCTTGAAATATAGCACTTGATACGTGAACTGATTTATCATTTAAGGGTAAATCGTGCTCCATCTTTTCTTCCCAATCTGCCATATCAAATACCTCCTGTAGAAGCTCCAGCTACACAAAGTACAAAGTGTCCAGTACTATCAAAACCACCAGGAAACTTTAGCACCCTGTATACAGGAGTGTTATATATTACCATTTTTGGATCTACCTGATATAAGTTATAAGAATTTTCTTGCCTTGAAACAATAACATTTTCCTGTTTTATCTCATTCTTAAAGCTCATAAGTACATCAACGTGACAATTTATATAGATTCTTTGATGAGATACAACATAATCGTTTATATAATAGTATCTGTTAAGGTTAGGAACATAGATATAATTTCCTTCCAACACCTTGCTTTGTGTGCGGAGTATAAATGTTGGATCTGTGATAGAAGTATCTTCCTTAAATTCAACATCTATGTGATCAGATCCGCCTTCATATGTTATACTCTGAAGCGTTTTATTCATATATCTTTTATCAGATTTATTATAATATAGATAAGCATTCATATAATCACCATCCAATCACGAGATTACTATGCACAAAATCCTTGATCAAGATTTCTATCAACTGATCTAAATCTGTGATATCAAACTGCTGCTTTATGAGTGACTGCGAGCTAGTTACACCAATGTTACCCTGTCTTATATGCATATATACATTCTTATCCAGCAGATTTCTATTATGTGTCATAGTAGAATTATAACCTGTAGTATCTTTACCACTCTGTGTATATGTATCCTTTACGCTATTATATGTATGAGTAGCTGTAACACCAGGTTGATTAACTACCTTATCTGTATCCTTAAAGGTGTTATCATCAAATGTAGTCTTACTAGTGGTCATTGTGTTAGATCCTGTAGGTGCATCTGTTTCATTTCCTGTTCTTGTGGATGTGTAGCCACTGCCTTTTGTAAGCTCATCACTACCTGAATGAACATCTGATGAATTCCCACCTTGATTTGTTTCTTCAATGTGACCTTCAACACCATCTACATTCCATAAAGGATTGTAGTTATCTCGGAATGTGTTATATAACTTTTCAACAGCAGCTTTTCTATCATCATACCATAAAGTGAAAACAGCCTGAAGGAATTGAATAGCTTCAGATCTATCTGATACCAGGTCAATCATCTGATGAGCATCATCATCATAATATCTAGGGCAGAGCAGCGAAAAGCTTGTATATTTTTGACATATCTTTGTAAAAAACTGCGAGTTAGTAAATATATCTACAGTAGCCCCTTCCTTATCTACAATAGGAAACTTATATTCAAAGGTACTTTCATCATTCACTAAAAGATTCACTATATTGTATGTTTTCATCTATTTCACCACCCTTCAGATATTCTTCATATGCATTCAGCCAAGCTTCAGAAAAGTCAACTGTAGCATTATGACCGAACACCTTGTTATATTTATCAATGAATTTTCTTCTCTCATTAAGCCTATCATTAGGAAGTATCCAAGATATCTTGCTTTCAGAATGAACTTCTTCAATAGATTGCTGCGCCTGTTTTGTACTCTGTGAGTATGCCATTCCATACATAGAAAAGAACCTTCTCAGAAGGTCATTATGATAAGTAGATAAATACTGAATCTTATCAACTGCATTCACATTTCCAAGCTGTACAACCTTGACACCAGGTTCACCATCTGCTCCAATCTTGGAAAGTCCTTTGCTGGTAAATGTTACAGGTTCACCTTCTTCGCTATTCTTTATAGCTCTGTTGATCTGTTCCTTCACCTGATCATTATCAACTTCAAATACAGGAAAGAGCCTTGCGAACTTCATAAGGCATTTCTGTGAAGTATCACATAAATGTATAAGCTCCGTATACTTACGTAGTGTTATTAGATCTGAAGTATGTGTTCTGTTGTTAAAACATATTGCGATATTAGAACCATCTACACCACGCTGAATATTAGATTCCCCAAGGGTGTTAATATTCCAGAGTGTAGGTATCCTGTAATCGTCTAACATTCCACCATCTGTTGCCCATCCAACAACTTCTTTCCCATTCTTATTCTTGAATACACCTGATGCTGCTCTTGGTGTCAGCATATTGTACCACTCTATGAAATCTGTATTAAGTTCTTCCGACATTCCCTTATACTCAAACATAGAAGATAAGAAGATAAGTAAGTTGATAAAGATTGAATTTTCCTGTAGGAACTTCCTCTGTCTGTTGGTTAGCTCCCAAGGGAATTGATAGTTTGGGTCAAATAGCCAATATAACATTTTATCACCTCTATTTCTTTAAAAATAGGGTGGTAGTCTACCAGCCTACCACCCTTGAATGAAAGGAGTTTCGTATGAAACTAGTCGTTAAGATAAATAATAGCATTTTCAGTTGGATCGCAGATATATCTTCTGTTAGCTGTAAGCTTAAATACATTTCTATCATTCCACTGATCATAGATATTTACAAATCTTTCACGATCCATAGTTGCAACAACAGCATCCTTATCATACATAACGCCAAGGATATCATCTACTGTGATTGTAGTAGTACCACCATCAAGTGATATAACAACCTTGTTAGGATCTGTAGCTATTCCCCAATTTACAACTTCAGAATGTCTAGGGAACTGAACAAACTGCTCGTTATATGTATCACCATAGTATTTAGCATAAGAAGCTGTGAGTGCGATTGATAGATCAAGCTTCAGATCTTCTTCAGAGCTTCTTCTGTCAATAGGAACTTCAGAACCTGATGCTCCAATAGTGTTATACAGATGTGTGAGCTTATTCAGGTTAGCCTTATCAATAAGGATTGTCTTTCTTACAAATTCAAGATATTCAGGCAGAATAAGAACCTCGTCCTTTGTAAGTGTAGCATACTGTGAATAAAGCCCCTTGAACTCTGTATATAGGTGTCTTAAACGCCTTGAAGCGTTCAAATCTGTTGAATCGCTATAGATATAAGCTATAAGAGAGCCAATAGCTGCATCTGCAAGTCCGAGCTTAGCACGCTTGTAAGCGTTTCTCATTCTTGTAAAGAGTGCATCTGTAAATCCTGCAAGTGTCTGTGGATCTCTGAAGGATTCCTGAAGCTGCGTATCATAAGATACATCCTTCCAGGAGAAAGTAGGTATCTTATTCTCAAAATATTTAGCTATGATACCTGTTTTTGCTACTTCAAGATATGGATTTTCAGGGTTAGCAATATCCCACTCTGAAGAACTTTCAGCTGCCTGTGTCTGGAAGCTTATCTTCTGAAGAATTGAGCCATATGTAAAAGCATCTACTACAATTCCTCTTTCTTCATCTTCAGCTTCATCAATAGCTATAACAGTTCTACCAATAAGGTTATAAAGCTCATTATATACTGCTTCTTTTGCACCTGTTAAAGCTGCCTGACCAAAAGCCACGAATGAAGATGTGTCTACAACTGTTGCGCCTGTGTAGCCAATATTGTTGGCTATAGTATTAACAATACTATAAATCTGTGCTGCTGCCATTTAATCACCTTCCTTTTCAATAATATTGTCAGCATTAGGTTTTGGGGTTTCTTCAGGTGTTTCAACCTCATTAGAAGCAGCTTCTTCCTTCTTATTAGATTCCTGGAAGAGCTGCTGCATCTCTTTTTTTAAATCATTCATCTTAGCATCCACATAAGCCTTAACATCATCAGATGAAACAGCTGGTGATTCAGGCTTTGGTGTTGGTGGTGTTTCCTTGCCAAGTGTCTTGGAATATGCATCCATAAAATTCATATTATTTCTCCTTCTTTTTCTTGATCTGAACTTTTTCAACTGAAGGAATTCCATTCCATTCTGTGATAAGATATTCATCCTCTGAAGTGAATCCATAGATAACCTTCTTATCATAGATCTGTGTGTATTCATTCCTCTTTATATCTACAACTGTTCCTACAGGAACTGTCTTAACAATGTTAGAAGCTTTATTGTAGATATTCACATTATCCTTAATAGTTTTATATTTTGCCATCTCACCACCTCTTTACATAATAATATTTTATGTTAACTTGTTAGGGTTGAAGTAAAGGCAGCCATCTTGACCAGGAATAGCTGCCTATACTTCGAAGTGTTGCCTGTAGTGTTCCTACAGCTTACTTATAACATTATTCTTCATAAATTACAATATTTATTGTATCATTACCATTCTTTGTACCCATTGGTACTATTTCCTTGATATAAGCATTATCAAAATACTCTTCAGCATTAGATCCTTCTTCAATGAAGCTCTCCTCTAAAGCCTTGCCATACCATCCAGGAACATTCAGGAGCTTATGCTCATTCTTATAGATTACATACAGAGAATAGTTATCCGTATTGTACTTCTGCGACTTGGTCTTTAGATATCCTCTGATAACCATGTCACCCTTCTCATAAGTACCTACATAATCCTTAGCCTTCTCGAATTCAACTCCTTCAGGAATCTGTCCAATGATTGTGGATTTACCACCTTTGAAATTTTTCATAGTCTGTT
>Ga0247611_10007756_pt1 | contig 13366 bp, 6 predicted proteins | sample 177DNAGHGhighgp2_FD_192422 | JGI IMG/M metagenome (GOLD analysis project Ga0247611, IMG submission 192422) | Sheep rumen microbial communities from Palmerston North, Manawatu-Wanganui, New Zealand - 1770 DNA GHGhigh gp2 | ecosystem: Host-associated > Mammals > Digestive system > Stomach > Rumen ... | reverse complement strand
TTGTGGAGCATAGCGGACTCGAACCGCTTACCTCAACACTGCCAGTGTTGCGCTCTACCAGATGAGCTAATGCCCCGAATTGCGGATGCAAAGGTAATACCATTTTTGGAACTGACAAATTTTTCTTGCGATTTTTTTTGAAATATTTCTAAAACGGTAACATCTCTCCGGATTATCATAACTGTTGACCGCATCCTCTGCCGGGAAGCCTCACGCCAGGGCACTAAGTCGCTAAAATTTTGTTCCATAGCGACTTAGTGCTTTAGCGCAGATAAAATCCTGTTACATGGCAAGGCGGAAACCGATGTGTACATAGGCGGCATCGGGTTCCAGACCTGAGCGGGCCGTATTGCGGCATTCGGCGGCGGGAGAGTACCAGCTGCCGCTGCGCACGACGCGCAGATTGCCTGATGCGGGCCCTTGGGGGTTGGTTTGTGCAGTGGCTTCATACATGGCGCAATAGTCGGCGCACCACTCATACATGTTGCCACTCATGTCGTAGATGCCCAACTCATTGGGGGCCTTGAGGGCAACGCGCTTGCCGTAAGAGTACTGTGCATTGTCGAAGTACCAGGCCACAGCATCAATATCATTGCCGCCAGAGTATTTGTATCCGCTACTGAGGTTGCCGCCGCGGGCCGCAAATTCCCACTCGGCCTCGGTTGGCAGACGGAAGGACTGCCCCGTGAGGTCGTTGAGGCGGCTGATGAAGGTCATGCAGTCGTTCCAGCTGACGCCACCCACGGCCAGTTGGGGTCCGTGGATGGAACTGGGATTGGTACCCATCACGGCTTTCCACAGTTCCTGAGTCACCTCGGTCTGGCCGATATAGTAAGAAGACAAGGTAACTTGATGTGCCGGTGATTCCACACTGCCAGCCTCATTGTCCTGCTGGGCGGTTGTGCCCATGGTGAAGGTGCCACCATCAACGCGTTGCATCGTGAAGGTCACGCCGTTAACTGTAATCTGTTCGCCGTGAGCATTGCTGCCAGTCCCATGCAGAAGCCAGTCAATCAATTCGGTCACATCGGCAATATTGACCTGATGGTCGCCATTGGCGTCACCCGAAAGGCCATCAAACTCACCCGTGAGAATCATGTCAATCAGTTCGGTGACATCAGCGATGCTGATGGAGCCGTCATGGTTCACATCGGTATAATCACCCTCGATGCCAATTACAGCATATTGACGTGTAGAGTAGTTGTAGGATCGGGGTGTCAATGCCGACAGTTGCCAGTAGGAGTCGTAGTCTCCGCTCCATCCCCAATTGACGTGGAACATCCCGTCACGGTAGCCGTCGATGACAAAAGCGTGCGAGCCGCTGTTGCTGTCATAGCCCGAGTAGATGATGGGGCGTCCCTGAGCCAGCTCATCATACATCATCTGGTCCCAATCAGCATCATTGGTGGTGTCCCGCATGAGCACTGTGGCCGAGTCCTTGTAGCCAAAGAAATAGTTGAGGGCAAAGGGGATAACTTGCACGGCACTCGTGCTGACACTCGTGCTGTAGTTCATCTCGACCGACTGGCCGCAATAGCGCATCAGGGTCGAGACGGCATCGCTCTGGGCGGTATTGTAGTAACCACCATAGGACTGCAGCATATCGTCCCAGCTGAAACGGGCAGCAGGCAGTTGGGGCACGTTGATTCCGCCCGAGGAGCGGTAATCGGGAATAGCACGGCACTCGGCGGCAGGGAAGCGATGGTAATACATGACCTGGGCCATCGCTGTGGCCACACAGCCGGTGTAAGTGCGGTAATAACCCACCTTGGGACACTGGGCGTTGAACGGGGAACTTTGTCCCCAAGAGGTTGTCAGCATCTGGGCAATAGCAGGCTGAGACGAGGCCATACGGGAAACAGGTTGAGCGGTCATGACGTCGGGATGGGTCTGGACATATTCCAGTTGCCTGCTGTAACCCTCGAGCCACGAGCGCATGTTGTCGGGCAATCGGTCAACGTCGAAGTCGCCATGCTCGGCATACCCAAGCACCGGCCAGACCCTGTCATCGGCAGCGACGATGACCCATCCGCCACGCTTCACATCGGTAAAGGCATAATAAACAGGCGTCACGCCATCGCTCGATGAACGGAAGGTGTGGGACAATGAGAGTTCGGGGGATGATTGGCCAGACTTGATTGACACCTCGTGTCCGGACATGAAATCGGCGGCAATAACACTGGCACGATGGGCATCAACACCCCTGGCATGTGCCGACGGCATACAAAGGGCAGCAGCAACCGTGGCTACCGCCAGAATCAAGTTACATTTCATTACTTAATAGGTCTCTCAGTTTATAATTGGATTATGTCGGGGCTACAGGGCTGCAATGAGGGCGTCAACGTCGCGGGGACTAGTGGCCCAGCTGGTGACGAAGCGACAGTTCATCAGGTCGCCGACGGGATACCACTGCTCAAAGACGAAGTCTTTCTCGAGGCGGGCAATGGTCGCGCTATCGAGGAGGACAAACTGCTGGTTGGTGGGCGAGTCGCTGTACATCTTGTATCCACGAGCAATGAATGCGTCGCGCAACCGCATGGCCTGTTCGACGGCATGACGTGCGATCTTGAAGTAGAGTCCGTCCTGCAACAAGGCGTCAAACTGGATGCCCAGGAGGCGCCCCTTGGCCAACAATGCCCCGTGCTGCTTGACGATGGTGAAGAAGTGGGCAGGGGCTGGAGCATTGGGGTTGGGGAAGATGACGGCCTCGCCGCAATAGGCACCGCACTTGGTGCCGCCCATGTAGAACACGTCGCACAGGTCGGCCAGCTGTGGCAAGGTCAGGTCACTGCCCTCGGCCATGAGGCCATAGCCCAGTCGTGCCCCATCGATAAACAAGGGCAGGTTGTATTGCCGGCAGATGTCGCTGATGGCTATCAGCTCATCGCGGCTGTAGATGGTGCCCATCTCGGTGGCATGGGTGATATAGACCATGCCAGGAAACACCATGTGATCGAATGTGGGGTCGGCATAGAAGTCGTGCAGCCATTGCGACAACTCGCCAGCATCCATCTTGCCATCATGGGAGGGCAGGGTGAGCACCTTGTGACCGCCAAACTCGATGGCACCGCTCTCGTGGACATTGATGTGCCCGGTCTCGACAGCGAGCACGCCCTGATAGGAGTGGAGCATGGCGTCGATGACGGTGGCGTTGGTCTGGGTGCCGCCCACGAGGAAGAAGACGTCGGCCTCGGGCTTGCCGCAAGCCTCACGTATCTTGTCCCTTGCTGCCACGCAATAGTCATCCAGGCCATAACCGGTGGCCCGCTCGTCGTTGGTCTCCATGAGCCGCTTGAGGATAGCCTCATGGCAGCCGTTATTATAGTCACTCTCAAATGAAATCATTACTTGTTGCAGGTTAGTTGTTAAAGTTGGTGCAAAGGTAGCTCAAAAAACAGAAAAAAAACGTATCTTTGCCCAATGAAAAAGAAAAAGGCGATAATTTACCAGTTGATGCCCCGATGGTTCACCAACTGCACCGAGAATTGCACCCCCAACGGCAGCATGCGCCATAACGGGTGCGGCAAGTTTAACGAGATCGACGAGGCGCGGCTGCGTTCCATCAAGTCGCTGGGCGTGACCCACGTGTGGTACACCGGCGTGATTGAGCACGCCACGGCCACCAGCTATTCCCGCCAGGGCATCACGCCCTGCAATCCCCATGTGGTGAAAGGCAAGGCGGGGTCGCCCTACGCCATCCGAGATTACTATGACGTGTGCCCCGACCTGGCCGTGCAGGTCAAGAATCGCATGCGGGAGTTTGAGTCACTCGTTGATCGCACTCACCGCATGGGCATGAAGGTGATTATCGACTTTGTTCCCAATCATGTGGCCCGCGAGTATGAGAGCGACGCCAAGCCCGCTGGTGTGCAGGACTTGGGCGAGGGCGATAACCCGATGATGTTCTTTGACCCCGGCAACAACTTCTACTATATTACCGGCCAGGAGTTTGCGCCCACAGGGGTGGATCTGGGGCATGGCGATGACGCCTACCGCGAGTTTCCGGCCCGCGCGACGGGCAACGACTGCTACACGGCACATCCCTCGCGCGATGACTGGTATGAGACGGTCAAGCTCAACTACGGTGTGGATCCGTGGAACGGCAGCACCCACTTCTCCCCTATCCCACCCACGTGGTCACGCATGCTCGACATCCTGCTGTTCTGGGCAGGTAAGGGGGTGGATGGTTTTCGCTGCGACATGGCGCACATGGTGCCTGTAGCCTTTTGGCACTGGGCCATCGCGCTGGTCAAGCAGCAATTCCCAGATGTCATCTTCATCGCCGAGATCTATGACGTGGGGCTGTATCGCAGCTACATCAACGAGGGCGGATTTGACTTCCTGTATGACAAGGTGACGCTCTACGACACGTTGCGCGGCATCCTGTGCCACGGTTGGCCCGCAAGCGACCTGACACGCTGCTGGCAGACGGTAGAGGGCATTGGCGACCACATGCTCAACTTCCTCGAGAACCACGACGAGCAGCGCATTGCCTCACGCCAGTTCCTGGGTGACCCGTTCATGGCATTGCCAGCGCTGGTGGTGAGCGCCACGATGTCGTCCTGCCCGTTCATGCTCTATGCCGGGCAGGAATTGGGCGAACCCGCTGACGACGCCGAGGGCTACAGCGGCATGGACGGCCGCACGACCATCTTTGACTACTGGAGCGTCCCCACCCTGCGCCGCTGGCATCAAGGCAAGCCCACCGCCAGCGAGCGGCGGCTGCGGGCGATGTACCGCAAGGTGCTGCGCCTGTGCAACGATGAGAAGACACTGGCCCGCGGGGGATTTTTTGACCTGATGTATGTCAACCAGGACACCCTCGACAGCAGCCGCCAGTATGCCTACCTGAGGCACTGCGACGGCGAGATGACACTGGTGGTCGCCAACTTCAGCGACCAGGAGGTGAATACTGCCATCCGCATTCCCGGCCATGCCCTGGAGTGTGCCCAGATGGCGACGGGTCCCCACACCTGCCGCAACCTGTTCACGGGCGAGGAAACCCCAGTGAACATCATGCCCGAGTGCCTGTTGCCGGTGAGCGTCGCAGCCCATGGTGCCACGATGTGTGTCCTCAAGAGATAAAAAATGTGACCTCTAACGCCTGTAGTGTCAAAAGTAATTACTACCTTTGCACGATTATTCAAGAAACAGATTATGTTAAAAGACAAAATAGAAGCGCTGAAGGCGCAGATTGCTGAACTCAAGGCCGATAACGAGGAGGCCCTTGAGGCGTTGCGTATCAAGTACCTGAGCAAGAAGGGTGAAGTGACAGCCCTGTTCAACGAGTTCCGTGAGGTGGCCCCCGAGGAGAAACGCGAGTTGGGCCAACGCCTCAACGAGCTCAAGAACCTGGCCACCGAGAAGATCAACGCCCTGCGCGAGGCTACCAAGCAGCAGGCCAAGGAGCAGAACAAGATTGACATCACCCGCCCGGCATTTCCTGCCGAGTTGGGCACCAGGCACCCGATCTCGGTGGTGCGCAAGCAGATTATCGACATCTTCTCGCGCCTGGGCTTTACCATTGCCGACGGTCCTGAGGTGGAGGATGACTGGCACGTGTTCAGTGCGCTGAACTTTGCCGCCGACCATCCTGCTCGCGACATGCAGGACACCTTCTTCATCGAGAAGAATGAGCAGGACGTGACGCGCAACATCGTGCTCAGGAGCCACACCAGCTCGGTGCAGGTGCGCACCATGGAGCGCCAGCAGCCGCCCATCCGCATCATCTGCCCCGGCCGCGTGTATCGCAACGAGGCCATCACGGCCCGCGCCCACTGCTTCTTCCACCAGATTGAGGGCTTGTACATCGACAAGAACGTGTCGTTTGCCGACCTGAAGCAGGTGCTGCTGCACTTTGCCCAGGAGTTGTTCGGCACCGAGACCGAGATCCGCCTGCGTCCCAGCTACTTCCCGTTCACCGAGCCCAGTGCCGAGATGGACGTGACGTGCATGCTGTGCGGCGGCAAGGGTTGCGGTTTCTGCAAGCACACGGGTTGGGTCGAGATCCTGGGCTGTGGCATGGTGGATCCTGCCGTGCTTGAGGCTAGCGGCATCGACAGCACGGTGTATAGCGGGTACGCCTTCGGCCTGGGCGTGGAGCGCATCACCAACCTGAAGTATATGGTTAAGGACCTGCGCATGTTCAGCGAGAACGACGTGCGCTTCCTGGACGAGTTCAAGAGCGCACATTGAGGATTTTGCCCGTTGGGCGAGATTAATTAGTGATTAGAATTATTTTTTGATCATTGACGATTAAGGAGCGATTTGAGGGGATATTGGGTTATTTCCAGCAGGAGCAGCCCAACCCAGAGACCGAATTACAGTACAGCGACCCGTTTCAACTACTGGTCGCTGTCATGTTGAGTGCCCAGTGTACCGACAAGCGGGTGAACATGGTCACGCCGGCCCTGTTTGCCTCCTACCCCACTCCTCATGCCATGGCCGGTGCCAGCGTCGAGGACATCCTGCATCACATCAAGAGCGTCTCCTACCCTAACAGCAAGGCGGCTCACCTGCAAGCAATGGCCCGCAAGCTGGTGGATGAACATGATGGCCAGGTGCCTGGCAACATGGCGGACCTGACGTCGCTGCCTGGCGTGGGACGCAAGACGGCCAATGTGGTGCTGGGAATCGTCTTTCACGAGGCGACGATTCCGGTCGATACCCACGTCTATCGCGTGTCGCACCGCCTGGGGCTGTCACGCGGCAAGACGCCGACCGACGTGGAGCGTGACCTCGTGCGCCACATCCCTGCGCCGCTGCGCTTCAAGGCCCACCACTGGATCCTGCTGCATGGCCGATATGTGTGCAAGGCGTTGAAACCGGACTGCCTGAACTGCGGCATCCAGCAATATTGCAAGGAGTATGGACATTAAGAGTTATCTGGCACAGGTTGGAGGGATGATGAGAACTGCCCGATATATCGTTGTGGCAATGGTGATGACGCTCGCCAGTGCGTTACCGGTTCAGGCTGGGGATGATGGCCTGCGCCGCGCAACCGACGTGCTGTGCCTGGTGCCCGACGCGACCGCGCTGGGCCTTGCCATTGCCCGGCACGACACCCAGGGACTCAAGCAACTGGGCTTGAGCACTGCCACCTGTCTGGCCGTGAACTACGGGCTGGAGCTGTGCATCAAGAAGGACCGCCCCGACGGCACGGGACACCATGCCTTTCCCAGCACCCACACGGCAGTCGCCTTCAACGGCTCTACCTTCCTGATGAAGCGCTACGGCTGGCAGTGGGGCGTCCCGGCCTACGCGCTCTCCACCTTCGTCGCATGGGGACGTGTCCACACCGACCGCCACGACTGGTGGGACGTGCTGGGAGGAGCCGCCATCGGCGCCGGCGCCGCCTTTATCTTCACACGCCCCTTTGTCAAGGACGTGGACGTGAGCATTGCCCCCACGGCCTTTGGCGACACAGGCTACGGCCTCACCGCCACCGTCACCTTCTAACCGCAACAACTAAATTACGAATTACGCATATTTACTAATTTAGGTATCCGCAAACCTCCTTAAACTACGAATTACACAAATCTTTAGTGTTCATTTCTCGTTGAGGGTGCTAATCCTATTGCACAAGCACAGGACGCACAGAAAACCCTCGACTTCGGATGTGGTTGTCCCATTTCACACTTCCTGTATTAAAGTACATGAAGTTGGCGAAGTACTGATAGCTAGAGTTGAGCATGCTCGACCAATAGTTGCCGTCAGAACCCGCATTGTTGAGCAAAGTACTGGAGCGTTCACCTGCAGCAGGCAAGAACAACGTGTTGCCGTTAGGACCAGTCACTAGTCGACCATTCACGCCGTTCTTCGTGGTCCACGTCCATGTACATTTCGTCTTTAGTTCATTAAGTTGATCGTAAGTCGGCATCCGCCACGATGAGCCCCACTTCGCGGTGGCGGCATCGTCAGCAGTTTCTAGCTCCGTCTTGTTGTCAACTGCGCCATAGGAACTGTTGGTATTGTACTTTGTCATCGTGTTGTATCTGCCGTTGCACCACTTATAAGTACTCCAACTATAGTCTGACTTCGGTTCGGTCTCTCCCCAGGCGAAGTAGTCGCCATATTCCTCAGGAGCATTAGCACCGACGTTGCACGTTGCCCACAATGTGCCACTGGGCAATCCAAGGTCAACGTACTCGTGGCCGTCGGCCTGAGTTGCCCCGGTGACAATAACTGTGAGGACGGTAGTAGCGCCTGTGGAGGTGTTCGTGACTGTGACGGTGTTAGTGCCGACGGCGGTGCCGGTGACTTTCAGTTTACCACTGACGATGCTGCGGGTGAAGTTGGTCGTGCTGCCTGCTACTGTGTAGCTGCCGTTGCCATTCAATATATCCACGGTTTTGCTCTCGCCAACCTCGACGGTCATAACGGTCTCGCTCAAGCGGAACTTGGGGCTATCATCTTCATCGAGTGCAAGACGGAAGCCTGTACCCGCATGACTCTCCATTGGGGAGTAATGATAGCGACGCTTAGTCCTAGCCTCAGATTCATCCCATTCATAATGGCCTCCACGACATATTCTAGAATAGCCCAATACAGGACCCGTGGGATTAGTCTGTGCAGTATCATTATAATCACCATAATAATCTTGGCAGCATTCCCAAACGTTTCCACTCATATCATAGATACCTAACTCATTTGGTGCTTTTGTCATCACTTCATGCGTAACAAAATCAGAATTTTCATAACACCATCCTACATTATCAATATCATTACTTCCAGCAAATCTATATCCTTGGCTAAAGTTGCCGCCACGGGCCGCAAACTCCCATTCTGCTTCTGTGGGCAGGCGGAAACACTTGCCCGCTAACCGATTCAGTTTCAGAACAAATTCTTGACAATCATCCCATGAAACTCGCTCCACAGGGCATTGCAGGTTGCCCGTGAAATAGCTTGGGTTATTGCCCATTACGGCCTGCCACAGTGCTTGTGTCACCTCAGTCTGGCCTATCTTATAGTCCGAGAGCGTCACTTGATGGATAGGTGATGAGCCATAAATTGAGTTGTCACCCATGGTGAAAGTGCCACCGTCGACGGTGATCATCTTGAAGGTGACGCCGTTGACTGTAAACTCTTCTCCTTCAATATCGGGTTGCTTAGCAGGGATGTCAATCTCCATATAAGCAACACTCTTCAGTTTGCCTTCCTCTTGGGCTGTAGCAGTTATTTTTACCATCTGATCTTCATAGCCACGTTCTATAACATATGGATTCGCCACAATCTCATTATTTTCATAGAGACAAACCTCGCCCTTGCCTGTCGCAGTAATGTAGTACATGGCATCATCCCAGTCGTAGGTGATTGCAGGCGGTTCTGAAAACTCCGTCGGGATGGTGGATACGCGGACTGGACGGACGCTACCACCATAGTTGCGACCGAGGTTACTACAATTTATACTCCCCGAAGATAAGTACATGAGAAATGCATAAGATTGGGCATCCAAGCAAAGTGAACGAGACCAGTAATAGCCACAAGAGCCTGCACTATATATTGAGTCTTCACAACATGAGCCTGCGGCAGGAAGGAATATATTCTTTCCATTGGGGCCTGTGACTAAACGGCCACTCATACTATTCCTTGTTGTCCAAGTCCATGTGCAGTGTTCAATCAGCTCTTGCAGCTGTTCTTTGGTTGGAATGCGCCATGACGAACCCCAATTGACATAGGCAGGATCATCTATAGGCTCCAATTCAGTTTTATAGTCTACGAAATAGAAGTTACAATTGGTGCAGTACTTGCTCAGATCTAGGCCCAAATCGTCAGGAAGCGCCCCTTTGCACCATTTATAAGTCACCCAACTGTAGGTTGTTTTTGGTTCGGTTTCGCCCCATGCGAAGTAGTCGCCGTATTCTTCGGGGCTGCTGGCACCGACGTTGCAGGTTGCCCACAGGGTTCCGCTGGGGAGGCCCAGGTCAACGTACTCGTGGTCCTCTACCGCTGGTTCAGTAACGATGACGGTGAGGACAGTCTGGGCACCGGTGGAGGTGTTGGTGACGGTGACAGTGTTAGTGCCGACGGCGGTGCCGGTGACTTTCAGTTTGCCACTGACGATGCTGCGGGTGAAGTTGGCGGTACTGCCTGCTACTGTGTAGCTGCCGTTGCCATTCAATATATCCACGGTTTTGCTCTCGCCAACCTCGACGGTCATAACGGTCTCGCTCAAGCGGAACTTGGGGCTGTCATCTTCATCGAGTGCAAGACGGAAGCCACAAACAGTCCAGTCATAGCCTGTCTCCCAATTGGTTAAGTCACGGAAAGACAAGCGGCAAAACTTAGATTCATAATACCAGGCACCACCTCGATATATATATCCATTACCTGAAGCTGGTCCTGTTGGATTCACCTGCGCGTCAGAACTGTAATTTCCACGACGGTCTTGGCACCATTCATTGACATTTCCAGTCATGTCATAGAGTCCTAACTCATTGGGAGCTTTAGTGGCAACATGTGGCGGCTTCGAAAAATCATTACAGTTGCCATTCCATGTAGCCACGTCATCAATGTTGTCACTGCCAGCATATTTATATCCATGGCTTAAGTTTCCACCACGTGCAGCAAACTCCCATTCAGCCTCGGTCGGCAAGCGGAAATTCTTACCTGTCATAGAATTCAGCTTATAGATAAACTCTTGACATTTGTCCCACCAAATCAAAGCCACAGGGTCTTGATCTTCGTTGGTATAACCCCACTCTGTTTCAAAGTAACTACCCATGACTGCTTTCCAAAGAGCCTGTGTTACTTCGGTCTGACCTATCTTATAAGTGGATAGTGTCACTTGATGAGCTGGCTTTTCTGTGTTTAAAGCATCGGGGTCATCATCGCTAGCACCCATGGTGAAGGTGCCGCCGTCTACGGTAATCATCTTAAATGTGACGCCGTTGACGGTGAACTCCTCTTCCTCGGGAGTAGCGGGTTCGGAGGCTCGAACGGGGCGGATGGTGAGGCCGAAGCTGCGCTGATTGTAGTCATATCTCATGCCTAAAAAAGAGAGGAACATGTTGTTAGCATAGATGTAATAATTGGGAGCCGTGTAAAGGGAGAGCAACCAATAGTCGCCATAGTTACCCGCACGGGTGTTTGAGCTTCCGTTAAAATTGCCTGCTGCAGGCAAGAACAAAGTGTTCCCATTGGGGCCTGTCACCAAAATACCATTCACGCTGTTACGCGTCGTCCACGTCCATGTGCATTCCGTCTTGAGTTCTTCATACTGATCGTAACTCGGGATGCGCCATTCTGCACCCCAGTTGACGTAAGCGGCATCGTCTTCAGGTTCTAACTCAGTTTTATTGTCAACAGTGCCGTATGAACTGTTAGTGCAATACTTAGTCAAAGTCCTGTTCGTGCCGTTGCACCACTTATAGGTAGCCCAGCTATAGGTTGCCTTGGGTTCGGTTTCGCCCCAAGCGAAATAGTCGCCGAAAACTTCGGGGCTGCGGGCACCAATGTTGGTCGTTGCCCAAAGGGTGCCGCTGGGGAGGCCCAGATCAACATACTCGTGTTCATTGGATTCAGGCTCCAAGGCGGGGACGAAGACCTCGACTTGCGCCGTCTCACTGATGAGTTTGCCTTCTTCCTGAGCGGTGGCCGTGACTGTGACAAAATAGTCAATTTCGCCTCGAACAAGATCATAGGGGTTCTCAACTTCTTCTCCATTTACGTACACCTTCACCACACCATCACCTGTTACCAAGACTCGCACTGCGTCATCTCTCGTGTTGAGCATAATCATTGGCGTCGCAGTCCAAGCCGGGGCGAACTCGTTAGCGCGGACGGCGCGGACACTGCGGCCGCGCATGCGGCCGTAGCCGTTGGCCGCCCATAACACGCCACCCAAAGCGAAGTCAGCACCATACGAACTGTAAGGGCCGTTGGACCAGAGCGTGCGAGACCAAATGTAGCCGACTGAGCCCTCATTGTCAAGCGAGCTGACGTAGCGAGAGCCCGCTGCTGGAATGAACAGCGTGTTGCCATTAGGACCAGTCACCAGACGACCGTTCACGCCATTAAGTGTCGTCCACGTCGTGGTGCTGTACTTAATGAGCTCTTTAATTTGCTCCAACGAAGGCATCTGCCACTCCTCACCCCAGTTGGCGGTAGCGGCATCGTCTTCGGGTTCTAATTCTATCTTGTTGTCAACCGTGCCGTATGTGCTGTCGGTGCAGTATTTAGTCAAAGTTGTTCCACTGCCGTTGCACCATTTGTAGGTAGTCCAGTCGTAGACTTCTTTCGGTTCGGTTTCGCCCCAGGCGAAGTAGTCGCCGTATTCTTCGGGGCGGCTGGCGCCGATGTTGCAGGTTGCCCACAACGTGCCGCTGGGGAGACCCAGGTCGACGTACTCGTGTTCCTCTGGCTCGTCGGGCCAGAGGTTATTGAGGCGCATGAAGACGACGTGGAAGATGCAAGCGTCACGCCAATCGGGAGTGCCGTCGCCGTCGAGGTCGAGATATGGCTCTTGAGTGCCATCATTGATACCGTAAACGATTGCTGTGAAGTCGGCAATGTTGATTTCTCCATCGCCATTGATGTCGTATTTAGCACGGTTGGTCGTCACATCATTGAAGGGGTAGCCGTTCCAGGACTTCATTAGGCCGTTGTAGAGAATCTCAATTAGAGCTCCGTTGTCACCGCCCATGTCGTATTTAAAATTGATGGTGCCGTCAGCGTTGACGTCGGCTGTGTAGGTGCTCTTGGGTGTCTGTCCCTCATCGATGGCAAAGAGTTCGCCGTAGTCGAGTTCGTCGATGGTGCCGTCGCAGTTGACGTCGCCGCGCTGGGCCTGGGTTACCGTGACGGTGAGGCTAGCGGTGAGGGCGGTGACATTGTCGGTGACGGTGATGGTGGCGGTGCCTGGTGCCAGCGCTTGCAGCGACAAGGTGTTGCCACTGATGACGGTGGACACGATGCCCGTGCCGCCCGCCACAGCATAACTGCCCTTACCGTTGATGATGCCCACCGTCGCGCTCATGCCGACAACCATCGACAGATTGTCCTGTGACAGCTGCAATGGCAATGCCGGGGCGGTGACGGTGACGGAGAGGGCGGCGGTGGAGCCGGTGAGGACGTCGGTGACGGTGAGGGTGGTGGTTCCGGCCTTGACGGCGGTGAACTTGAGGGTCTCGCCGTCGATGCGGGCGTTGACGATGCCAGCCGTGGAGGCGCGGACGGTGTAGTTGCCGCGACCGTTGAGGATGTCGATGGTGGCGGTGTTACCGACTTCCATCGTCAATTGGCTCTGTGACAGGCCAAAGGGGGCGACGGGCTGGGTAACGAGGACGGTGAGGATGACGTTCTCGCCCGTGGCGTTGTCGGTGACGCTGACGGTGGTCGCACCCACCGCATTGGCGGTGACGGTGAT
>Ga0247611_10007755_pt1 | contig 13370 bp, 18 predicted proteins | sample 177DNAGHGhighgp2_FD_192422 | JGI IMG/M metagenome (GOLD analysis project Ga0247611, IMG submission 192422) | Sheep rumen microbial communities from Palmerston North, Manawatu-Wanganui, New Zealand - 1770 DNA GHGhigh gp2 | ecosystem: Host-associated > Mammals > Digestive system > Stomach > Rumen... | reverse complement strand
AGATGGGTGTTGCAGCTACTGATGCAAGTGGAATTATCAATACGTTAGCAGCAGCTTCTCAACAGGGTGCTGCAGATATTGCATATTTGAATACAGCATTTGAAAAGGCCGGTACGATGGCAGCAAAGGCAGGTATGAGCTATTCTGATTTGGCTGCAGCCGTTGAAACAGTCGGTCCTAAATTCTCTTCTGCAGAAGTTGCAGGTCAGAAATTACAGGCGACTTTACTTGCACTTTCTGTTTAGGGTAATGACAATTTCAAGCCGGCTGTTGTCGGTATGTCATAGGCACTTGATAATTTGGCAAAAGCAGAATTATCAGATGCTCAAATGAAGGAATTGGTTGGTGCAAGCCAAATAACTATGTTGCAGGCACTTATAGACGGTAAGGAACAATACAAGGAATTTACAAAGTCTTTGGTTGGAACAAACACCGCTTATGAAATGATGCAGCAGAATAATGACAACCTTGAAGGAACAATAAACAAACTTAAGTCTTCATGGGATGCATTCATGATTACGCTTGGTTAGTCTTCTTTTATACAGGGAGCTATAGGTCTTTTACAGGCTTTAATGGATGGCTTAACAAGCATAATTAACCAGGTTAGTAATTTTACTGAAAAACTTAGTGAATTAGGAGGTACTTCTCCAATTATAGAAGCATTAAAAAATCCTTTTTTCCAATTAACTGCAGCTATTAAAATTTTAGGTGAAGCAATTTCTTTTGTAGTAGCTTTAGCGACAAAGATACTTGAAGGCTTTCAGGCGTTTATTTAGCTTTTTGTGAACGGTGTAAAAGCAAGAATGCAAGACTGGGGTATTTGGGAGCCTTTCGTAAAAGGTGTTAAGTGGATGTATGATAAAGTTATTGGTATCTTCAACGCAATAAAACAGGCATATAATGATTTGAAGAAATGGCTTGGTATGGAGGTTAAGGAAATCAATAAGACTGGTGGTAATGTCGATATTAACAAACCTACAACAACACCTACAACAACCAATACAGATGTTAAATCACCTTTAGGAAAGGCAGGAAAGACGACAAAAGTAAAAGTTAAGGTAGAGGCAGAACCAGGAAGTCTTGACGCACTTAAGAAACAGTTGTCTGATTTACAGAAATCTCTTACAAGCAAAAATCTTTCTGTTGTTGATATTGAAAAGACAAAGAAACAGATAGCAGACTTACAGAAGGAAATCGATAAGAAAGAGATGGAACTTGGTATTAAACCAAAGAAGGGAAGTCTTGAATATATTGAAAATGAAATATCAAAGATTGACAGTGAACTTAAGAAGCTTGATCCTTAGATTGATATTGTCAGAATCAATGAATTAAAGGCTGATAAGTCTGCTTTAGAAAGTCTTAAGAAAGACGTAGAGAGCTCTTTACAAGAAGTGGTTATAACAGGTAAGGCATTTAAGACGGAAGGCCGTGAGGGCAGTTTAAAAGAGGCACAGGACAGAGTTTCATACTATAAGGCAAAACTTTAGACGGAAGTAGAAGGCTCAGATGATTATAATTATCTCATCAGCAAGATTAAGGAATGGGAAGCAAAGGAAGAAACTGTCAGACTGAAAGTGAATGCAGATTTATCAGATGCGGCAAAGGGCTCAATGAAATGGTTGTCAGAAAAGAAAGCATACTGGCAGGGTAAACTTGATATTTCTGCTTATGGCACACCTGAATATGTAAAGGCAAAGAAGGAAATCGATAAACTGACAAAAGAGGAGAACAAGATAAAACTTCAGGTAGAAATCGACGGAATGGGTGACTTAGAAAAAGTTTACACATTTATGGATGGTTTTCATGCTATAGACGGTGTTGTTGGTTCATTTGAAAGCCTTTCTAACGCTATTAATGAGAATGCTAATGCATGGAAAGTATTCATGGGTTTTCTACAGCTCTTTGAAAGTGTTATGGCGACAATAAATGCAGTGACAGAAATTGCTAATATGTTGTCTGGTATTTCTACTGGTGTAAAAACAGCAGAAACGGCAGCAACGGTTTCAGCTTCTGCAGCAGAAAAGGAAAAAGCAGTAACAGATGCGGCAGCGGTAGCACCAGCAACAGCATAGGCAGTAGCAAATAAAGCGTTGGAAGTTAGTTACTTAGACTTGGCATCAGCAATGATATTCGCAGCACATGCTTCTATTCCTTTCGCAGGTGTTGGACTTGCAACAGGATTTATTTCTACAATGTTAAGTGTTTAGGCGGCAACCAAAGCAGCTACAATGGCTATGATGGCCTTTGAAACTGGAGGTATTGTCGGTGGAAATTCATATCATGGAGATAAGCTTATAGCAAGGGTAAATTCAGGGGAAATGATTCTCAATGGTCGTTAGTAGAAAAATCTTTTCGATGCTATAAACGAGAACAGAATAAGCAATGAAAATTCTAACAGATTATACGGTGAAGTAAAGGTTAAGGGACAGGACTTATACATTGCACTTTCTAACCTTGGAAAAGTAAAAGCACCTCTTGGAAAGCATATTGGAATTAGATAATACATATAAAAAGAAATCATATAAAAATGGCATACTTACACGGAACATTTAAGGATTTGTCAAATAACACAATAGAGGTACAGGTGAGGTCAAAGAATGTGGATTACGTTGAATATGAAATATCAGATTCAGATTTGGCGGACGTCCATTTCTCTGACGATCCTGTAGAAATATCATGTGAGATAGATGATTTATTCACACATGTTATTAAGAAATCATGTACGATTAATCTTATAACAAAAAAATACCTTGGAGACAGTTTCTTTGCTTATAACGAAGAGAATGTTTCTGTAAAGGTGTTTAAGAATAACATATTGATTTTCAATGGTTTTGTAGAGCCTTATACATATTCACAGGGTTATTCACATGTCTATGATGAATTTACACTGAACTGTATAGATTATATGTCAACACTGCAATATAAGTATCTTACAGATGAGCATACATGGTCTGAGCTTATACAAATGGTGGATATATACAGCTTTAATCATTATCTGGATATTATGGGATTCAGGGAAATAGGAAATGTTTTCTATGATATGTCAAAGACTTATGAGAATGATAATGAACAGGGGTCTTTTTATTCTGTCCTTGAAAAAGCGGGAATATCAATGAATGTCTTTCTTGGTGATGGAGAGGATAAAATCATGAATTATGAGGAAATGCTTAATGAAATTCTTAAGTATTTCAATCTTCACATGATTCAGGAAGGAGATGATTTCTATGTATTCGACTGGAAAACACTTGAAACTAACAAACAGACTCCATGGACTTGTATATTGAAGAAGAAACTGTATGACGAGAATGGTGAGGAAATAGAGAATAATGAAACCCCTGTTTCTTCTTTGATACCTACAAATAAGATTATTCATAAATCAGATTATTCTTCTGACAGTACGAATCTTTCAATGTCTGAAATCTATAATCAGATAAAGGCAAAATGCACACTTTAGAATGTTGATGAAGTGGTTACTTCGCCTACTGTAAAGGATGATGTTTTGGCATATTTCAATAAGCGAGAATTATTCATGACGGAATTCATTTCATATCATGAATATACTGATGCAATGGCTGGGGCGAGACTAAAACAGATGATGTTAGGTCCTTGCGCTTCTGATCCGTATTCTAGAGAAATATCAAATTTGGAAACAAAAACTGCATTTACGGCTGGATATGGTGGAGCAATGATACCGCCTCAGAATAACTGGGAATTACAGGACTGGTATGTACAGTGGCTTTATAATCCAAACTGGACTATTACCTATAAGAATGGTGATATTCAGGATTTGATTGATATTGCAGGAGAAAAACGATATAATCAGCAGAAAGTTATGAAACTTCTTCGTGAAAAAGATTCATTTCCCGCATTGGTTGCGATTTCTACTGTTCAACAAAGGGTTGCAAAAGATAATCAGGTTCAGCGTTACCCGGCAGTTTTGACTGAACCTAATGTTTATTTGGTTATATCTGCAAACGGACGCGGAGATGATTCAGAAAATGGAGCAAATGCAGTTAATCAGAGAAATCAGGAGGCGGCAGGAAACACCGGACTTTTCACTTATAATAATACAACAGCGGCAAACTATTCGCCTTCTGACGATAATGAAACGAATTTCTTTATTTTTCAGGGAAAGATATTCCTTTCTCCTTTAGTAAATGTAGCAGGATGGGAAGGTTATAAATTAGCATATTCCGGATGGCAGGGAGGCGGAACAGCAATAGATAATGACAGAACAAGACAGCACAGCCCTAATAATACATTTGGTGAATTAAGGGATAAGTTTAATGGATATAACGAAGATTGGGACAGGAATGTTACCCGTGAAGAAAACGAACGCTATTATACACTTGGCGTGTATTTAGACGGAATGCCAGGAAAATCACAGGGCGGATTTTACCAAAGACTTTTCTGGAAATCAGATAATGGAGCAGAGAAAGAAAAACCGGATCCATATTCACTTTACATGTACCCGCCGGAAGATATGGATTATTATCACGCATATAACTATAACTACACGTCAGAAGGTAATGATTAGGATGAATACAAGAAATTCCCGGTTTTGGAATGTCAGCTGAAAATCGGCGAAAAATATCTGGTAGAAATAACTAACGGTTTGTTAAAAGAAAACCCGCGTTTTGGATGGTATAAACTTGAAGACTGTCCTTTCCTTAAAGATGAAGACGGAAATGACACGACAACAAGGAAAACTACTTTCACACTCGGTTTTGATCCTGAAATCGGACAGCCTATTATCGGAAAGGAATATGAATTAACAAACACTGCAGACGGACGTACTAACGATAAGAAAGGTACAGCAGTTCCTATTAAGAAATCTGATGCGTTATCAGGAAAACTTGAATTTAAAATCCTTGGTATAGTCGGAACACAATGGGATAACATAACGAGACGTCACCCGACGCTTTTCAGGCATACTAAATGGTATCACAATATGGTCAATATCATGGAGCATGTTTCTGCAATTTGGATAAAGGATTTCACTATAGATATGTCAAGCAGTTTAGATTCTCCTGGTGTTATTGCAGAATCAAAGAACAAGGATCTTTTATACACAAGTGCGGAAGAGCGTAAATATATAAAGTCAAAAGATGATATAGACTTTAAGATTAACACACAGGTAAGTTCAGATGAGGCAAAAAATCTTGGTTTACCAAATACGACTTCTGTTTCTAATGTGATAGACTTGCAGACTAATTTAGGCCTTACAGGAATATACACATATGAAGAGGAAAGCAGCTTCAACAGGCCGGAGAAACTATATGTTGATTAGTATTACAACTATTATTCGAGGCCAAAGGTTATCTTAGAGACAGATATTTGGGATAATGATAATTACAGCATGCTTAATACTTTTCAGGTCGGAGATTTTGGAAAGATGATAGCAACTGGATTAACAAAGAATTTAAGAGCAAATTCTGTTCAGGTCAGAATGAGACAAATTTAAATTTAAATATTTGATAATCATATGATTAAAATTGATACAACTACTATTCCAAAAAGAGAAGGTTCAGGAGGAGATACTACTATTATCAATAATGGCGGTTCTTCTTCTGGAGGTTCTTTATATGGCCATTCTATATGGGGACAATACTTCAACGGTTCTGATATTAGGGGAACTTTATATGACGTTAAGAATATATTCGCATCAGGGAATATAAATGCAGACGGTAGTGTAAATTCTGCGGGTGTTAACACAACAGAGATAAACACTAAGCAAATTAATATTTCTCAGAAAATGAATATTGTTTCAGAGATATACAACCCTGAAATAATGATGGGAACAGACGTCAGCAATATCGATAACAATATTTCTATTCACCTTTGTGATGATGAAGGCTTCTATTTTACAGACAAAGACAGAAATCTTGGTTTTGGTATAATGCCTGATTATTTGGCATGCGGACTTGATATTGGATCTACAAACTTTTACAGCGGGGCACAGGGTTGGAGAATAACAAACGACGGTACGGCAGAATTTCAGAACTTAAAGGTAAACGGTAATCTTGATGTCTATTCTATAACATACAATGAAATGAAGGCAACGAACGGCATTCTTTTGGTAACGGACGCCGCTCAAATACTGAAAGTTGTTGAAGACGAAAATACTGGTCACTGGATATTTACGACAGATGAATTTCCACCTTTTGCAAAGGATGATATTGTTTAGGTATAGTATAAAGTATCACAGACGAGAATGTTTCAGATGAAGGGAGAAGTTGTTTCTGTAGCACAGGACGGAGAAAACACGGTACGTGTAGCGCCTTATAATACAGCGACAGGTTTTTCTTACAATTCTACTTCTACTTCTGCAGACAGACTTGGTGTAACGAAATTCACTGCAATAGATATTGAGACTTGCTAGGGAAAGTATCTTATAAGAATAGGAAATAAGTCTGACGCGAACAGACAAACGATTATTAAGCTTAATCCTTATGACGGCGGTTATATCGATTTTCTTGCAGACTGCAGCACACTTGCATCAGCGGCTTGTAATGATTCAACAGCAGATTCAAACAAGGGTGTTTCAAAGACAAGACTTGGAGAACTTTCAGGTGTTGTTTATAACGGATAGGCATTAAGCGGGTACGGCCTTTATTCTGATAATGTTTACTTGACAGGTGGAATAAAGAATTTGGATAACAAATGGAGCTTAAACAGAGACGGTTCAGGACAAGTCGCATAGAATAAGATATACTGGGATCCATCAGGAAATCTTACGATTAAGCTTTCAGACACTTCTACACTTGACGATGTAATTAACAATATTCAGACATAGATAAACGTTTTACCCGGACAGATTACACTATCTGTTTATGATAATTTAGAAGGAGACTTAAGAAGAACAGGTATTGATATTTCTACAGGTAAAATCATATTATCTGCAGACAATACAGACGTATCTGGTAACTTAAATATTACTGGTAATGACTCATACTTTTAGTTTGTGGACGATAACGGAAATGTTAAATTCACAATGGGTAATGTCGGTATAGACAATGAAGAAAATTTTACAGGTAACGGAATGTGGACAACCTTTCCATACTTTGGTGCTTCTTATGGCGTTATGTCTGGTGAAACTACAGTAAGGTCTATAGGAAATTGGGGGGCAGGAACTGTGTCAATATCAATGAAATGGCTAATGGCTACATGCAGAGACGGTTCTGGTTCTGGACAGATTCAGCTATTTCACCCTAATGCACAATATTCTATGACGCCGGTATTCATGAAGAAAGTCGGAGATAATTATGTAGAGATTGGAAGGGGAACAGCTACAAATTCTGGTTAGTTTGTTGGAGGCGCACCTACCAATGCAATAGGCGGAGGCAGTTTTACTTTAAGTTCATCAGACATGGATGGAGCTAATGAAATAGAAATATTTGTAAAGGAACTCTGGACTTGCAGCGGCGCGACTTTACAGCCGACACAGCGACATGAATTAAATTATGGTTTTCAATATTCACCGAATACAATAACAGCACATACATATTTGGCATATAACGGGTTTGGTTTCCAATACAGCAGAAATTATTATGTTTTTTCTGACAGATAGGGAACAACAATAAAATATGGTGATTATGACAATTATGGTTATCTGAAAGTAAATGATACAGGTGTACATATAAGAAAAGCTTTCCATACTGCTAATCTTACAAGAAATCTCATGTATTATTATGGAATATACTATTCTACAGAATATCATGAGCAGAATGGTATAATGACTATAACAATAAACAGAGGTGGTGGAGAGACACCAGGAGATGAATGGAAACATTTGAATTTTACAGGGCATTCAATGGTTTTCCAAACTAATAATACAGGGACATACAGATATTTTGTAAACGGACAATATCATGAACAGGTTATTAACACTGATTCATATACGGATTTATTCACAATACCGGCGAATACTGAAACAACTGTTACATGGATGGGCGACGGATGGTTGATTTATTGCAAAAGTCTTGGATAATTTGCGTAACTATTTAATAATTAAGAGGTTAGAAATTTGATTTTCTAACCCCTTTATTTTTATTCTACCATATTAATTTTAATATGTGTAATGTATTCAATCTCTGGATTTTCTATAATTGACTGTGTTAAGGTAATATTATATTCCTGTCCTACTTCCAGGGCTCTTATTAACCCGTTTGGATTTAAAATCGGCCCCTAATTTTTTTGCTTTATAATGACTTCTAATTCACTAGACACATATTTTGGCATATCCTTTATATAATCCCCAGGTATAGAGGCCCATCCATTGGTAGGAACAAAAATAGACGTCATTAATTTTCCAATATTATTGTAATTTATACTTGAAACCTAATCTTCTAAGAATCTTATCACCTCTGGCGCATACATTAACCAACCCCAAGCATTAATATTATCATTATCATTATAAACCGATCTAGCGAGGAAGAAATAATCATTGTATGAATATTCTCCTGTTCCTGTAATAATCTTATCAGCAGTCAACTATACAACATTATCATCACCGTTTAAATCACCAACCAACTGACAGACTAATTCCTTGTTTGGATTGGCATTAAAATAATTTATTACCCTTTCATTGTCCGGATCAAAAAACATGTATCTGCTCTCTATATGTGTAACCCAATGTAGAGGAGCTCCGTGATACGACTAACAAGGGCATTCTAATTTTATTCTTGGTATATCATCAAAAACAAGATTATCAAAACATCCATAGTAATGATTCCAATGTCCACCACCGCCATTTTCAGCGCTAAAAAACCTAACACCTGATGAATAGAATAAATCGCCTGAATAGTATAAAATATTTTTATTTGTAAAATACAAACCTGCATTTAGATCATTATAAACTATAATATTATCATAAGCATTAAGCCCCTGTGTGTCTATATTGAGATCAGTATGTCGTGTAGCGTATACACCTCGCCCTGTTTGTTCGTCAATAGTGCTTTCATAAAATACCTCAAGGAATAATCCTATAAAACTTATACTTTTAGTAAATCCATCATTAAATCCATCAGAACTTTTGCTATAATTAAATTCCAGATATTGTTCACGCTCTGTTATTTTATATTCCTGCCAACTTGTTTGCTCTATTATTGGCTAAGATGATATAAGATTAATAGCATTCATATAAATGTCTAATACGCTATAAGGACTTATCACACTATTTCTTATATTAAAATACACGTCTTTCCTCAAATAATCTTTTATAGGATCTTGGAATCTGACTTGTACGGTTCCTTCGTCTGTAATTTCTTTTGTTTGGAAATTAAATTGTCCGGTTCCTCCTATAACATTTGAAGTATTGTAATTGATGATATTCTCTGGATTCTATGTAACTGTTATTGTTAATCGTCTAAGGTTTGGTATTGCTTTCCATGTAAAGTTTTCATAAAAACTCTTATCTGAATTATACTCATATGTAGACTTGTTTCCATAAACCTCTATACGTCTATTCAGGTTTTCAAATAAAAATGATACATCTCTGTATATATTTTCATCGAGCGGATCACTGAATCTGAAGACAATATTCTCTTCATCTAATATATCTTCGTCGTTTCTCTTAAAATAGAATTTACCGCTTGTACCTACTACATTACCGGTATACCAGTTATCCAAATATTCTTCACCGGAAATAACAGAAACATCCAAATTTCTGAAATTGATTATCGGTTCTGTTGAAAAATCAAATGAATATAATTCATATGGAATATAAGGAGCCTCTGGTATATTATCAAATATAATATCAGAAACTAATGTTTTCACATTGAATGAAACATCTTTTGTGAAATCTTTCATTTTATCCAAACAGAATCTCAGTGTTATAACAGTGTCTTCTTCATTTGGCTCATTAAAAGCAAACGTTACTGTTGTTTGGTTATTCTCCCAATTTATGTCTGTTATGTTAAAGCAATCATTTCCTTCTATAACATCAAAAACAACATTATATCCGTTTATAGAAGGATCCAGTGCAGCGGTAAACGAATAAGTAGTTGAACTGCCTATAAAGTTATAAGAAGCCTGCAGTCCGGAAATATTAATATCGAAATTAAGGTCCTCTATTATTGGCTGTTCTCTGTGTGTAAGGACTATTTCTCTTTCCTCTGCCAGATTCGAATTACTTACAGATTTTGCACGGACTTTAACCATCTATGTTATCGCAGAAGAATCAATAGTCAATTCTCCCGTAGAAGCATCTATTGAACAATATGTACTACCGTCAACTATGCTCCATTCAATATCGTTTTCAGTTGTGTTTAATGGCTATAGGTTTGACTTAAGCATAACCTTATTGGAATAATACTAAAGATTCTTCTGTATAGACATTTCAGTAGGCTATACGTTTATTCTATATGGAAATCCCTTTGTCCTTGTCTTATATGAAACATAGGGGATGCGAATTTCTAGGCCACTCATTGGTTCTTTTCTCTGAATTTTAAATATTTATAACTCTATAAAACATGCTACAAATGAAATAAAAATCGTCCGTATCGCTTTGTTTTCCATCATGCTTATAGTTTATTAGTCTATCTATAGCAAACGCGATACGGACGATTTAAACTTATCATTGGAGCTTTCTTTCAATCATTATCAATTCAATAAGAATTAATATCAGTAAAAAGGTAATCATCTCTGCTTAAAACAATTTTATTCTCTCCAAATATTCCTCTGGCAATGTTTCCTCTGTATATGCCCAACACTTATATTTCTTGCTGTAATTCCTATAACTGCTGTTATCTGAGAGCATATGTGAAAGCGTTGTTTTCTGTATAGGACATTGATTCCTGTTCTTAAAGTATTCAATGGTTTTTTCCTCATTGTCATAAACCAAATACACAGGCTTGTTTCTCGGGTATCTCCTAATCAATTTCTGCTTCTGTCTTACATTATCACGGTGTGTAAGCCATTCCATATTGCTGAGCCAGTTATGCTCAGTGTTATTATCCTTGTGGGCTGCGTCGAGAACCTCCATTCCGTAAATAGGGTCAAACGTCTCCAATATAATACGGCCGACATTTGCCACCTTCGTTCTTCCGTATGGACCGTGAAGGCATACCATTACGTAACCGTTCTAAGATTTTTTGGTGCTGAGCTTCTTTAATTCTCCGCCGATGTAAGTATATAAGCATCCTTCCAGCGCATCTGCATAGTAACCCGGAAATCCCTATACCATTTTAAATGTCTCTGTTTCTTTAACTACGGTGCCTTCCATTATCGCCATAGTATCTTCTACTCTTCTTCTCATTAATTTTTGTTGTTAATTTTTTGTTTCCTTATAATATATATCTACAAAAAATTAGATAATTTACTTTTTTGTAAACTAACTTTAGATATATATTAAAAAGACTGTTACTATTAACACCTTAATAATAACAGTCGCACAAACAAAAATATATCATAAAAATTAATTTAGAAATCGTTTATCAAAAAATAAAAGTATAATGTTCTAATAATATGGCAAATTAATAGAAAGATGATAAACGATTCTTAAAAATAAAACGATCCTCACGGACAGTCTTATAATGAACAATAAAAATATATTTAATGAACAAAAAATTAAAATGTATATACATTATATATCATATACTAAAGTAAGTCTGACTTCCGTTTAAACTAAAAAGAATGTATATTATATAATAAGTATGAACAATAAAAATAGTTATTTTCCTGGACTTGAAAAAATAGACAAAGAAGGCTATGTCAATAATGATATGGTCAAGCCTGTTTTTAATGCGGAAATAACTGATACTGAATTGTCTGCTAAATCATATAGAGCCATTGACACAGACAGAATAGGTCTCTGGAAAAGAGATACTAAACCTGTTTATAAAGAAAAAAGAGAATATACAGATGAAGAAATCAGCCAGATAAAGCTCAATAAATGGCTGGCAAAGCACCACAATATCATTTTTAATAATGCCATTGAGTCTCTTGACTATTCAATTATACAAAATGAAGATTATAGAAACTCTTTTATTGCATTATGCCAGGATTTTGAGAACAGAAGGAATATCCATAATTTTAATATAACCAATAATATAAAGAATGATCCTGTTAAAGTGTATTCATGGTATTCATGGGTAAAACAAACAGAAAAAACATATAATTATGTACTACCGGAAAAATATATCAGATATAATGAATTTCACTATGCTGTTTGGGGTATAGATGACATATTCATTGTATCTGACTATTATTTCTATGGAAATGACGGAAAGCTTAAAAGACTATCAAGGAAATCTGAAAAAAGAACAAAGGAATATGTAAACCATATTATTCGTCTGTTCATTCAAATAACAAAGGGACTTAATATATATGACTTTGATTTCCTTTTGTGGTGTGTGATGTGTCAAATAGAGCAGACTGTAGAGATTTCAGAATTTAAGGTTTCACCAAGAAACATATATGATATGTGTGTGTTTGAAATCAATAAAAGAACACAAAGAAAACCATTCAGGCCAAAAAGAAACAAGAATCAGAGAATCTATATTGAACCAGGCTATACAAAAGATGTGTATAGAAAGCATATTGATTATAGCAATAAGGTTAAGTTAGCTGCCACATTTATACAACTTGAAAAAGAAGGCATTCCTTTGACATGGGAGAATATTCTTCATAAGTATTCTTTAATGTGTCTTAATATCAAGCCGAAGAAAAGACAGTCTATTAACTGGACTAAAATAAAGCTCCAGAATGGGCAAACAGTTTATACCCTTCCAACTACTAATGATAATAAAAACGGAAGTGATACGGATGATTTAAAGGTTTGTTTGAAGAAGAATGAAATGTATAAGCTATATAAAGAAATGATTAATGATAAAGAATGGAATAGTATCATAAAGCCTATAGAACGTAAAGAACATAAAGAATATAAAGAACAGAATACAGAAACAAGAAAGAATCATAAGGAATGGATGAATAAACTGAAAGAACTTATGAGTAAGGAAGACAATATAGATTATCAATACTTCTGTGATTTATACAAAGGAATTATAGAATTACCAAAAAGAGAAACATTTAACAAATACAAAAAACGATTAAAATAAAAGAATTGGAAATGAAAAACAGAATAGTGAAGAAGTTAATCAAGAAGCAGCCATTGATAAACGCATATATTAAATCCATGTATGAATGGATTCATGCATTTGAAAGATTTAAAGAAATAGAACAGAAAGATGATATACATTATATTGCAATGAATCTACAAAAAAGATATATTGAATGGAATTATCTGCAGATAAAAAAACATGGGAAAAGGTTACCACTGAAGAACCTTAACAAGCATATAAGAACATTCCAGACGGATAGGATAACCATACCACTCAATGAAGTATTCCAGACAGATAAGGAATGATATT
>Ga0247611_10007754_pt1 | contig 13370 bp, 12 predicted proteins | sample 177DNAGHGhighgp2_FD_192422 | JGI IMG/M metagenome (GOLD analysis project Ga0247611, IMG submission 192422) | Sheep rumen microbial communities from Palmerston North, Manawatu-Wanganui, New Zealand - 1770 DNA GHGhigh gp2 | ecosystem: Host-associated > Mammals > Digestive system > Stomach > Rumen... | reverse complement strand
AGAAGAAGGGAATCGTCACCACCCCCACCGTCAGCATGCCCATCTGTTTGGCCACACCAGCCACCACAGGCGCAGCGCCCGTGCCCGTGCCGCCGCCCATGCCAGCCGTCACGAACACCATCTTCGTGCCGTCCGACAACAGCTGTTTGATGTCCTCCACGTTCGTCTCAGCCTCCGTCCGGCCCAGTTCAGGGTTACCTCCCGCACCCAGGCCCGACTCACCCAGCAGAATCTTCACGGGCACTGGCGATCGCGACAGCGACTGGCTGTCCGTGTTGCAGACGGCGTATGTCACGCCCTCCACCTTCTCGTTCCACATGTTGCGCACAGCATTACAGCCGCCGCCACCCACGCCGATCACCTTGATGATGCCCTGCATCTTGTCCTCCACCTGTCCGAAGAACGGTATCAAATCCTCTCCCATATCCTAATCTCTTATTTCTTCAATATATCACTTCTTACATCATACATCTTACTTCTTACATCTAAACTCCACCAGCTCCCGTGGCAGTGTTATCACCTTCAGCCGCTCATACCACACGCGTCCGCCGATATGCTTCTTCGTGTGGCTGCCTATGATATAATAACTTGCGCAGTATTCGTCCATTAAGTCCAGGAACGCCTTCTTGATGCGCGAGCATTTCTCGTTGATGGCGTTGTCCAGCGGATTCACCAGTTTGTCCACGCTCTCCACTATTTTCCCCCGGTCCATCCATCGAGCCGTCCTCATGTAGTAGTTCGTCAGCTCCTCCCTGTAGTCGGCCAGCCTTTTGAACTCAATGCCCTCCGGATGCGCCAAGAAGAGCATGTACACCGCCTTGTGAACCGGCTGCAGCTCCACCTCCGTGTTGTTATAGTCAGCCAGCACGAAGCGGCAGTCCTCCGTGATGACCAGTCGCGACAGCTCCCCCCTTGCCGCCTCAATGCGCAGTTCTTCCAGCAGGGGCACGCCGATAGCCTTCAGCAGCAGGTCTTTCCTGTCTGCCGCCATCAGCAGCTCCGCCAGCCTTTTCAGCTCCATTGCCGCCTCCTCGGGAGTCCGTTGTTGCCCTTGTTCAATCACGTTTGCAAAATTACAAAACTTCTTTCATTCCACCAAACGTCCGCAAGGCTTGCGAAGGAGGAAATAATCAATTATACAAATTTGCGTAATGCATTTTTGTATAATTTGTCTTCCATCTTATCGAGACAGGTGCCTGTCCCTGATGTCCTTCGCGCAACCAAAATTTTGAGATTCTTAGAGAAAACGGCTTGATAAATTTTGAGAATTTCGGGAAAAATGGCCAAATAAATTTTGAGGAAACAGAAAAAAGCATTATCCTTGCACAAAAATATGGCTTATGGATACTGACAGAATTTTCAAACGTAAGATCTACGACCGCCTGCTGAAATGGAAAGAGACAAGCAATGGGAAGTCTGCCCTTTTACTGCAAAAACAGTTGCATATTCGACTATTTTTGCAGTGCAAAAGCGAAGTTATGCTCAGGAAGGTGGCTGATTATCCGACGAAGATGGGTCACAACAGTTTCCCAAATTTCTCCATAAACTCAATTGCTGGTGGCCATCCTTCTTGCACAGCCTCCTTGACTAAACCCATTCCTTCCTCAAAATTATATGATTTGCGTCTGTCGTCAAGAAGTACGAGACCATAACGAAACTTTCCACCTGGGTATTTCTCATCACTTGACGTTTTATAGAAGTATTCATCATACGGATTGCCCTGTTCTTCAGCAATCAGTCCCAAATAATAAGCCACCTCGCCCAACCTAGGATACTTTTCTTCATATCCATTGTCCAGACAGTTTATGAGATAATAAAAAGCTTTATTCTTATCTTTCCTTATTCTATACCCATAATACAAGCACAAGCCTACGTCACGAAGTGTTTGGCAAGGGAGTGCTTCAGGTTTTATATCCCTACGCCTTGCTTTACACTCCAGCACATGCTTAACCTCCGATGAAAACAAATGATCATCCAAGATTATTGATCCATACTCGATGATTACTTTTTTCATAGACACATGCTATTAGACTTGTGGAATTCATTAATCATCTTCCGGCTTCATTATACCTACTTTCGGCATAAAACAATAAGACAAAAAACGTTCCACGTTAGGCATAATGGGCGGAAAGAACTTCTAACGATAGAAAACTCGCAGAATATTGGCTACAAATGAGAATTTGTACACGGCCAATGCCCACAAAATACAGAGCCATGAACCAATAAGCAACATAAATCCATATAGTTTGTAAGATATGGGCAATATCTCCCACCCCATAAGAACTCCCCAAACAATAATACCAACCATCCACAACACAATTGGAGCAAATGCGACCCTTTTCTCTATTTTATCACAAAAGAAATGATATTTAGATTGGGCAACAATGATTTGATTCACATACCATTCTACTTCTTCCTCATCTGTATTATAATCAGAAGGATCTAATACCGTTTGTAAATCTGGCATGTTGCGCAGGTCCCAATTGTATCTATCAAATAGAACTAATTGATTACTCATAATTATACTAAAATTCTATTGGTCCATCAATATTTGTTATTGGATAGTGCAAAGTTACAAAAAAAGACGGAAGTCACCAAAACTTCCGCCTTTTTTCTATCAAACGTCCGCCGCTCGGCCTATGGACGCTTTGCCCTGCAAAGAAGGCTTGCGAAGGGGAAATAATCAATTATACAAATTTGCGTAACGCATTTTTTATAATTTGTCTTCCATCTTATCAAGACAGGTGTCTGTCCCTGATGTCCTTCAAAGGTAGTGCAAACCGAGCGAAAAACCAAATTTATTTGAGTTTTTCCGAACCGATGGAGCAGCGAGAGCCATCAAACTCGTTTGAATGGCCGAGTCGTGACAGAGGTCGACCGGAGGTCAAATGCAGCCTACCTTCGACCGAAGGTCAGAGGTACGAATAACCGAGCATAAGTCACCACAGACAATAACGCAAGCAACTTCTTGCGCAAAAAATTTGGAGATTTACGGAATAATCCGTATCTTTGCCGAAGAAACGCGTAACATAACGCCAATAATTACCAAATTAAAACACAGTTCACTATGAAGAAAGTTCTGACTTTTGCTGCTTCTGCAGTCTTCGCAGTGCTCACGCTGGGCAGCTGCGCAACAATCAATTCAGGTGCCGCCATTGCCGAGAAGGGTCCCATCGGTCCTAAGGTTGGCGAGGCCACATCGTCCTACTTCCTCGGCCTCTGGTCGTCTAAGGGTCAGGAGAACAATATCAAGAAGGCAGCCGAGAACGGTGGCATCAAGAAGGTCACCCAGGTGGAGTACATCGACCAGGCCGTCTTCATGGGTCTCTTCATCAAGCACACCACACGCGTTTACGGAGAATAAAAACCCATACACCACAACAGCATGACGGGGAGGCTTGAGCCTCCCCGTTCTTGTTGTGTAAGCGAATCCTATTCCCAAAGCACCAAGTCACACGGTGACGCAATCTTCTATGCAAAAAAAACTGGGACGAACAATGAAAAATACATCTTATCACGAAACAAGAGTTTACTTTTTTGCAAAATAATTTGCAGATTTGCAAACTATCCGCTACCTTTGCACCCATGAATCTATGTTTAAGATATGGAAAAGGTATTGACAAGCCGTAATGAATACGACGACGTAAAACAAAGAGTGGAACAACTAATTGCAGAGGCAACAAGTAAGGGCATGCTTGAGCCTGACATGGACAATGAGTATACACGCGAGATTGCAGAGCTGAGTCGACAGATGGCTGCATACGAGGATACTTATATGGACATCAAGCCCCTGCGAGAGAAATCTCCGCTCATCCGCTCCATTGAGGACTACTTCTATGCCCACAACATGCGTCAGAAGGATGGTGCCCGTCTATTAGGTGTCAATGAGTCCGCCTTCAGCCAAATGATGAGTGGACGTCGCCGTATTACTATGCCTTTGGCCAAACGCCTGCACTCCAAACTCGGCATCAGTGCCGACATCATTCTAGAATATGCGTAGGGTCTCTTCATCAAGCACACCACACGCGTTTACGGAGAATAAACACCCATACACCACAACAGTATGACGGGGAGGCTCGAGCCTCCCCGTTTCCGTTGTTGTTGCAAATGAATTCTATTCCCAAACCACCAAGTCGCGCGGTAGCGCTATCTTCTTGACCTCTCCACGATTTCCATCTATATAATAATGTTTGGCCAAGTGATTATCAAACTGCCCAACGAAGGCGCCACGAATCCTGGCACATTTCTCGTTGATGGAGTTCAGTAGCGGGTTTGTCACGTCCTCAATACTCTGCACCACCCTATCGCTTAGTCCGTACGGCTTCAGCTTCACGTAGATCTCCGTCAGTTCCTTACGATAGTCTGGCAGACATTTGAACATGATACCCTCCGGATGCTTCAAGAACAGCAAGTACACCGCCTTTACCAGTGGTTCCATGTGTATCTCCTTCTGCAGATCCCCAATAAGAATCCTATAATCATCCGTGATTATCATTTCTGGCAATGGCTCATCCTCTTGCAGTACTGCCTCTATCTCAGTTTCATTCACGCCATAACGCCTCAACCTACGCACCATATCCTTTACCTTACCCAATAGAATTGAGCAATTCATTTGTCCAAAATCGTATCTCAAACGATTGTTTCTTATATTTCGGAGGCATTGCAACTAACATGATTCCTCGCTCAGAAAAAAGTTCACAATTCCGCAAATGATAATTTATTTTTTCTTTTTCCTCTTCTCTCCTCCACGCCTTATCCATATTCATATAGAGAACGCCATCTTTGGTAAAGAAAGGACTTCGTTTGTTTTTCACCTCAAATCTTTCCAAGTTAGGCGTATAATCACCGAATCTAGTATAGCAGTCATCATCAATCAGGAAATCGTATTTGATATTAACTTTTTTCAAATTGTTGTATCCATCAAAATATCCACTTCCAATTATCTCATCACTTGCTATGGTGTATTCTTCAACTTTATCTTTCTGAAATAGATACCAACCTGTATGCATGCGACTAACAGATGTTGGCACCACAATCTTTTCTATTTCTTCCTTATGCAACAGAAAGAACAATTCTCTTTTGAAAGGATCATCAGCATATAACCATTTCGAATTGTATAATTGGAAAAGGTCATCGTGAGATTGTAGTTTTGCTTTCTCAATACATATTTGTAGTTCTTCATCAGACCAACCACAATAATGTGCTTTCTTGCATTGCCGTATGATGTATCCTAAATCCATATATTTATATCAGCTTATTCAATTATTCTCTCGCTTCATCTTTGTTTTCTTCTAAATCTGATTCTTTTATAAAATCTATACGTTCAATCTTAAACGTTCGTTCCAATCCTTCTGGCTCTCCATCTTCATTAATACAATAAGCATCAAAATATTCACTGCCATACTCATTACTCGGAAAAAGGACGTCTGTTATGTTATATTCATGATACTCTCCATATCTATTTATATAACCAATAAAAAAAGTGTCATTATTTGATATCATCGAAATAAAATCATGACGAATAGTAATTAATTCTAATTTATATCCACATAACAGAAGGTTCAGGCAGTCTATTGCCAGTTTCTTTACATCACTTTTGATATCTATGTCATAAACCGTATCTGTCAGGCATTCAGAAACGTCGGATTCTTCTTCCTCGTCCCATTTGGATTTTATGAGGACATAAACCTTTTTCTCGTTCATTATTTTGTTTTATCTTTTTTATTAGTCAAATTATATTACCCCTTCTAAGTGCAACACAAATCCTAAGATAGCCAACAGAAATATTGCATTGATGGCAAATAGGATAATGTTTTGTTTGCGTACAATAGACAACTCTCTAAAAAAGAATTCTTCTTGCGCATCAAACTTCTTCTCAATTTCCTTGAAATGTCTGTCCTCGTTTGATGTGAGCGTATCTAGTTTTTCAATTACTCCGTCTGTTTTACCGGATAAGGATTTAATTGTGTTTTGAATAGTTCCCAAAGCCGAATCTACAGAGTCAGACCGACTATTGATATTGCCAATGATTGATTGAGATTCAGAATCAACCAAGTCATACACAGAATCTATTTGTGAGGATAGAGCATTGGTCTTTTCTGTTATTATCCTAATAGCAGCCTTAATTTCTTCAATGATAGTGACTGAAATATTCCCAAGGAAATTCTCTTTAATTTCTTCTAACTGAGAAATCATTGTTCTTGTGTTTTGAACAATGAAGCTTAGTTCTTCTGTATAATGCCTTACATCTTCCTTTAGAACTTCATACGCATTAACCGTTTTCTCTACTTGATCACGAGCAGTCTCTATCTTCTTTAAGTTCTGCTTGAGTTGTTCCAATAATTCTTTGATTACTTGTTCGTTCATATCTCAAATGTTTTTAATTCGTATATATTAATGTATAATTATCCACCTCTTTATTTGTCAGTAGAAGTTTAAACACCGCCTTTGTTTCATTAACATACTCTTTTATCACGTTGTCTTGGGCATTTCTCAAAACTGCGTCATTGTATATGTCAATTAGCCCCAGCAAAGACAATGGTCTTCGTTTGTTGTCTGTTTCTATTATCTTTTCAAAACCTTCGGAAGAATAGCCCGTTTTGAATTCTTCTATAAGTGTCTGATTATTGCCGACACCTAAAAATGCAAGACAATAAGAGCGAAGAAGGAAAAGTATGGCATTTGCAGGATCATCCTTGGCTTGAGCTCTGAGTATGATAAGCACAGCACCATATAGATGCTTAACATTATCCATCACCGTTCCAGAAGAGTCCCTATCCATTACACGAATGTACTTCAATATTAAAGCCAGACTCGGATTTGTTTTTATTTCTTGCTTCAAAGAGTAACAGACACTATTAATCTCGTAATTGTCTCGTGCATATTTAGAGTTGAAATACAAATGAATGAATTGTTTTAGCCATACGTCTCCGTTTCTGATGCCATCAATACAAGCTTCACGCATATCTTCTATCGCCCTTCTACGCTTAACTTCTAGATTCTCATAAACAAAATCTGCAAGATAACCTAAGCATTTATCTGGTTCCGTATTTCCTCTATGCTGCATCGCTTCTGCAACCTTATGCAATGATTGGTCTGCAGAATAGTATTTCTCAAAGAACACGCGCAAGCTATCATAATAGAAGCCATCAGGACGCTTTACAATCTTCAACGTGTAAAAATGATTTATATAGTCGATAGTAACATCATCCACCAAGCCTATACAGCACATACGATAGATTGCTTTGTCTGTATCATCTTTGTCTCTCCTTTTGCAAAAAGCCTTGTTTAAAGGCCACAATGCTCGTGAATTATGATACTTTCTCCAATTGTCATTATTGGTAATTTTGCTGATTTCTTGAAGCAATTCCCCAAAACTATTAACTTTATACACATCAATATTTGCGAATGGGTTCGCAGGTAATTGATTCCAACCAAATTGTTGAGCAAGATTATTAGCCTCATTTTCTATTTCATTACAATAATCTGACCTATTTTGCTGATATTGATTTTCCCATGATACAATCACGTAAGAATAATCCTTATCATCTAGCCCACTTAATGCCCCATACACTCCTGCCACGTTGTTGGATGGAACGTTATTAACATTCACTATGTTATATGCCAATTCAGCTAGGATTACTTTCTCCTTAAACGAACCTCTAAATGAATTGGTATGGAAAAACATTTCTATACTTTTGTCAACATTCTGCTTGAATGGCGCAAAAGAATCCTCTAATTGTTGCGCTTGGGCATTTGTTAGATTATACTGTAAACATAACCCCTTGAAATCAGTCGTTAAAACATAATGATCTTTGTAGTTATTCAACCATGGATACGGATTGTTTGTTCCCAACGCATCTGCAATATTCTCTACAGACAATTCAAAAAACTCTGTTGACTCATAAAGAAGATAGGAAATGGAATTTTTTTTGTCACGACCTGCACGTCCTGCTTCCTGTACATAGCTTTCAATAGACGAAGGATGATTTATGTTTATTGTGAAACGTACATTCGGTTTGTCTATACCCATGCCAAATGCCTTTGTCGCAACCATAATGTTTTGCTCATTCTTCTTAAACGCATCCATGTCTCCCGTTGGGTTATCACCGCCAACAAAAGTGCCAACAACATATTTTGGAGAAAGGCTTGTAATGTATGTTGATAACCCCTGCTTTATATGCCACGGATTAATGCGATCATTAACACCGTCCAAACCCGTTCTTACAGGGCAAAAAACAATACCAGCATTCTCATATATCCCCATGTTATTGGCATTATAAAAATCAATTGGGGAATAGTTGGAAATATTTAGATTACTATTTCTATTTGAATTGTTTATTATCTCTATGTCAAAGGGTATTTGGCTTAGTAATTGATCTAATTCAACACGTTTGGCCTCGGATATCTGCTCTCTTAGGCCCCATTTGTTTAAACTAACGACATAAGAAGAGGAATTCCTTAGTTTAAATTGTGAAAAATCAGCCTTTACTTCCACGATGCGATAAGTCAGTTCTTCCCTTTCGCTCATTTCTGGCCTTACTATCGCATCGCTATCCAACGACATTCGCCCACCTAATGTTAATTCGCGCTCCACATCTGCAAGGACATCAAATGAAGCTGTGGCTGTCAGTCCAATAATCGGAATATCTTTACCTGAACTTGTCTCCATGAATCGTGTCATATTCCGACCTAATTGCAAATAAGCAGGACGAAAATCATGGCCCCATTCTGATACCGTATGAACTTCATCTATTACGCCATAGGCGAAGTACACATTATTTTTTCGTGTCATCTTCAGAAGCTCCTCTCGAAAATCCTCCATCATAAATCTCTCTGGAGAAAGGAACATAAACTGGAGTTCGCCATTTTGAAGCCGCCCTAGATGGAAAGTCTTTTCTTCTCTCTCTTGAGTAGAATTAATACAAGCAGACACATCTACCCTCTGTTTGACAAGACCTTCATATTGGTCTACCATTAATGATACAAGCGGATCAACAATAATCGTCACTCCTGGTTGTAGCATCGCTGCAAGTTGATATGTCAATGACTTGCCTCCACCTGTTGGCAGCAAACCAATAGTCGTTTTGTTCGACAATGCCCTGCTGAGGATTGGAAGTTGCCCTTCTCTAAAATGTCGTTTGCGGAAGATGTTCTGCAAGAAATAGGTAAGAACCTTTTCACGCTCAGGAATCGTAATGTATTCACCCCTTGATGTCTTATCCACCAATGGTTTATACTCAATATTGCTTGCAGAGTATATTGTTCTAACTCCTTGTGAATAATGTGACGAACGGACAACATAATATGTATCGCTTTTCAGTGCGATATTTCTTGCATCAATCTTACTTCTAACTAACATTGAGATGTCCAAACAGACATCATAATTACTATTATCCTCCTGAGTAAGTCTTGGTTTAACATCCCCATGAAGTGTTGAGTGACAGAATTCATCTGTTGATATGATTGTCAGATTAATCTTTGGTAATCGTTCTGTTGTGCCTTTTAGTTCGCAAAGGTGATTATAAAGTTCTGTCAAATCATCAATAGCCATTTTTGCACAAGGCACATCTCGCTCAACAACTGCAACATTCCATGATTTGGCAGTTAGTTCCAATGCACCTGTTATCATGGCTTCAACCAAAACCTTCTCAACACGTGCCACAGCAAATGGCGATAATACGAATTGTAGGAAATCTAACCAATCGCCTTCAATCTTTTTCTTATAGTTCTTTTTAAGTATGCTAAGATAAGAGAAATATTTTTCATCATTTTCCCAATCACCAATAAAAGAATCATCAGAGATAGAAGTTAACGAATCAGTATTCCACCCCTGCTTCTTTACCAAAATATCGCGACGGGCATCCTTTATCCTACTTACCATACTTGAATGGTATTGTTGCCCATTAATTTCGACAACAAAACCTATATGGTTGCTTCTGTCTTCTGTTGAGTATGGTATTTCCAATGCGAAATCCACTCTTTGCTCTTTTGTGAATTTCTTATTGGGAATATCCAGAATAGAAGATAAACTTCTTTGGGGCTCTAATAACTGAGCCAAATAGGTTTTATTATCCTTGGGTAGGTACTCATGAATGAATTCGGACTCAAATGAACTCTCTAATATACAATCATTATAATTGCGGAGGTCAAACCTTGGGTCTATCAGGTGAAGTGCTTCAAATATTGGTTCTGCTAAGCACGAACTGGTCTTCTCAAAGTGATATTCAACATGGTTGTCTGCAGGAAAAATTGAATAATTGAATTTTTCCGCAAATAGTTTCTCTATAAACAATGGGGCTCTTGTAGGCAGTCCTCTGGATATAATATTATTTAAAACAGCAAGTATCTGATCTATATCACCCTCATGCTCTAGTGCTTTGTTTGATATGACATCAAAAGTAGAGACAGATGCCATTAATTCTTCTGCAATCTCTGCAAATTCAGAATCATGTAACACATCGCTGACAGCATCTGTTATATAGCCTGCATAGAATTGCTGATGCTTTTGAGCATCTGTAATACGTTTCTTAATTGCTGCGATTTCATCTACACTCTCTATCTTGCTAGCGACAATCCTTAAAGAAATAGTCCATTCTTTACCCTCAATCCAACAACCTTTTTGCTTATCTATAGTTGCATATCTGATTTTGGGATTCAGTGCTTCAATAAACCAATCGACTCGTTTGTATCCTTTATTCAAAGGCCCAACACATATAATATAATTACCCCCCCTTTGGGTCTTTTGGAACAGTTGAGTAAATGCTGCCAAGTCAAAAGCTGCAACATCGAGGATATTACTGAATAGATGCAACTTCCTGCATTTATAACTATTAATGTCATCAGGTTGCAAGTCGTCAAACCTTTTGTTGACGATTCGAACTTCAGTGTTGTCGCATTCTTGATAGCATGACAATATGTCTTTAGCTCTTTCAACAGCTACCGTAGACGGCTCTATAAGATTAATCCTCTTTAACTTTGGCTTTATATGATGCTTGCGGAGAAAATCAAGCATGCATATAGTTGCTATCCCTTGTCCACATCCCCAATCATAAATTTCAATGTCCTGTGAGAATAAATTCACTAGATATGGATGCATATTATTGAAAGCCTCATCAATCTTGGCCTTGTGCATAAGACCAAAACTGCGTAGATACATGTTCATATGAGGCTCATCATCCAGAACAGCAGTTCCCCTTACGAGTTCTTCATGAAGTTTGTCTTGTTCACGTCGAGGCAATCTGTTTATACCATCAATCGCAACATCTCTGATTGATGTAAAAGAAAGACTTTTTCCTAACTGATGTATGCTTCTAGAGAATTCTGACATCTTACCTGCCTGTTATTGTTTCCGATTCTTTATTTGTCAAATGTTGCTTCCAGTTTGCAATAGCGACCTCTTTGCTTGCATTCGCATAGCAATATTCGCAGAGGTGAACACATGTATTGTACTCTCCAATGTCTTTACTCTTCATACATCCGCAGAACTCTCTTTGCCCTTTGTCTCTGTTATCACCACGAGTGGCATATGTGTTATTGGGAAGAATAATCGCATCAGGCGGAAGTGGTTCCGAATCTCCAAAGATAGAAGGACTTGGCATTGGGTGTATCTTTACTTTCAGAAAGTCCATGAGAGTTTTGTCTTGATACGCCAGCCTTATAATCAGAGCATCGTCTATACAATGATTCTTTTGTATTTTATATTGTTCTAAATTTATTTTCTCACCACATGTTGCCATTACATATCCCCAAGACTGATTAAGTTTGGCCAACCCATTTGCCAACTCTCGCATCTCGTCTTCAGTCCAGTCTCTACTATTGATGCCATTCTTTTTGAGATTCAACTTCACTTTTCTATATAGGGCAATGTCTGCGTAACTAAAGACGAGTTTTTCCGTATAGCCTTTCAGTTGATTTCCTATATTCTCTATCTTCCCAAGAAGCGTATCGATACTAATCGTATCAGTAAGCATTAGGGGATCAAATCGCCAGATAACGCTTCCCATGCCCAATTTATCAACCAATCGTTTGAAGGTATCGATTCGATAATCCAAAGGTTTCACTCCCTTTTCCAGACCTTCTTTAACATAGTCATTCAATGTATATTGGATATAGCAACCAATTCTCTTTTCTTTTAACTCATCTAAATGAGCAAGAAGTGGAGATGGGTCTTTTGACCAAAATACTATGAAACGAGTATTCTTATATGATACATATATTTTATTGCTTGCATTAAAAGGATTATTCCAAACAGAATAACCTACCTTCAACCGATGAAAAAACCAATCAGCATAAAAGGCAGGAATATCCGTACTCCTACTGGCAGAAACAATCACTGGGACCTGCATTTGTACAAGTTCACCATTCTCGCGCGGTAATTCTTCCTTAGTCCATGTTGCCATAATAGGTAATTATAGCATTTTCATTATTGATGCTACAAAGATACAACTTTTTTCTGAAAGAAAAAGGAATTAGGCGAAAAAAGAGGTTTTAACAAGCCTTGCGGAAGCACAAATCATGAAGGTTTTTCTGTGGAAGAAGAAGAACGTGATTTTGGGTCGAATGGTACCTCAATCGCCGGAAAAGCCTTTGTGGAAAGGGAAAGCAAAGAGGTAGGTATCCTTCAAATACCTACCTCAATGGTACCTCATACCTACCTCTGCATCAGGCTGCTTTCGTCAGACGGGGACGGAGGAGAATGACGTGATAGTAGGGACGGTTGCCTCGATCGTGCGACTCATAGCCGAGCTCCTTCATCGCCCTGCCCAGCGAGAGTTTCTCCTTATGGCTGACCTGGATGTTGGGATACTCCTGCTGCATCTGCAACAGCATCTCCTTCGCGTTCAGCATCGTTGGGTGCTCGCCCTCCTTGGGTTTGCGGAAGCAGGCCTCAATCATCTCGCCGATGTCCTTCTGCGCCATGTAGCCCAGATTCATCTGCTGGATGCGCGCCACCTCGTCGTTGTTGAACCAGTAGGGGGCCTTCAGCTCGCGCAACTCGTGGAGCACCTGGGCATAGAGCTGGTCGTAGTCGATGTCGCCCACGTTGTCGATGTACTGCCCCTCGGGAATCGTCAGGCAAATGTAGCGACGCGAGCCTGTGGCATCGGTCAACGGATGAGGGTTGTTGGTTGTTGCCACGAACGAGGCAAAACGCGGACGGTCCTCCTGGGCACAGCCGTAGATGGGACGACCGTTGACCTTGCTCTTCGACAGCGTCTGCTTCAAGGCCGCATGCTGGCTGGGGCGGATGGCGTCGAGCTCGTCGAGGTTCACCAGCAGGTTGTTGGTCAGCGCCATCTCCTTGTCGAACTTGTTCGACAGGTTCAGGTGGTCCAGATAGTACTGTCGCAGCTCTTGTGGCAGCAGAC
>Ga0247611_10007753_pt1 | contig 13370 bp, 13 predicted proteins | sample 177DNAGHGhighgp2_FD_192422 | JGI IMG/M metagenome (GOLD analysis project Ga0247611, IMG submission 192422) | Sheep rumen microbial communities from Palmerston North, Manawatu-Wanganui, New Zealand - 1770 DNA GHGhigh gp2 | ecosystem: Host-associated > Mammals > Digestive system > Stomach > Rumen... | reverse complement strand
GCCCTTGTCGTGGCTGGAGCAGGCGGGATGGATGCGCAGGCTCTCGGGGATGAGCTGGACAATATTCTTGGGGCAGGTGTCCACACATGCGCCGCAGCCGACACACTTGGAGCGGTCCACATGCGCGATGCCGTTTATGACGTGCATGGCGTCAAACTGGCAGGCGCGCTCGCAGTTGCCGAGACCGATGCAGGCGAAGGTGCAGAGCTTGTTGCTCTTGCCGCCGAAGAGCATCGCGGCCTGGCAGTCGATGGGGCCGGTGTAGTTGAAGCGCTTTTCCGCCACGCCTTCACAGCCGGAGCAGGGGACGAAGGCGACCATCTTGTCGGCAGCGTCGGCGGAGACGCCCATGATCTCAGACACCTTCTCGGCCACTGCCGCGCCGCCCGCAACGCACTTGTTGCAGGGGGCCTCGCCCTTTGCGACCGCGGCGGCGTAGCCGTCACAGCCGGGGTAGCCGCAGCCGCCGCAGTTGGCGCCCGCGAGAACCTCACGCACGGCGGCCTGCTTGGGGTCGACCTCGACGTGGAAGATCTTGGAGGCGAAGGCCAGCAGCGCGCCGAAGAGCCCGCCAAGCACACCGAGGACCAGCATGGAAAGAAGAATCGTTTTCATACCTTCATGCCCTCCTTATACCGGGATCGCCATGCCGCTGAAGCCCATGAAGGCCAGCGCCACGAGCGCGGCGGAGACAAGGCAGATGGAGAAGCCGCGGAAGCATTCGGGGTACTCGGCAAACTCCACGCGCTCGCGCACGCTTGCAAAGAGGACGATGGCGAGCAGGAAGCCGATGCCGCCGGTGATGCCGTAGACCAGAGACTCGATGAAGTTGTAGTTATTCTGGACGTTCAGCAGCACCACGCCGAGAACAGCGCAGTTGGTGGTGATGAGGGGCAGGAAGATGCCGAGGGCGGAGTACAGCGACGGGACCATCTTTTTCAGGAACATCTCCACAAACTGCACCAGCGCCGCGATGACCAGGATGAAGGCCAGGGTCTGCAGAAACTCCAGATGCAGGGCGACGAGGATGTACTCATTGATGACCCAGCAGATGGCGGAGGCGAGACCCATGACGAACACGACCGCCAAGCCCATGCCGACGGCGGTGTCCACCTTGTTGGAGCAGCCCAGGAACGGGCAGCAGCCGAGGAACTGGGAGAAGATGAAGTTGTTGATCAGGATCGCTCCCAGCGAGATCTGAATGATGTTGCTAAGCATTACTTCTCAGCCTCCTTCTCTTTCTGCGCTTTTTTGGCCTTCTTGTCCTCGGCCTTTTTCAGCGCGTACTGCATGGCGGCGATCAGGAAACCGAGGGTCAAAAAGCCGCCGAAGGGGAGGGACAGGATGGACGCGCCGCAGCTCTCGGGGAAGATCTGGATGCCGGCGCCGGTCCCGTCGAGGGTGAAGCGGAAGCCGTTGGAGATGTCTATAAGGCCGCCGCCGAAGCGCCCGGAGCCCAGAAACTCACGCACGACGCACATCACGATCAGTACGCAGGTGTAGCCCAGGCCCTGGAAGATACCGTCGAAGAAGGAGTCCTTGACGGGCATCTTCTGGCAGAAGGCCTCCGCGCGGCCGATGATGATGCAGTTGACGACGATGAGCGGGATAAACACGCCCAGCGCCTCACTCAGCGCGGGGACGAAGGCCTGCAGCAGCAGGTCCACGATGGTGACGAAGCCCGCGATGACGACCACAAAGATCGCAAGGCGAATCTCGCCGGGGATGATTTTCCGGATGGCGGAGATAACCACGTTGCAGCAGGTGAGGATGATGAGCACCGACAGGCCCATGCCGACGCCGTTGAAGAGCGTGGTGGTGATGGCCATGGTGGCGCACATGCCGATCTGCTGTACCAGGACGGGGTTATTGGTGATCAGGCCTTCGGTAAACTGTTTTTTACGGTTCATTCTCTCAGCCCTCCTTAACCCAGAGTCTTGACGGCCTTGATGCTGGTCGCGACGGCCTCCGTGATGGCACGGGAGGTGATGGTCGCGCCGGTCAGGGCGTCGATGCTGCCGCCGGCGTTAGAGAGCGCGATGCTCTCATCCTGGCCGACAAACTGCTTGCGGAAGTTCACGCCGACCTCGCCGGTGCTGGCGGCGTTGGCGCCGAGGCCGGAGGTCTCGGAATGCTCGATGACGGAGATGCCGGTGCACTTGTAGTCGTTGTCCACGCCGACGGCGAGGGTGATGTTGCCCTGCGCGCCGGAGAACTTGGAGGTCACGACGTAGCCGACGCCCTCCGCCTTATGTACGGTGAGCACGGTGGGGAAGTCGGGATTTGAAAACTCGATCTCGTCGAAGCGGTCGGCCTTGAGGACGCTGGCGAAGGCCTCGGCGGTCTTGGCCTGTTTCTGCGCGTCGATGACGGGGTAGGTCAGCTCGTTGATGATGCCGAGCACGCCCGCGACGATGGCGCTGACGGCGAGAAGAACGAGGGCAAGCTTCAGGATTTTATTCATGACACAGCCTCCTTGTTCTTTTTCGCCTTTTTGCTCAAATAGAAATCTTTGCGGGACACGCCGAACTGGCGGCGGTGGCAGAGCTTGTCGAGGGCCCAGGTGGTGAGGTTCATGATCAGGATGGCATAGGAGCAGCCCTCTGCATAGCCGCCGAAGTAGCGGATGAGCATGGTCAGCGCCCCGATGCCGATGCCGTAGATGATCTGGCCGTTGATGGTGACAGGGGAGGTGGAATAGTCGGTGGCCATGAAGATGCCGGTGAACATCACGCCGCCCGCGCACACGTTCTGCAGTGCCCACTCAAAGCGGCTGTAGCCCGCGTGACCGCCGAGGAAGCTCAGCACGAAGACAGTGCCGATGACGGACAGGGGGATACGCCAGCGGATGACCTTGCGGGCAATAAGGTAGGCCGCGCCCGCGAGGATGGCGAAGGAGCTGATCTCGCCGATGCTGCCGGGGATGGCACCGAAGAAGCTCTGCGCCAGGGTGAAGGGCATCGGCGCGTCGCTGTAGAGGTAGCCCAGCGGGGTGGCGGAGGTGACGCCGTCAATGACCACGACGGTCAGCACGCCCGAGTAGGACGCCGTCAGGAACGCGCGGCCCGCGAGGGCGGGGTTTAAGAAGTTCTTGCCGATGCCGCCGTAGAGCTGCTTGACGATGACGATGGCGAAGAAATCGCCGATGACCGCCATCCACACAGGTGTCTGCGGGGGCAGCACCATCACGAGCAGCAGGCCCGTGACCGCGGCGGAGAGATCGTCGATGGTGATGGACTTTTTGAGGAGCCTGCGGTAGGCCCACTCAAAGAACACGGCGGCGGCCATGCTCGAAACGACCAGCAGCAGCGCGTGCCAGCCGTAGCGGTACACGCCGAAGCCCACGATGGGAAGCGTGGCAATGATCACGTCGAGCATGATGCGCTGGGTGTCGCGCACGGTGCGTACCTGGGGCTGGTACGTGACATCAAAGATCATGCGTTCTTTTTTCTCGTTCATTTTCCGGCCTCCTTCTTCGCGGCTTCCGCTTTGGCCTTCTCCTTGGCGTTTTTGGCCTGGATCATGAGCTTGGCGGTCTTGAATGCGTGGGTCAGCGGCATGCGCGCCGGGCAGCGGAAGGTGCAGCTGCCGCACTCGATGCAGTCGGTGACGTGGTATTTCTCCAGCATCTCAAAGTCGCGCTTCTTGTAATACTGGTACATGTAGGTCGGCTCAAGGCGCATGGGACACACATTGATGCACTTGCCGCAGCGGATGCAGGTGGGCTCCTCCACGGTGCGGTCCTCATCCTCGGTAAAGAAGAGGACGCCGGCAGTGCCCTTGACGGTGACCGCGTCGAGCGTGGTGGCGCAGATGCCCATCATCGGCCCGCCCAGGACGATCTTGCGCGGGGTGCGCACAAAGCCGCCGCACTGCTCGGCGATATAGCCGAAGCTGGTGCCGACGCGGATCACGGCGTTGACGGGAAGCTTGATCGCGCTGCCGTCGACGGTGACGATGCGCTCGATGACGCTCTTGCCCTCATAACATGCCTGGTAGATGGCGTAGGCGGTACGGGTGGAGATGACGCAGCAGCCGACCCCCGCGGGCAGCCCGCCGGGCTTGACCTCACGGTTGGTCATGGCCTTGATCTGCATTTTCTCGCCGCCCTGCGGGTAGAGGGTGCTCTCCGGCTCGATGATGATGCCCATCTCCTTCGCGCCGTGGGCGTTTAACAGGTCGATGGCGTCCTGCTTGTTTTTCTCGATGCCGTAGTAGACCTTTTTCACACCCTGCGCGATGCGGGCAAGCTCGATACCCTTCAGAAGCTCGTCCGGATGGTAGCGCATGGTGAGATGGTCGCCGTTGATGTAGGGCTCGCACTCGGCCCCGTTGATGATGAGGGTGTCCACCTTGCCGATGCCGCTGGAAATTTTGAAGGCGGTGGGGAACATGGCCCCGCCCATGCCGACGACGCCGGCCTCGCGGATGCGCTGGAGAATGGACAGGGGATCCTTGAGCTGATCCTCGGTCAGCGGCGGCAGAAGCTCGGGCGTGTCGAGCCCGTCATTTTCAATGACGACGGACATGATCATGTCCCCGAGGGGATGGGGCCGCGGCTCCACGGCCACGACCGTGCCGGAGACGGAGGCGTGGACGGGCGCGGAGACAGGCGCGGGATTCTCGCCGATCTTCTGGTACATGTTCACATGGTCGCCCTTTTTCACCAGCGGGGTACAGGGCGCGCCGATGTGCTGCGCCATGGGGATGACGACCTGCTGCGGCGGTGCGATCACGGTCACGGGAATCTCGGGATGTTTCCGGTAATCGGGATGGACACCGCCCTTAAATTTAAATGCCATACACTTCACCTCGTTACATTTTACGTGGTACGGAGTTTACTTACTTATATTATCATAAGAACAGGAGCGGTGTCTACTTTTTTCATCGGAAATTTTCGTAATTTTTCATGACAAGTTTATCACAAGGCAAGGGCGATCTTGTGAAAACTTCACAAGAATTACCATGCAAATTTGTCTATGTTAACGCAATGTCCAGGGCCATCATCAGCGCGAAGCCGCCGATGAAGGCAAGCGACCCGGCCCGGTCGGCGGCCTCGGGGCAGAGCTCGTGCGCCGTGACGTAGAGCATGGCCCCGGCGGAAAAGCTCAGGAGCCAGGGCATGGCGGGGTGCACGAGCGAGGCGGCGAACACCGCCAGCATCCCGAACACCGGCTCCACCGCCCCGGAGCCCATGCCCCAGAGAAAGGCCCGGCCCCGCCCCATGCCCCGGCTCCGCAGCGGCAGAGATACCGCCGCCCCCTCGGGAAAGTTCTGGATGCCGATGCCGAGTGCCAGCGCCAGCGCCGCGGCCAGCCCCTCCCCATCGGCGGCGAGGGCGAAGGCGAGGCCCACCGCCATGCCCTCCGGGATGTTGTGGAGCGTGATGGCGGTAAAGAGCATGCGGTCCCGCCCCCGCGCCCCGCCCTGCAAAGCGTCCGCCGCCGTGAGAAAGAGCGCGCCGAGCACAAGCCCCGCAGCAGCGGGCAGCCAGGCGGGAAGCTGCCCCTCGGCGTTTATCTGCTCAATGGCGGGCAGCAGCAGGCTCCACACGGACGCCGCCGCCATCACCCCGCCCGCAAAGCCGGGCAGAACGGCCTGGAAGCGCGGCGCACTCGAGCGCAGGAAGAACACCAGCGACGCGCCCAGCGTCGTCATGAGAAAAATAAACTGTGTGCCCGCAAGAGCCCACAGAAAGGTTGAAGTCATAAAAAAGCCCCTCCGCTGACAATCTGTTACCAGACTATGCGGAGGGGAAAGAGAATGTGAAGGGGAGGCTCTTGGCTCCCCCTCTGGGGGAGCTGTCTCGGCGCGTGTCCGCCCGCGTCGAGACTGAGAGGGTGTCGGATGACGGAGGGGTTGACCCAACGTTGAGCATGAGCAGGCACGCGTGAACCCCTTCCACCGCTGAAGCGGTCCCCCTCCCCCAGACGCCGCAAGCGGCTGGGGGAGGCAAGAATCATCCCCGTCCCGGATCGAGGATGCCGATGGATTCGACGGCGCTGTCCTCGCCGGAGAAAGCAGGCTCGCCGCTGTCGCGGATCTCCAGCTCCCGCGCGATGTGCTCGAGCGTTTCGAGATCATCCGTGCCGCTGACCATGACGAGCCAGCCCTGTTCGCTGTTGAAAAGCAGGACATAGTTTGCCCGCTCATAGTTCCAGCGCTGGGTGCAGTGGGTGTAGTCGCTTGTAAGCTCCGTCACCTGCCAGTCGCCCCAGATTTCTTCCTTCACGGTGGTGACTTCGCCGTTGATGATGCGGCGGTGGTTGCCCGCGCGCACGTTCGATGCGCCCACAATATAGGGGATGCTGGAGCCCTCGCCCTGATCGGAGAGATAGGTCGCCCAGCCGTCTTTGTCAGTAAAGCCGAAGTCCGCCTCCGACGGGAGGTAGAAGCAGCGAAACTCGGGCTGATTGGAGCGCTCGACCGGGCCCTCGAACGTGAGCACCATCCCCGCGTCGGGGAAGCTGAGCTTGTAGTCGGTCTTAAGATTGCCGTCTTTGTCCACCGCGCGGTAATGACCCGTCACAGGCTCCTCGGCCTTTTTAAGGCCCATGAACCAACCGGAGGCGGCGTAGGCCGCGGTGCCCATCAGGGCCGCGATCACGGCGACGAGCAGCAGCGTACGCGCCGTGCGCTTTGCAGCCTTACGCGGCTTCGGCTGCTCCACGCCGATTTTGGCCATGACGGACGCGTTTACGCGCCTTGCCATGTCCCTGTCCTCTGCCCCGAGGCTCACGTCCGTCGGGCAGCATTCGTCCATGAGATCAGAGATTCGGATCTGCACAGCTGTACCCCCTTTCGCCGAAGTACTCCCGCAGGCGTTCCCGCCCGCGCCGTAGCCTGGTGCGCACCGTGGCGGCGTTCATATCCAGCACGGCGGCAATTTCATCGGTCTTCTGATAGAGAAAATAGTGGCGTTTGAAAATCTCGCTGTCCGGCTCGCCGAGGGAGTCCACCGCCTCGCGTGCGATCGCGCTGAGCTCTTCGCGCAGGACGCTTTCCTCCATGCCGTCCGGCACGGCGATTTCCAGTACGTCGTCGTCCAGCGGCGCGTGGAGCTTATGGGAACGCAGGACATCCTTTGCGCAGTTGCGCACAACGGCGGCAAGCCACGGCTTGAGTTTCCCGGGCATGACCTCACCGCGGTGCTCCCAGAGCCGGACAAAGGCGTCGGAGACGGTCTCCTCCACGTCCTCGCGGCTCATCGGCGGGTCCATGATGTTGGAGGCGACGGTGTAGAGATAGGGCGTGTAAAAGCCGATGATCTCCGAGAGCGCCCCGGTGTCCCCGGCTTTCAGCTCACGCAGTACGGCGCGTTCGTTCATCCCTCGTACACCTCCCTGTTGGGGCCGAAGGGCAGGATATCGTCAGCGCCCGCCAGCGCCGTCTCGTCATATTCCTTGAACTTCACCAGATAGCGCCCCGGCAGCTTTTCGCTCCAAAAGGACAGCTCCGCGGGCGTCAGGCGCACCACGCACACGCTCTCCGCTTTGTCGCGGCGTGTGTATAGATCCGAGTCGATGCCCGCAGCCCACAGGACCTGGGCAAGCATCAGCCCGTCCTGTGCCCAGCCGCTGGGGGTGTACTCCCGCAGGGTGAAGTCGCAGACCTCGTCCCGGGAAAGCTTTTCAAGCGCTTCGAGGGTTTCGCTCTCAAAGTAAAAGCAGCCGCGCTTTTCATAGGCTTTCAGGTCTTCCTCTGTCTGCTCATAGATGCCGTTCGGCCAGTAATCCACATCGAAGCGCTCACGCACCCCATCATAGAATTGCTCAATCATAAAAGGTTCGCCCGCTTCCTCACTCAGCTCAAAGAAGCGCGCCGGGGTCATGGTCACGACGGTGAGGTAGCCCCAGTCCTCCAGCCCCTCCTGGAGCGTGTGCTGGGCGATCACCCTGGCCTCACAGCCGTCCAGCGCGTTAAAGTACCGCGCCATGCGCATGGCCTCGCCCTCGTCCAGCTCAAAGCGGACGCTGTGCGGGACAAAGGGATACGGTTCGTCCTGCGGGAGATTGCGGAACATCTCCAGTTCGTCGCTCTTGGCGTAGAAGCGGCCGAACTTTTCTTTAAAATGCGCCCACATGTCCTCGATGCTTTCAAACTCCACATGTTCCGCTTCGCCCTCATAGACGGCCGTACTGTCGTTTACACGCACATAGGGTGTAGCCTCCGGGGCGTGGGTGGGCCATGGCTTTATTATAGGCGAAGTGTCCGCCGCTGCGCCGAGTAAGGCAAAGCTGAGAACCGGGATCAGGATTGAACCAACGATCTTTCTCTTCATGGGTTTCTCCTTTTTCGCGTTTGATTGAGTACTCACCTATATAAACGGATCGGGAAGGGAAAATGTTTCAGGGAAAATAAAAAATATGGGTATCGGCTTAACTCAGCAAGAACCAGTTCCCGGCCTGTCATTGCGAACCAGTGACCGATGTCACTGGTGTGGCAATCCGTTGAACGCCTTGCCGCATTGCCATTCCCGGGCCTGCTGCGCGACGGCCCGCCAATGGCGCGGCTGCGGAGATTCCGTGCCGCCTTCATCTGCCGCAGGCAGCGGCGACCCGCAATCCTCCCAGCGGCCAGGTTTGATTTCTGAGTTGTTAAGGGCCTCCGGCGGGCGGATTGCCACGCCAGTGTGCGCACTGGCTCGCAATGACGGGATTAGCTGATTAAAGCCGATACGCATAATAAAAAATGTCATCCTGAGCGTAAGCGAAGGATCTTTTATACCCCGGTATCGGAGACTGTAAAGATCCTTCGCTGACGCTCAGGATGACAAAATCGACAGTATATGTTTATTCCACCAGCTTCAATAGATCCTTGTCGCTGTAAACCTTGAGCTTCGGGAGATTCTGCCGCTCCGCCCGCTGCTCGACCAGGGCCAGCATCAGATCATAATAGTCCGTTCCCGCCGCCTCCAGCTGCTGGGCCGTGTACGGGAGCTCTGTTTCCAGGTACTCCCGCAGGCTTCCCGCCGACTCCCCTCTGTGGGCGATGAGCCATTCCAGCGCATCGTGCTCGGTAAGCGTGCGGTCTATGTAATACTGCCGCCCCTGCAGGTCGTACAGCACGCGCCGCGCGTCCATGTAGCCGATGTCCATGTCGCGCCTCGCCTGCTCGGCGGTGAAGTTCAGCACATGGCCGAGATCGGCGTAGGTGCGGATGGTGGTGATGTTTACATTGTCCGGGATCTTGAAGCGCTTCTCCACGCCAAGGCTCGGCAGGCGCACGGCGATGATGTCCCTGTAGCCGTGCTTCACCAGCGCGTGCAGGGGGATGGCGTCCACAAAGCCGCCGTCGGCGTAGTATTTGCCGCCCAGCTTTTCGAGGCGGAAGCTCGGGTGGTAGGCGGAGGCCAGGAGCATGTCGCAGATCTCGTTTTCCGGCAGCTCGTTTACATGCACCTCCAGGCCCTTGCGGTCGGTAAGAGAGACGGTGGAGATATAGAAGTCCACGTCCGAGGTTTTGAGCTTGTGTTCGTCCACAACGCTGCGCACCCAGGCGCGAAGCGGCGACACATCGAGCCCGCGGTTGAGGATGATATCCACCGCCTGGGGCAGCAGCTCCGGCCAGTCGTCGGCATCCAATTTGCCCTCCAGCAGGTTCTTGAAGGTCCCGGCATCCAGACTGCCCAAGGAGATGACCTGGGACGGGTGGATGTTGCGCCAGCATTCTATGGCGCGCGGAAGATCGCGCATGGCCATCAGCGCCCCGTTGAGCGCCCCGACGGAGGTGCCGGACACCGCGTTATACTTCACGCCTGCCTCGTCCAGCGCCTTCCAAACGCCGATCTCATAGGCGCCCTTGGCTCCGCCGCCCTCGAGCGCAATGGCATAGGTTTTGCTCACGTCAAATTGCAGCCGCACGGTCAGCACTCCCTTTCTGTTTTTATGTAGGCAACACCACACAATACGCCTGCGGCATCTTCCGGAAAATTTGTGCCCTGATTTCGTCACTTTTTCTTGAGGTACACAAAGTACATCTTCAAAAAAGTGCCATCATCAGAACGCAAATTTTCTCGGAATCTGCTCTTGCCGCATTGTGCGATGTTGCCTATATTATACCACAGGCGCAGCGCGGCTGTGGTATAATTTGTCACGTTTTTCGGTTGCCGCGTGAGCGGCGAGAAAAACGACCTGAATGCAATATAATAAGCGCAGCTGCGCTTATTATACCATATTCGGGGAGTGAAGTAAAACCAAAAGTATACTGCCTTATGTGTGAGTGAAATAATCTGCCGGAGGGGGCATTCAGAGGGGGAGTCCCCCTCTGATTTTTCGCCTCGCAAGGCGAAAAACAAATTAAATCCGTTTTTTCCGGGGGCGTGTACCTCGGAAAAAACACTTCTCAGCCTGCAAGTGTGCGAGCGTCTCCCGCAAGCGAGTGCGCGCAGCAGGCTGCAATCTCCTCTCGTTTCGTGAAAATGCCATAAGGGCATTTTCATGAAACGATTATAGCATCCCCACGGCCCACAGCACCGCGAGGGTCACCGCCGCGCCGAGCAGGAAGGCGGCCAGCGGGCGCAGGCTCATGCGCTCCATGCCGGGCAGGGCGTCCTCGGTATAGCTCTCGGCGGCGCGGGCCGCCTGGCGCAGCAGCTCCTCCCGGCTGACACCGGGCTCTCTGAGGGCTTCGTCGCGCAGGATAAAGACCGCCTCACTGAACATGGGATCCGGGGTCGGCACCACCACCGCGCGGCGGAGCTTTCCCCGCAGACGCGGCGGCAGTGTACGCCGGGGAGAGCGGAAGACGAACAGCCCCTTCAGCCGTCCGGCAAAGGAGCGAAGGGGACTCGGCGGGCGGATCATGGCCGCTCCTCCACCCGCACCGTCACGACCGTCATGTCGTCGAGCGCGCCGTACAGCTCCTCCGCCTGCTTGAGTACCGCCCGGGCAAGGCCCTTCATGTCGTCAAAGCCCTGTAAGAGCAGGTTCTTGAGCCACTCATCTTCGGAATCGGCGATCACACCGTCGGTGGCGATGACGGCGGTGCACCCGGGCTTTAAGCGCATGCGCACCACATCGGGCGCGGTGCCCTCCCCGGCGGAGAGCCCTGCGGCCAGGGTCTCGCCCTTGACGCGGCGGATGTTCCTTCCCGCCAGCACGTAGGAGGGCGCCGCCCCGTATTTATAAAAGCTGGTCTGGCCCGTGAAGAGATCCACGCACATGAGATCGACCGTTGCAAAGCCCCAGCTCTCCGCGTCGCGCAGAAGGAGGACCGAGTTTAAAAGCTTCATGGCGACGGCGGGCTCCATCCCGGCGCGCAGGAACTTTTCCAGAATGCCGATGACCCGGCGGCTGTCCTCGGCAGCCTCGTCCCCGCAGCCCATGCCGTCGGAGAGGATGACGCACAGGACCCCGGCGTCGGTTTTGAAATACGTCCCACGGTCGCCGCTGACCTTTTCGCCCTGCTTCTTCATCGCCGCAATGCCGACAGAGACCGCAAGGGGCTCGGCCTCCAGAAGCTCCAGGCGCGAGGCGTCCTCCTCCGGCCTGACCGGCTGGCACAGGCGCACGCCCGCGATCTCGGAAAGCTTTTCCAGATACCCCTCCTCATGCAGCAGGGGAGACAGCCGCCCGCTTTCGATCACGATGCGCAGCCTCCCGCCTCCGTCCCGGTAGACGGCGGCGTCCGCGTCGATCTCGAGGCTCCGGAGATAGCGCAGCAGGCGGCGCTCGACCATGGGGTCGGCCCCGCTGACGCTGCCGAGCTCGGCGGCAAAGCGCTCCAAAAGCTGGGACACATCCGCAAACTGTCCCCAGGCCACGCTCCGGTTCTCCGCAAGCCGGGCGCGAAGCTGCCGCCGGTAGCTCATGCCCCGCAGCTCTCCGTTCACGGCTGCGACGAAGGCGGGAAGCCCTATGCACTTTTCCCGGAAGTAGCCGGGCAGGTCCTCCACCGCGAGGCTGCCGTGCTCGACCATGGCCTTCGTCGCGTCGTTGAGGGCGGAGAGGGTGTCCACGTATTCCGCGTTCCAGCAGCGGTTTTTGAAGCGGCAGCCCACGCACACCTCGTCGGCGGCCCGGTCGAAGATGCGGGCGATGTTCTCGTCGTTGACCGGCGCGGTCACGTTTTTGCGCACGGTCTCGAAAAGCTCCCCGTAGGCCTCGCTGAGCCTGCGCAGGCGTGAGGCCTCAAAACGCCTGAGGCCCGATTCTCCGCAGCCCCGGTCCATGCCCTGGAGCACCACCCCTACACGATTCAGGAGCGAGGCTGGCAGGATCATGAAGATGACCGAGGCGCAGAAGGTCTCGAACAAGGCGCTCACCGGCTGGACATAGCCCCACGCGCACACTGTCGCGAGCGCCCCTGCAAGGACGAAGGACAGCACGTACACCACGCGCCCGTGCCGCCCGAATACGCCCGACAGCAACCCCGAGAAGGCGTAGGCCATGGTGTAGTAGAGCGGCCCGTCGGCGGAGAGATCCATGGAAAGGCCCAGCACCGTCCCCACCGCGGCACCCGTGAGCATACCGCCCTTCATGGCGGAGGTCATCACCAGCAGCAGCGCAAGAAATCGTCCAAGCGACACCACGCCGAAGAGGACCACCCGCGACAAAGCCATCAGCGCGCAGGAGGCCAGCACCATCAGCGAAACCGAGTGCTTGAGCTCCGCGGTCTCCGAGGTGCGAAGCGTTGCGTCCAGCGCGTCGCGGAAGAAGTAGGTCCCGCCGAAGGCCAGCGTCAGCTCCAGGAAAAGCTCCGCTATCACTGGCGCCGCCCCGCCCTCGAAGGCGAAGCTGCCGAGAAAGCCCGTCAGGCCCATCACGAGGGCTGCGGCGGCGGGCATGAAGTATTCGCTCTTATACGCCCCGGACTCGTGAAAAACGAAGGCGATGGTATACACCAGCACCGAGGCCGCGATGTAGCGGATGCCCCATTCCAGCCCGCCGCTCAGAAGATACCCCAGGGACGCCCCCAGCAGCGCGAACACCCCGCCAAGCCCCGCTCCTGAGCAGGCCACCATCGCCATGCCGAAGGGCGCGCCGCCCGACAGCACGCGCGCGCAGGCCATGACCCCGCCCATGAGCAGATACAGTCCCGCCCGCCCGGCGAGAAAAAAGCGTCGGTCCATGCCCTCCGCCGCAGCGCGCAGCCCGGCAGCCTTTCCCTGTCCCCCAAGATCCATGTCTATGCCCTCCAGAGTTTACATAAGATACGATCATTATAGTTATGTAACGTGGCGAAGAAGGGCGTTTGGTGCTGTTGATTCCGCAATCATTTATGGGAAAGAGGAAAGTGAATGAAAAAAGTTGTAATCAGCCCCAAGGCATGGTAAAATATTTAAATCTGTTATAACTGGGAGGTGTTCCGGTTGGAGGAAAACGAAAAGCCTGAACAGGGCGAGGGCCTGAATTACGAGTCCCTTGTCG
>Ga0247611_10007752_pt1 | contig 13371 bp, 12 predicted proteins | sample 177DNAGHGhighgp2_FD_192422 | JGI IMG/M metagenome (GOLD analysis project Ga0247611, IMG submission 192422) | Sheep rumen microbial communities from Palmerston North, Manawatu-Wanganui, New Zealand - 1770 DNA GHGhigh gp2 | ecosystem: Host-associated > Mammals > Digestive system > Stomach > Rumen... | reverse complement strand
TATATAATTTTTTAATATTTTTGTCATTTTGAAAATAAGATAATTGATTATAAATATCAGTAATTTCTTCCGGATTTTCATAATCATTTTTAATAATATTGATAATTCTATTTCTCTTATTTAATAATAAACTATTTTTTGAATTTTTTCTCTTCTCTTCTTCATCCTCTTTACACTCAATTAATCCAACGCCAGGAATATTGTATAAAGCTGTTTTTGGTGGATCAAATACAATAAATATATTTTTTTCACCTACAGCTACACTACACATAAATTTAATTGTAGCTACTATAGAATTAACAACACTTTTAGTTATATAAAATAATTGTTGTAAAATTCCTTCATTTGGTGTTTCAAATTCAGCATTATAATATCTATTAAGATAAGAATTATATACAGCCGCTGTACGATTATATAATAAATTATTACCATCTATTATAATAGTGTTTGGCTTACAAGTATCATATGTATATGTTGTTTTCACATGTTCTAATAATTTATTTAATTTTTCAACTCCCATTAAAAATAAGTTAAAAAAATAATTAGTTGATTATTAATATTGTTATCGATACTAATATCAATATTCGTAATGTTTATTTTATTATTCATAATGTTTATTTAACATTCATAATGTTTATTTAAAATTAATCAATATTCATAATAATATCAAAAAATATAATTTAAAACAAGTTATTCGATAATAATATCAAAAAATATAATTTAAAACAAGTTATTCGATAATAATATCAAAAAATATAATTTAGAATAAGTTATTCAATAATAATTAATAAATTTACCTATATTCATTAAATTAATATCATAATTATTTTTCATTAATTCATCATATATGTTATCATATGTGTTAATAATATTTAATAAATATTCATCAGTGTATTTATCTTCATTTTCTCTATTTCTTCTACATATTCTTAATTTACATATTTCTAAACTTACAGATAATCCGAATATTCTTGAAGTTATTCCATTATCAATATCTTCTTTAATTGTTTTAAGAATAATTAAAACTGAATCGAGCAAATCAGTAGAAACTATCTTTTTAAATTTAGATTTATGATTAATATAAGAAGGTAAATTGTATTTTTCATTTAAGTGTAGTGTTCGTTTATAGAGAATACCAAATTCATTTTCATCAATTTCATGACTAGCATAAGCTAAATTAGTAAAAATCGATAAATTATCATCAGGTATTCGTTCATAAAAACTAAATTGTGATTTTTGAGCATTTTTTAATTCATTTTCATAAATATCAAGAATACAATTCTGCATCGTTAATGATGAAATAGTTTTATTAATAAAATTAGATAATATCAATGGTCCTAATTGTTTATCAGCTTCCAAATATTCATGTATTATTACTGGATTAAATTCATTAAATAATTTTATTAATTCATTTAATAATGTAGTTTTACCAGAACCTATACATCCAGTAATAACTAATTGATAATTGTTAATCTTATCTCTTCTTGGTACGATGTAGTTATTAAAATAATCAATAGCTTCTTGTGATTGAAACATTAAATAATTAATAAAAAAATATTATTATTGTTTAAAAACAAAAATAGAAATGAAATGATTTGTTCTGGTGCTTATCCATTTCTGGGGCAACCTTCGGGTGAACTCTCTCCGTCTACTTACCCTGTATAGTAGCAGGTATTAATTAGTCAAATCCAAGACTCCATATAATTCTAATATATTATATGAGTTGATGATTTTTTACTAATTCCCGGCACTTGTATTGTTAGTACATCATTAGGGTTAAGAATAATCCTAACTCTACGGCGCCTTGTTTGTCCTGGAGCTGGACGATGAAATGGCTGTATCTCTACAGTATTATTTACAACTGGAAGTGTAAAATTAATATTTTGTGTCATCTTATAAATATTAAATAATAAATCGATTATTAATTTTTATAAAAATATTATTGTTTAAAAACAAAAATAGAAATAAAGTGTTTGTTCTGGTGCTTGTCCATTTCTGGGGCAACCTTTCGGGTGAACTCTCTCCGTCTACTTACCCTGTATAGTAGCAGGTAGGATTCTTTATAGTTGAACCCAAAACTCCCTTAATCTCTTTGAGATTGAGGAATTGGATCTTTTGGTAAGATCCTTCTTCTGACAGGCCTTCTTAGTATTCGACCTCTGTCGAATGCCGGTGTATTATTTTGATTATCATAATTAATATCAACTCGATGGAATCGAGGAATTGGATTATGATTTTGTATTTTATTATTAAAATTATTATTATCAAATATCATATAAATATTAAATATCAAATCAATTATCACTTATTTCCAAACATTATCGGCTTTCTTTAATTCACCAATTTCAACATATCCTGTATGTTTTTTACGTGTAATCTTATTAACCTTTTCTGGCATATCTGATGGATCTAAATATATCTCTCTTACACGAGAATCATCTACTTTAGCTATTTGACCCATCCAATATCTTCCATCACCATATAATTTAGTACCAATAGTTTTACCAATATTTGTAATTTTACAAATTACATCATTATTTTCAGCATTTATTAATTCATTATCTTTAATAATATAATCTTGTTTATTTGAATGAGCTGAATTACATTTGAAATAATATTTACCATTTTTCTTAATAGGTGATAAATAATATGCTTGGTATTTTAAATTACAATATTCATTTTTAGTATTAATTAATGAATTATCGGGTATTTCTTGTTTGGTTTCTGATGATTCCTTTTTATTTGTTGATATTACTTTTGCTGTGGCAACTCCCTCTCTAAAATTAGAAATTTCTAATGTTTTGATACTAACATATTTTTCATTTCTATTTCTACAACATTTTTTAATAGGCATATCCTTTTTATTTAAATAAATATGTGTTACTTTTTCATTGGATGATTTTGACATGCATCCGACACTTTTACAATATCTTCCGTCACCATATAATTCAGATTTTAATATAACATTTTTCTTAGTTATTTCACGAATATAATTTTTAGGTATTACTATTAAATTATCATTTACTCTTCTTATATTTCCTTCATTATCTTTAAAGAATGAACAACATTTTTTATATTCTAAATTAGAATTAACATTAAAATTAGCATCAATAGATTTATTATTATATTTTAAATTAAATTTATCATACTCCTTATATTTTTCATTATCAATATCAATAATACTAATATATTCGGTGGTCTCAATTGGTATAATTTTATCAGGTAATTGTGTTTTATTAGTAGTAGGAATAATCAGCTTATTTTGAACATCTTTAATTTTAAAATCATCTCTATAAAGTTCTTTATTTATTCCATAAGAATATAATCTAAAATATGCAGGAGAAACATCAGAACCAGCAAAAACATTTTGATTATGATTGATTGTATTTTGTGTTTTTCCACCAATATATCCGTTTCCACATTTTGTTTTAATTTGACAATCTTTACTATCTACCCAATCAATTATAAATATTTCATTTTCACTAGGTTCATTTTTATTTGATGCATATAATTTTAATGGAGATAATTTTGTACATCCATCACGCACACCATAAACATTAAAACGATATATTTTATTATTAAATATTCTAAATATTGTAGTTTCATTATTTTTAAGATTGTATAATAAAATATGTTTAGAATTTGGATGATTCTTTGCTCCTTTCCAGAAATGTAATTGAGTAGTATTATTATCATTATTCCAATCTTTAGCATTTTCATAACCTCCTGTTTTATGTATTTGTACATCATTTATTGTTGTTAATTCAGTGTCAATATACATAATTTCATTAGACACGTATTTAATATTCAGATCATAATATGAATAAATTGTTTCACCATTTTTAAATTGCCATATATATTTATTAGGAATAAAGATTGATTTATCTTCATTTTCTAAACCATTTATTGTTAATTCAGTAATACCATGTCCAGCATTCTCAATTCGACATTGATAAGGATTAAAGAAAATCACTATAAATATTTGTGAGGAATCTATATCATCTTGTAATAGTGTCCATTGTAATTTTTTATCTTTATATGTTAATATCTTGTCATTATGTGTAAAATATACTCTATTATCAGCATACTTATTTAATTTAAACTTATTTACACCATCGATTGTTAATTTTTTACCTTGTGATTCTAATTGTATTTCTTTAATAAATAATGGTGTAAACATTTCTTTATGTGAATTAATAATTAATACAATTACTAATATTAGGATAATTACTAAAAATCCGATGATAATTTGCGATGGATACGTATTGATAAATTCTTTTAAATTAAACATTTTACAAAAATAAAAAAATGTTATATAATAATGAAATTTAATTATTTATTTATAATAGCATGCAACATTTTTTATCTTCTTCATTTTTAGAAATATTGATTGTTACCACGTTATCATCCTTTTCTTCTTCTTCTTTAAATATATCTAATTTTGATAAAATCAATTCTATCATTTTCATAAACAATTCATTAATATTTTTATTTTCTTTTACACTAATTAATATACAATCATCAAAATTTAGTTCATTTTTGTATTTTTCATTTTTAGAAATATCTATTTCATTAAGTAAATCAATTTTATTACCAGCTAGTATACAAGGTATATGAACATGTTTATCTTTAAATGTACATATTGAATCGAGTTGCTCTTTCCATTTATCAATTCCAATATCATTAGTAACATCATAAACTACTATTGCTCCATGTGCTCCAGAATAATATACTCTTGTGAAATTTATATATTTATCTTGACCAGCGATATCCCATAAACGTAATTCAATATCAGGATATTCCTCTGATGGATAATCTATAATTTTCACAGCAAAATCAACACCAATAGTAGCACGATAACTTTCATCAAACACGCCATTACAATAACGACGTACTAACGATGTTTTACCCGAACCAGGTTCACCAATTATTAAAATTTTTAATTGTAATGATGTAAAATCAGTCATTTGAATAATAATAAAAAAAGAATAAAAAATAAACATTAATTATGAAAATAATAAATTAAATATGAAAATAATAAATTAAATATGAAAATAATAAAAAATAAACATTAATTATGAATAAGATCATTATATAATTCATATAAATAATAATTCTTATATTCATTTAAATCATCAAGATCACTTATTATAATATCAATACTTAAAATATATATTTAATTTATGATGTAAAAATAATTAATTTTGTAATTGTATTATTTATTTCAATAATAAACGAAAATCAATTTAAACTATTTTATAATATTAAAATTAATTATTTTAAAATGATACAAAAAAATAATTTACAATTTAACTCCTAATACTTGTTGAAGTTTATTTAATATTTGTCTAGAAGGTATAGCTCTACCACTTTCATAATCTTGTATTACATTTACTTTTTCATTTATCCTTATTGCTAATTCTTTTTGTGTCATATGTTTAAGTTGACGTGCTTGTTGTATTTTTAAAGATACATTATGATTTAATGTTTTATGTTTAAAGGATTGTTCCGTATTATCAATTTCTTCAACTTTTCGTAAATGCGATTTAGGAACAAATTTATGTTGTTCTTTATTGATTTTATCTTTAGTATTTAAATAAATATCTTTAGTATCATGAGTTGTATCAAATGACATTTATATTAAATTTAAAAAAAAATAAATTGGCAAACTAAAAATCTCAATCAAATAATAATTAAATATTTACAATTTTATTTTTCAATAGAATTTTTAGAAAATATTAATTAATACTTATTTATCACAATATATCCATAATATTCATTATTAGATGCTATTTATAAATGTAAACTTTTAAATAATAATATTCACAAATATTAAATAAAAATATATTATTTAATAACCTCCTCTTAATCTTAATACAAGATGAAGAGTTGATTCTTTTTGAATATTATAATCAGATAATGTTTTACCTTCTTCTAATTGTTTTCCAGCAAAGATTAATCTTTGTTGATCTGGTGGAATACCTTCTTTTTCTTTAATTTTTTCTTTAATATTTTCAATTGTGTCATTAGATTCAACATCTAAAGTAATAGTTTTACCAGTTAATGTTTTAACAAATATTTGCATAATTTAAATAATAATAAAAAAATCATTTGGTATTTTAATATTCGAAATAAAATATCATGTCATCAGTATTATAATCAATTATTTTTGTTAATTTATCATTGTTATGTAAATAATCAATTGTAGCAATATTGTTTTCAAAATGAATATTGAGAAATTTTACATTTAATGTATTCATATTTAAAATAGATAAATCGTTAAAATATTGTTGTATTTGCGCTATTGTACGATTATTAATTTTAATAATATCATTATACCAATGAATTATACATTTATTATTAAAAAGTTGTACATATTTATTTGAATTAGTATAATACAATTTATTATGATTATTGTTTAATATATTACGATTATTAATTATTTTATTTTGATTATTTAATTTATTTTTCATTATTTTATGTGATAAATTTCGTATAAGCATGATATTATCATGAATTGATACTTTAATTTTATTAGTTGTATATTTGAAATATCTTCTATCAATTTTATCAGCCATTATAAATTTATCTTTATCAATTTGATATGTATCTGAACCAACATTTAATTTGTTATCATTATAGCTTACTCTATATACGCATAAATTATTATTACAAGAAATAATGGTATTTAATTGATTATTCAAATATATATAATGATATGTATTCAATATTTTTATTGAATCAGAATATTTAAAATGATAACATGTTTTTAATAATTTATTTTCATATATATTATAATATAAATCATAACCATATGAATTATATGGATTATAAGCATCTATTAATAAGAATAATTTGTTATAATCATTTTCATGAATTACTATTTGAATATCAGTAGGTAATAATGGATATGTGGCATATTCAATTTTAAAAGTATTTGTCATTAATTAACGATAAAAAAATATTATTAACAGTATTAAATGTATAAGATTATATTAATAATAATTTTGATAATAATTATAATGATATTAATGTATTATTATATGAAATATGTTAAAAATAGTAATAATAACATTAATAGTATTAATAATAACATTCATAATAACATTCATAATAATATTCATAATAATATTCACAATAATAATGATATTCATAATGATAATAATATTCATAATGATAATAATAATAATAATCATAATAATAATAATAATAATAATAACATTCGTAATAATATTCATGATAACATTAATAATAATAATAACATTCACGATAATAATATTCATGATAACACAAATATACTGAATAATAATTTAATTGGCGGTGATGAAGAACCTTTATTAACAAGTCAAGGTAATAATAGTTATATTACAATTGATGGAGATAAATTAATAAAATATTATTTTGAACATTTAGAATCATTACCAATGACATATGATGTAATTAATGATAAGATAATAAAAATTGAACGTTTAAATGAATTAGATACATATAAATATTTACAATCATCAGGAATTACCAATATACCAAAATTATATGTATCTGAATGTAGTGATAAAATTGAAAATTCAAAAGATATATTTGAAAAAATTAAACTTAATGATGTTATATTTGATGATGTAAAATTAAAAAAAATGGTAATGGAATATATTACAAATTCACAAACTATAAGTGAATATTTATTAAATAATGGTTTAAAAGTTTCACCTAATCAAAAAATAATAATTTCAAATGATGTTGATACATCAATAATGATTAAAATATATTCAGATTTATTTAAATCCATTATTAATTTTATGAATCATGGAATAATACCAGATGATATTGAAAATAATTCAAATGCTTTAATAAAAGATTCAACTGAAATATATTATATAGATTTTTCATATTTTGGAATAGTAAAAGATTATAAAAATAATCAACAATATCAACAAATAGGTATATTTAATTTATTTAAACATTTTATTTATAATCATTTATTGAAATTTATTAAAATTTACAAACATTCATTACGTATTTTGTCAAATCACGAAAATTGTGAATATATTATTAAAGAATCATTAAAGAATATATTTAATGAAAAAGAAATTAGCGAAATTATTTATATTTTCAAAAATTATGAAACATTACAAGTTAAAGATAATTTCATATCGATGTTTTTGGGTAATCGTAATTGTCATGTTATAAGTTTAAATAATTTGATGAAAGAAGTATATATGAAGAATAATTATAAATCATTATGTAATGATTTGTTAAAAGAAAAATATGTACAAAATGGATTGAAAATCGTAAATAATCAATATTTACATTCATTACGTTACATACGTGCTTATAAAGAATGTAGTACCTTAATGAGAGAAAGCTATAAATTAGATATTATTCATAATGAATTATTATTATCATTTATATATGGATATACATTAGATAATTTAATTTCAAATATGATATCTTTAATACCAACTGATGTAGAAAAAGGTTTTTATGTTGATCCAGATTTTCCATTTATTGGTTATTTAGAAGAAGGTAAGAATAGAGTTAAAATATATTCTAAAAAATATATGAAATTATCTCCATTTACAAATGAAAATTCATATTCTACAAAGTTTTTAAATACAGATCATAATTATTTAGTAACAATGTTACAAAAAATAGAAATTAAACAAATTGAAACACAATATGTTATAATACCTGAAGAATATAATGTTAACGATTGTGTTTTAAATATTGTTGGATGTATCGATAATACACATTTTCCATTATTCGCCCCTAATATTAAAGAGAAAAATATTGATGTAGAAAATAATATAAAACAATTAACAAGATTAATTGATTCTTCAGGAAAACAAGGCGAAATGTATACTAAAAATCCAAATAATAAAATTAAAATTGTTTATCCAGAAAAACAAAATAATAATTTAGTAAAAGTCGATGTTAAATATATAGAATTAAAAACATTTTTATATACTATTGGTAATATTAATTTGAAATATAAAGTAATAATTGGTTACTAAAAATAAATTTTTGAATATTTACAATGCATTAATTATCATTAATAAAATTATTATAATTGATACTAATTCATAAATTTATAAATACTAATAAAATTAATAAGATATGGATAATAAAAAATGTTATTATTAATATTATTAATATTATTATTATATATATTTGTTAATATTATTGTGATAATATTATTATTAGTATTATTCATTATTATTATTTATTTCCAATTTCTTATTTAAATGATTAATTCATTACCAATGCTATATTTTTTTAAATTTTATATTTTCGGTTCTAAGTTTAAATAATTCTAAAAATAAATCATAAATTATGAGAGAAATTAATTCAAAATATTATTAATAATTTCAGATTTTTCCATATATAATTTTGAGAATATTGATATTTTTCCATTCTTTATTTTAAATTCTACTTCATTATACTTATCTGAATTGTAAATGTATGTAAAATGATGTTTATCTAAATAAAACATTTTACCATATGAATTACTATTTTTGTAAGATTCAAATTTATTTAATTGATTAAATAATATTGTTTGTGTAAAAGATCTCTCATTTATTTTAATCATATGATCGTATATGGTATAATTATATTTAACTAACCATTTTATAGGACATTTAGCTCTATCAAATACGATAGCAAATGGATCAATACCTGAACAATCTTCTACATTACCATATTCTTTAACCGTATTATTAAAATATTCATAAAGTATTTTATCACTAAATACTTTACAATTATCATTATGACATTGAATTATAACAGTTAATGTATTATTTTTATAAATTTTAATTATATCATCTAAATATTCATATTTATAATGATTGATTATTCCCGAATCAAGATTAGTAATATTATATCTAGTAATTTGTGTATTATTGTATTCAAATGAATAATAATTTTTAGGCATACCAGTTTTATCAAGTTCTATAAATGATTTTACTAAACAATCATCAAAATAAGTAATATTTATTAATATCTTATTGTAAATATTTTCATGCAATATTATATTTTGTTTTAAATAATTACATTTATTTGATTCAGCATATACAAATATAAATAATAAGAATAATAACATTATTTAAATTGATTAAAAAAATAATTTAATGCTTTGTTATTAATATTCGATTATTATAAATAAAAATAAAATTATTATTATTTAAAGAATTAAGAATATCCGATTATTTCACAACGTTGGGTATTTGGAAATTTTGAATTAATTGAATCATTTATATTAATTTTAATAATATTGAAATTTATTAAATTATAATGTTGTAAAAAATCAATACTATTACTAAATATTATATGATTTGTTTTCTTAATATCATTGATAATATTATAAAATTCATCTGTATCGAATAAATCAGATGAATATTCATTAAATGTTTCATAATATGGAGGATCTAAATAATATAATACGTTGTAATTATCATTCAATATTGCTAATAAATTTTTATATGGCATATTGTAAAATTCAATATTTATTTTATTAAATATATGATGTATGTTAATTAAATTATTGTAATCAAAATTTAATGTTTTATAATTACCATATGGTACATTAAATTTATTATTTTTATTTACTCGATACATACCTCTAAAACATGTTTTATTTAGATATATAAATAAAGCGGATTTATGAATTGACTCAGTTAAATTATTATATTCGTTGCGAATAGTAAAATATGATTCTTTATCGTTTAATAATTCTAATTGTTGTAATTCATTGATTAATTCATTGATGTTTGTTTTAATGTATTTATATGTGTTAATTAAAGTAGTATTAACATCATTAATTATAAATTTTGTAAAAACTTTATTTAATATATTATTATTTAAAATTTCAAATAATATGGCACCACCACCGATAAATGGTTCGCAATATATATGATGTTTATTAATATTGATTTTATTAATTATTTCTAATATTGTCTTTGATAATTTTGATTTACCTCCAACCCATTTAATAAATGGTTTTATATTGTTTATTATTGTATTTGTGTCATTATCAATCTTGTCATTATCAATCTTATCATTATCAATCTTATCATTATCAATTTTATCATTATTATCATTAACAATCTTATCATTAACAATTTTATCATTATTATCATTAACAATCTTATCATTAACAATTTTATCATTATTATCATTAATAATCTTATCATTAACAATTTTATTATTAACAATCTTATTATTAACAATCTTATTATCATTATTATTATTATTATCAATCTTATCATTAACAATCTTATCATTAACAATCTTATCATTATTAACAATCTTATTATTAACAATCTTATTATTAACAATCTTATTATCATTATTATTATTATTATCAATCTTATCATTAACAATCTTATCATTATTAACAATCTTATTATTAACAATCTTATCATTATTAACAATCTTATTATTATTATTATCAATCTTATTATTATCAATCTTATTATCATTATCAATTTTATTATTATCAATCTTATCATTATCAATCTTATTATTATCAATTTTATCATCATTATCATTAATAATCTTATTATTATCAATTTTATTATCATTAACAATCTTATCATCATTAACAATCTTATCATTCATTATATTTATATTATCAATTAAATTCAATAGTAATTGTGTAAATTTAATATAATAAACGTTTTGAGATTTAAAAAATTCAATATATTTTAAATTCATTTCATCATCATTAAATAAATCCTGGTCCATAATTTCTTGTTTTCCTATTAATACAACATATAAATTTCGTTTTATTAAATTTCTGTATTTATGTGGTACATTTAATATTTTTTCATATGCTGTACCGGTCATATTAAATATCCCGAATTTAATTTCATAATAATCATTATTTTCAATATTTTTAAAATCTAGTACAGCTTTCTGTTCATATGTCTTATTATTTATTATAATTCGACATTGTTGGCAATATTTAATTTTCATAAAGTTTAAATATTTTTCAAAGATTTTTTCACCTAATAATCCTGTATTATTTGATAAATTATTTAGCGAATTATTAGTAATAATATTTAATAATGATAATTCATCATTTTTATTTAAATTATCTTTATTTCCAAATATATAATTTATAAATTTACTAATATAATAATAATTATCCGAAATCCATAATAATTTATTTAAATGATTTTTAAATTCATTAATTTTTAAACAATTAATTTTTAATCTTGATATGATATTAATAATATTATTTTTCGTTAAATATTTTTCTTTATTAATTATATTATTAAAATTATTTATTATCCAATTTTTTATGATTTCTAAATCTTGATTAAACATTTTAAATTTACATTTTAATATTAATATATTATTGTTTTTTATTACATTTGTATTATTTTTCATTATGTTTATATTATTATCATCATTAATATCAATATCATTAGGTAATTTAAATAATAAAGATGGTAAATTATTCATAAATAATTTATTTTCTTCTTCAATTGATATTTCAAAATAATATGAAAGTATCATTTATTATTATATAAAAAAAATATGATGAACATATGTTATTATTTAACAATTAATTAATTCAATATTTAATAATTAAAAACATCGTTTTTTCTTTTCATTTTTAATTTTTTTATAGCTTTGAAATGTTTGCCAGTACAAGAACACTTGGAAGCACAAATGAAGGTACCAGCTTTGCTGATATTATTATAAATAATGTCGCAGCAGTTGCTGATAATCAAGTAGCTGGATTTGAAGGTTTTCTTCATGATCCAAAATTATTGAAAGAAACTGTTGAATATATTGGAAAAATGCCAGTTCCAAAAAGATTTATTGAAGCCGTTACAGCTAGAAGAGTTGCTACAGCATCAATTAATTCAACATGGAGATGTCCTTTAAATCTTCAAACACCATTAACTTGCCCAATGCCATGGGTATTAGTAGAATCAGATCAAACAACATCAACAAACGAAAGATACGAATATCAATTGATGAGAACAGTTGATTTCATTGGTAGAAATTATATTAGAATTGAATTGCCAGAAGTTGACACATCAACAATTGCTATGAAAACAAAAGGAGGAATTATTCCAGATCCAATGACAGATCCAGATCAAATGTATCTTGGTGCTTGGCATAGAGATTTAGTCCCAAGAATTATTTCACAAGTTGAATTCTATCCACGTTCATCACAACATAGATTGTTTACATATACAGGTTATGATATTGCTGTTCACAATATTATCTTTGGTAATGCTAATAAAGAAATGAATGATTTAATGGCAGGTGAAGATAAATTTGAACTTGCTTATGATCCATATAGAGTTGATGGAACAGCTTTGGGTATTGCTTCATTTAAAGGTATTGACACATATAAAGAAT
>Ga0247611_10007751_pt1 | contig 13371 bp, 7 predicted proteins | sample 177DNAGHGhighgp2_FD_192422 | JGI IMG/M metagenome (GOLD analysis project Ga0247611, IMG submission 192422) | Sheep rumen microbial communities from Palmerston North, Manawatu-Wanganui, New Zealand - 1770 DNA GHGhigh gp2 | ecosystem: Host-associated > Mammals > Digestive system > Stomach > Rumen ... | reverse complement strand
CCGGTAATTCAGGCTCCCCTCATCAAAACGGGCAGCGTCTTCCTCCAGGCCCAGACTATGGGCCAAGACCCCCAGGCACCACTGGTCGTAGGCCGTGCCCAGACTGACGGCCACCGGCTGGCGGCGCTCGAAAGGATGTACCTCGGCACACGTCTCCTCCTGGCCTTCGCGCAAGGCGGGGATGTAGCCATTCTCCCAGTAATATGCCGTCAAGCCCCCCCCCTTCACGCCAGACCAGGGCGCCAAGGTCTTTTCGGTGATGCCGGCCTTGCAATACCGATACAAGGCGGCAGCGTCGAAACCTTGCAATCCTTTCGCCATGGCATCCGCAACGACGGCCACCCCGTGATTGGAATTCATGCGTCGGCTGTCGCCCGTCACTTCGGGGAAGGTGGGCATCCAGTGAGGCTCCAGTTGCTCGGACATCCGCTCGAAAGAATAGATCATATCCGACTCCTTCACGGGCTCGATCAGCATGCGCAGGGGATGGGCCGCCCGATAGGTGTCCCAGACCCAGTCGTCCGTATAGAACGGACGCTCATCCTGGTGGACCTTTCCGTCGAAAGCGCTAAAGTAGCGGTCGCCCTCGCTGATACAGACCATGCGCTCACAGGTACGGTACAAGGAGGTATAAAACACGGTTTTCTGCGTTTCATCCATCCCTTCGATACGGATCTTGCCCAGGGTTTCGTTCCATATCCGGCGTCCTTCCGCCGCAGTCTTTTTCAAATCAAAAGCAGGGATCTCAGCCTGCAGGTTGGCCTCCGCCTGGGCCACATCGATGAAGGAGACACCGTAGCGGACCGATACCGTCCGGCAGTTATCGGGAAGTGTCAGTACAAGATAGTTACCTTTGCCTGAGGTTTCGATCCGGCAAGCCTGCACGGGCTCGGAAAGCACGGCATAAAGGTAGACGTTGGTCCGTCCGTCGATGGTTTGGAACCCCTTGACGGCGCCGTCCTCCCAGTTCAGGCTGCCCTGATCCGTATTGAAGACGAGGGACGGTGTCCCGGAGGCTTCGAAACGCAACTCGTAAATAGCGCTGTGGCGAGACGGAGCAAAATCCGCAGAGACTTCCTCCTCCTCGAAATACACCGAGTACTCGTAAGGCCTGACCTGCTCCAGATCATAATGATACTTGTATACCTTCCGCGCTTCCGAGGCCGGTCCCTGGGTGAAGGAAAGGTTGAACGCGGACTTCCCCCGGTGGCTCGTGACGATCATAGGAAGGCCCTTGACCCGGTCTCCCGTGTAATCGGCGCGTTCGGGATACACGCGCATCATCGCGTTGGGCAGATGGACCGTGGGATAAGTCGGTACCAACAGGTGGCTGATGTTGCCCATATAAGGATTGACATAATCAACCGGTTCTTTCCTTCCCGAGCAACCGAGGCATAGAAGGAGCAGGGCCGCAAGCACTGTTGCTTTCAATTCTTTCATCATAAATAAGTTTCCAAAGAAAAGGGGTTGGACCGCCCGCAGGAAGACGCGTCTGCGGATCATTTACTTTTTATACGTGACTTTGATGTATGTGAACCGGGCCTGCTTCCGGAAATGAAACCGGACCCGGGGAGAGCTGCCCGTCCACACCGCTGACAAGGGATCACTGCCGGCAGAATAGGCGCCCCCTCCACGCTTGACGAATACCTTGTCCTCACCGGGATCATAGGATTTGCCCTTATGCTCCCAGAAACCGAATTCAATCCGCGTGATGGGTTCGCCTCCGGTCGTCTCGAAGGTCAGCTCATGACCGGAGTAGCATCTGAGAGTCGTGTTGCAGGAAAGGTCCGCATTGATCCGCTTCGCCCCCTCCTTCACGTAATTATTCTCGTTGGGGTTGGTGCCGTTCTCTTGCAGGACCAAGATTCCGTCACAAAGCAGGGTCTGGATACCGGTGGCGCCCTCCCCTTCGTAGATAAAAGGCTTGTCGCTCAGATCCACCGTGACACTCTGCTGCGCCAGGGCGGCGCAGCAGATGCACAGTGCGGATAGAGTCGGTAGCAATATCTTCCCCATCATTTCCTGAACTGCGTCCGGGTCACGTCCAGGAAATGCTCGGCGTCAGTACCCTGGGTCTTCTCGTCGGAAGGTTCCAGGTTGGTGCCGTAGTTCCAGTCGTTCCAGGAATTGATGAACACGAGGTTATGAGGACCGATATTGCGCTTGGCAACGTTGCAGAAGGTGATGTAATCGGTATCGGTGCCTTCATTTCCGAAGGTGTAATAGTAGCTTCCGGAAGAATTCTTGCGGTCGTTATAGGAAGGATATACGCAGGGGATGAAGTCCACCGAGCGCTTGGCGAGCGTCGTCTTCCAGTTGTTCCAGTTGATGTCAAGGAAACTGAAAAAGCTGTAAAACAGGTCGTAGGAACGGGTCTTCCAGTCCTTGAGCACAACGGCGTCGAAGGAATACACCTGGTGTTCTGCATAATTGACGGGAGCCACCCAGCCAGTGGTATTCTGGCCGATGACGAACACATCCACGCCAAAGAAGCTTTGTACATCCTCCTTGAGGGACTGCACCGTGCTGGTGAAGTCCACGCTCAGCAGGGCATCGCTGGAGAGGTTCGTCGCGGTCAGCATGATGACCGGCTTTCCGTCGAGGCGATAGTAGGCGTCGGAAGTGAGGTAATCACCCAGCACGTCCACGAAATCGGCGATGAACTGACGATGAGCCTCGCTGCCCTTCTTCAACGGGCTTTCATTCGTGACATTCAGATGCTTGACATTGTAGCAGAGGATATACTTGACCGATGCGTCGCCCCGTTTCGCGGTGAACGCGTCGATAAGCGCGTTGTCGGAGGCTGAGGCATTCCAGTCAAAGATGAAGAAGTCCAGTCCCGCCTTGTCAGCCCAGGCGATGTGCTGTTCCATCACCCCGTAATCCACGGTCTTATAGAAACCCAGATACGGAGTCTCCGCACTTTTCGAGCTGCTCACGGCAGAAGTGAAGTTCAGATAATAAGCACCCAGGACGGCCGGCTTCTCCAATGTCGTCTCGGGAATATCATATACATATTTGGATTTGTCCGGCGCAGGGTATTCCTGCTTTTCGCAAGAAACAAGGGCGCACAGGGCTGCCAGAGCAGAAAGAATGATAGCTTTCGTTTTCATGGTCTCCGGTTTTTATTGTTTGTAGTTTTCCACCAGTTGCTGGAGGTTCTTGTTGATACGCTGGGGCTTGGCCCACCAGAGTCGGGTATCCATCTTGTCGCCGCCATCCAGCAAGGCAATAGCCTTCCCGACCTCGACTGCATTGTCCTGCAATTCGGAGGAGGGGTACATCATGCGCTGAGGTACATAGGAGAACTCAACCTCGTTGCTGCCGGCATTGACGGCGCCGTAGCCCAGTTCAGGCTGGTAATGAGGCACAATGTCGAGCACTTGCGACCGCCGGATCAGCGTCCATGCGTCCAGGGCCTGGTTGAACATGGCGATGTACTGCTGCATGATGATCTGGTGGTAGATGGGATCCTCTTCGTCCTCCTTGATGGCACCCGAGCAAAGGCCCAGGTAATCCATGAAGTATTTCTCGCCTTCCGGTGTGCCCTCAATATCGGAATAGGAACCGTATTCGATGCCGTCCTCGACCATATAGGCAGAGATGGCTGCTGCGTCTGTGACGCCGAACTGCTGCATCGAAGCGCGGATGCCGTCCTCGTAATAGACACGCACATCTTTGCTACCGGTACCTAAGTGCAGATGCTCCACTTCAGCTTTCAGCAGGCAGAGCTCGGCATAGCTCATAATCATCTGCCCGTAGTCGGCCGCGAAGTAACTGTCCAACATCAGCGAATATGCCGTTGCCGGGATGCCCGCGTGGGGGTTGGCCGAATCCAGCAGTCCACTGACTGGCGTATGGTCGGTCTTCGGCTTGCCCCAGTAAGGCGCCCAATGGAAGCCCTCGGGCATCTGGGCGGACTTGCACTCGGTGAAGAACTTCGGCAGACGGGGATCATTGTAGGGGGCCGTATGCATCAAGAAGCATTCGCCGGCCGAATTGGCCTTGTCCAGGTTGACGGTCTGGACGATGAAATAGTCATAGTAGTAATTACGGGTCTGCTCGTTGTCACCCCACTTGACGATGCAGTTGTCGGCATTGCTCTCCATCATGCGACTTTCGTCGCCCATCAGTTCTGCGATGTGCGTGGTGGCGAGGGTCTTGTCCGCATTGCAAATGCGCACCGCCAGCCGCAGGCGCAGCGAGTTGGCGAACTTGACCCACTTGACCAGGTCGCTCTTTCCGGAAGATGTCGCGAAAACGGGATCGGCGATGAACACGTCCCCGTCCTGATCCATTCCGTCCGCGCACTCTTTCAAGCCCTCCAGAATCGTCTTGTAGATTTCGGGCTCGCTGTCGTAAGGGACGGAAGTCGTCCCTTTCAAGGCCTGGGACATCGGGACGGGTCCCCAGATCGACTCCACCTGGGAATACAGGTAGTAAAGCCAGATCCGGGCTATGCGGACGCGGTTTGCGAATTCAGCCGTCTCGGTCTTCTCGTCGATGATAAACTGCAAGGGAAGCAGTGCGTAGTTGTAGAAATTCTTGTAATAGCTGCTGTTGGACGTCGGCACGTTGCCGTAGCGGCCCAGCTGGTTGGTCTGTCCGTAGCAATATTGGACGTAGTTGTCCAGCATGATTTTCTTGATGCTGCCGCAGGATGCGTCCAGCGTCCGGTAGACACTCGTATTGAACAGGTACTCGGGGTTGATCTCCGAGAGTTGGTTCGGGTTGGTGTTCAGTTCTTCGAATCCCTTGGAGCAGGAGACGGTCGTCAGGACTGCGACGGAAAGAAGAAGCATTATCGTTTTTTTCATACTTGTATCCTCCCCTGTTTAGAAAGTAAGTTTGAGGTCGAAGCCCAAGGAGGCAACGGGCGGCATGCCGCCATATTCGACACCCTGCGCATTGCCGGAAGAAACGGCCGCTTCGGGATCGATGCCCTTGGGGGTGTTCTGATACAGGATGGCCAGGTTGCGGCCCACCACAGAGAACTTCACTCCGCTGACGGGCAGCTTCGAGAGGGCCTTGCGGGGGATGGCATATCCCACAGCGATCTCACGCAGTTTAATGAAGGAAGCGTCGAACACGTTCCTGGAGTCCCAACTTCCCACCTGGTACCTGGGGTTTACGAACATTTCGCATTTGGTCCCATCTTCGAAGTAAGCGTCATCCCACTGGAAGCCGAAGGAAGCCTTCTTGGCGCTCTCGCCCAGAATGATGCTGCTCAGGTAGTATTCCTCACGACCGGCATACGAGGCGGCCGGCACGCCGGCGGTCATCGCACGGTTCCAGGTGCCGGAATACAGGACACCGCCGATGCGGGCGTCGATCTGGAAGTTCACGCTCACTCCGTAGATGTTGAAGGAATTGATGAAGCTGCCTGTCCACTTGGGCTCGACGATCCCGAGCTCCTGGCGGTTGTCGGTCACAAGCGGCTTGCCATCGGCATCCACAAGCATGTGACCGTTCGCGTCAGTCTGGGTTGTACGTCCGCGCAAGACACCGTAAGGACGGCCTTCCTCGAGGTTGACAGTGACGTTGGAAGAGGTCAGGATGGCGACGGTCGGACTCTCGTCGGACACCTTCACCACCTTGGAGAGGTTCTGTGCGTAGTTCACGGTCATGTTCCACTTGAAGTTGGGGCGGCTCACCGGATTTGCGGTGAAGATAACCTCGAAACCGTGGTTGTTGATCTCGCCCGCATTCAGGTAGCGCTTGCTGTATCCGCTGGAAGTCGAGAGCGTCACGCTGGTGATCAGGTTGTAGGAGGTGGCATTGTAATAGGTGAAGTCCACACCCAGGCGGTTGTGGAGAAACTTTAGCTCTGCGCCGAGCTCGAGGGACTTCGTCTGTTCGGGTTTCAACTGCGGGTTGTTCAGCGTCGTGCTGATGGTCTGCAGGGGCTGCCCGTTGTAGATGCCGCTGTACGCAAAGGTTTGTCCCGTACGGTAGGGGCTGGTATCCGCGCCCGCGTAGGCCAGGGACGCCCTCAACTTACCGAAGGAAATGACGGCTGAATTGATGTGGAACGCATCGCTGAAAATGAACGTCCCGCCCACCGAGGGATAGAAGTAGGAGCAATTCTCGACCGGAAGGGTGCTGGACCAGTCGTTTCGGGCTGTCAGGTCGAGGAACAGCCAGTTTTTGAAGCCGAAGGAAGCAGAACCGTACACCGAATTGATCTTCTTCTGCGTGATGGTCTGGCTGACCGACGGATACTCGCCGGAGTTGGAGATATTCTTGAAGCCTGCGACCAGTAGGCTGGCGACCTCCTGGGTCCTCTTCTCGGAAGAACGGGAATAGGTGCTGGCTCCCGCGAGCGCATTGATGGAAAAGATGTCGGAGAACTTCTTCTCATAACGCATGTGGCCGGAAAAATCGGTGGCGGTATAGACTGTGTTCCAATTCTTCATGCCTCCGTCGATATCGGCGCGGCCGCCGATGTTGTAGAACTCAGTCCCGTCCCAGCCATACGCATCGACACCGGCGCGGGCTTGGGCGGTCAGTCCGGGCAGGACCTTGGCCTCGAGCACAGCAGATCCTACCATGCGGTTACGGGTGTCGGAGTTGGTGTTCTCGTAGATGTTCCAATAGGGGTTGTAACCTCTTTCACCAATCGGGATCATCTCCTTTCCGCTATCATCCTTGTAATGCTTGAGCATCTCCACGGTGATGTCGCGCGGCAGGGTCACGAAAGCATAGATCGGGTTCTTGTCGGACCCGTTCATGTACTGGCGGTTCCTGACGGTCTCCGTCGTATAAGCCATTCTGGTGTCCAGGGTGAGCCACTTGGTCAAAGTATTGAAGAGACGGACGTTGAAGACGTGCCGGTTGCTCTCGTTGATGCCATGGACTACAGAATTGCTCAAGACATTGGTGTAAGAGACACGGTAGTTGTTCTCCCGGCTGCCGCCGTCAATGGTGAACGAATTGGAATACTTGTGCGCAATATTGTAGAAGTCCTTCACGTTGTCCGGATGAGCCGAATACGTGGTCCGCTTGCCATCGTGGCCGATGATGGGCTGGTCCCAGAGCGGGGCGCCCCAGCTGCGGAGTTTCGCACCAGCCTTCTCATTGTATCCAGTCAGGTCGGGAAGGGTCTCGTTGGTACGGTCGCTGTTCTGTGGGAGGGTATAGTTGCTGTTTTCGAGCTTGAAGTTGTTCTCACCCGTGCCCCAGCCGTTCTGGTACTCGATCAGCTGGTTGATCTTTTCGAATTGGAAGTTGCCGTCGTAGGTAATCTTGATGCGGTTCTGAAGGCTGGCCTTTTTGGTTGTGATCAGGATCACGCCGTTCGCGGCGCGCGAGCCGTACAAGGCGGCTGCATTAGGGCCCTTGAGGACCTCGACGGACTCGATATCATCGGGGTTGATGTCTGCGGCCGGATTGCCCATGTCCAGCGTACCGGATCCACCGTCGATGCTAAAGTCGCTATCACCGGGCTGATTCTCGATCACCATGCCGTCCACGACGAACACGGGCATTGAGTTCTCGGTCAGGGAACTGGTACCGCGGATGACGATACGGGAGGTGCCGTTCGCCACGCCGGAAGGAGTGACGCTGACACCGGCGACCTTACCGGCCAGGGAAGCGACAAAGTCGTCGGCCTTCACTTCGTTCATCATGGCGGCATCCACCGCTTGACGAGAATAGTTCAAACTCTTGGCCTCGCGGGTGATACCGAGGGCGGTGACGACCACGGCATCCAATTCACTGCTGGCGGCCTTCATATAGATTTTGAGTTCGCTGTTCCTGCCGGGTACGAGAACGACGTCGTCGTAGCCGATGCAGCTGACCCGAAGCTCAGCCGTCGATTCAGGAAGATTCATCGAGAACGTGCCGGAGACATCGGTGGAGACGCCGGTCAGGACCTTGCCCTTGGCATCTACCGCAATCACGGACGCTCCAATCACAGTCTCGCCGTTCTGGTCGTCGAACACAACGCCCGTCACGGCACGTCCCTGCGAAAACGCGGCGACGGCACTGGCAAGCAATATGCAAATAGTCAATAACAGATTCTTTTTCATAGCCTGTCGGGATTAATAATCAATGGGATCTTCGGTGAAATATTCGACCGCGAAGCCTGAGAGACGGATTTCCTTCAAGCCTTTGGACTGGAACTTGAAGAAATGCCAGTCGCCGTCAGACAGATCCAAACTAAAGATCTTTTTGTCCGGCTGCTCACCCTGCACCAAGGTCCATTCGTCTGCGGCGTTGACCTTGGCGTAGAACTCATAGTTGGACAGGATACGGTCGGATTGGGTCAGGTTGATGTAGACCGTCTTGATGCCCTTCGGGAAAGGCGTGACGTTGCAGAGATAGCCCTTGCGGCTGCTCCCGTTGATCAGGTAGCCTTTGTCCGTCCTGGCCCGCAGGTAAGAAACCTCCCAGTCATAGCCCTGATAAGTAAAGTTGAACGGGCCTTCGGCATCGGCCGTGCTGATTCCCGCCTCCACGAGCGCGGCATAAGGAGCGTCGAGAGTCGCAAACTCACGCGGCTTGGCGTATGTGAAGGAAAGCGGGCCGGCCTCGAGCGTAGAACCGTCGACCAGGTCGAGCTTGCAGTCCCAAGAATATTTGCCGTAGTCGTGACCCTTGCTGACAGCGACAGCCTGACGGTCGGCGCAGGCGGCAGTCAGGGTCTCCACCAATTCGCCGGCCTTGTTGAAGATACGCACCGCCGCCTTCAATACGGTCTTGTCGTCTCCGTCGTAGGTGGCCGTGAGCGTCCATTCCCCATCCGCACTGAAGGCCACCGGCAGCTGCATCAGCGTCTCAGGCATGGGGAATGTGGAAAAATTCTCCGTCTGGGAACTGAGGGCGCTCCCGTCGTAAAGGGTCATGTCCAGGCGGCATTGATAGAGCTCTCCAGGCCAGTCTGACAGACGAAACAAGGCTTTGACAAGACCGTCGTGCACTATGATCTGCGGAACATCCATCACTTCCTGTCCTTCGGAACTGATGAGATACAGGGCCATCGAGCGGACCAGGGCGGCCGAACCCTTGAAGGCGATGTTCAAGATCTTGGCCGTTTCTGTAGTCTGCGTCGTGAACACGAAATCGTACGGCACATGGAGCGAGCAATAGCCGTCTTCAGCAGCCTGGATGTGGTTTTGTCCCGGAGTAACGATCACGAAATTGTAACGATAGTCATGGTCTTTCTCCAGCTTGGCGATTTTGACGGTGGCTGCGCCCTTTTCCATCCGGTCGGCCGGATAGGAGGACTTGTTGCCGGTCGCGATGTCGGTGACCTGGAACTCGGCACTGGCAATGCCCGTCTCGTCACCGTTGTACACGGCAGTCAAGGTCACGGACAGGTCCGAAGGATCCAGTTGTGGCGCTTGAAGGGTCACCTCGGAAGGCGCGTAATACGTCTCCGCCTGGGCTTCCTTCCTGCAACCCGTGAACGCAGCCGCAAGTGCGGCTAGCGTCAGGATCAGAAAATGCAGTTTTGTTTTCATGGTGATATATGAAATAGTTATTGTTGTACTGGCATCTGGGAGGAGATCGGCAGATCTCCGCGTGTCATCTTCGCAGCCTGGCCGACAAGCCAGAGGTAGCGGTCGGGAGGCACACCTTCATAACTCAGGAAAGGGCTGGCGCCTTGCGGTACGTCGTTCGCACACTTGAAAATGGCTGTTCCTTCATCTATCTCGTCGAACATAGCCACGTACAGGCATTTCGCACCGGATTTCAGGTTGAAATAGATTTGGTTCCACAGGAACTGCCCCCCCAGCCGGGGAATCTGGTTGAGCGGGGATGCCCCACCTTTAAGATTATACCAGCTGAAACCCGGGAAGACGGTGGGGATATAGGTCAGTGAATGCCCGGCACACCAGGCAAGATCCTCCTTGATAAGCGATTGGAAGTTTTTAAAGGAAGTGTTGTCGTATCTGCCCACCAGCCAGGGATGCACAACATCCGCTTTCTGGATCAGGCTGAGCAGGCGGGCATCGGAAACGGCGTCACCCTTGAGCGTACGCCAATGAGTCGGAACACCCAGCATGACCGAGCATCCCTCCTGCTTCAGGAAATCGATGATGCGCTCACACTCTTCCAGACCATATTCCCTGCCGTCGGAAAAGCCCACGCCCCAGACTGCGACCAGGGGCTTCCCGTGGTGATAAAGATAGTGGTTCTGCTCACGCTGGGTTATTTTGTATTGGGTACATAGTTGTTTCCAGTCTGCAATCACATAGCTGTCATCACCGGCTTTCATCCCGGAGAGGTCATACATCACGCAGATGGCCCGGTCCGTCTTTTCCGCATTTTCCACGCCCATCATCAAGATCTCCGTAGAATTCTCTTTTTTCCCGGATGTAGATTTAAGGTTTGTGACGAAACGCTGCATGAAGGCTCCGTCGATTCCGTATTGCTTCATCCACTGGAAATGCAACTGGGATGTGCTCGCGTCGTGTGAACTGAAAACCTGTGCGACGCGCCCGTCGGGCAGGCGGAACTCCGTGTCATAGCGGTCCCTGTACTCCGTCATATCCGGCCAGAGGTCGATGGAGCATTGTCCAGGCATGAATTTCCCATTTTTCTCATAATGCTTCCATTTTAGACCCTTCCCGTCGCCAGGGGTGTTGAACCACCCCTGATATCCGGTCATGACCAGCCCCTCAAGGCTGGTGAAACGGGGGACGCCTCCCTCGGCAGGGACGTCGGGATTGTCGAGCCTGACGAACTCATCCACGGAAAGGTACTGATGGCTGACTCTCCCATCCTCGCTGACCGTCCACAACATCGCGCCGCGGTATCCCTTACCCAGGGGTGCGGCAAGGGCGCCGCAGGTGACGGCGTCGATATTCAGGTAGGTGGATTCGTAGGGGTAATGCGTGTGCCCGCTGCCGTATGCTTTGACCTTGTATTGCTTGAAGAGTTTCCAGTACCGTTCCCGCTCCTCCTGGGTGAAATTATTGGTGGAGCGCTCCTCGTCGATCGACTTGACGAACACGGGATAATGACCGAACACGATGCGTGCGCCGAAGTCCTGAGTGGCTTTCAGCTTCTCTTCCAGCCATGTGTATTGCGCTTCGGCGATTTCGGCGGCGTCGGCTGAAGGGTCCCCCTTGGAAGGCGCGGCTGCGAAGATGGCGCATGAGTTGATGCCGATCAAGGCGCAATTCTCGTAACTGAAACAGAATGTGGACGGCCCGTAATTCGCTTCGAAAGCATCGACTTTTTCCTTGGCACAGGCTGATCCGACGTCGTGGTTGCCAGGAAGATGCCGGACCGGAATGTCGGAGCGGATCCGCGAGATCATCTTCTTGTAGGCGGAGATCTGGGCCTGATTGGTTGAGTTGTCCGTCATGTCGCCTGTCACAAGCACAAACGCGGGCCGCAGGCGGTTGATCTGACTGACCATCCGGGCCAGAACCAGCGTATCTTCCGTGAACTCCGATGGGTCACCGGTCTGGAATCCCAACTGGGGATCGGAAAGCTGGATGAAAGTGAAAGCCTTGTAGGTCTTTTCTATTACAGAGGGTGCCTCCGGGCCAGGCTCTTGGGAAGAAGTACTGCCCAGAGTGGAGTGATGCGCTGAAGAGCACGAAAAAACAAGGGGCAGAAGGGCTCCTGTCAGTAAGGTTTTGATTGAAATCCCGTTCTTCATATCCTTATTATTGGGGGTTCGAAGTCCGAACGGGCTTTCAATTTTGTTCAAAGATAACCTAATTCTTTTCTATTTTCAAGTAAATAAAACAATTTTTTCATTTTTTCATCGCATTAATACGAGTATTAATACTAAACACGCGGGCTTGAGCCTATTTTTGCAACGGTTCGAAGTCCGAACGGGACAAAACTGACGGGATGAAAAATCTGCCGATCTTACTGTCTGCGTTTGCGACGATTCTTTTCGCCTGCCCGATGCCGGGGAGGTCGGGGACACCTGAGTTACAGAACCCCGAAGTCCGGATGAGTTTCATCATCCTGGGCGACATCCATTATTGCGAAGAACGCTTCTACGACATGGGCGCAATGTTTGCCGACAAACCCGGCGACTGGAGACAGATCGCCCGGACCTATGCGCCTGTCACGAAGGCTAACTGGAAAGATCAGGCCAGCATCATATCGGCCGTCGCCCGCAGCACTGAGCCCCCCGTCCGCTGCATCGTCCAACTTGGAGACATTTCCGAAGGACTGGGCAACACGCCGGGCGGCCCGGAAGCCATCGCCCGCAACATCACGGACATATTGAAGGACACAGATCCCGGCTGTCCCTGGCTGCTGGTCAAAGGCAACCACGATATAACGGGGGTCGGCGACAGCTGCAAGATTGAGGCCAAGGCTGCCTTCGGAAAATTCTACACACCATTCATCCGGGAGCAGACCGGCCAAGAAGGAATCCGTGAGGCCACCTACGCCTACAAGACCGGAGGCGTTCTCTTTGTAGTCCTGGATGCTTTCGGGCACGTTTCCGAGCAGATCTCCTTCGCCAAGCAGGCCCTGGAGTCTTCCAACGCCCGCTATAAATTCATCTGTCTCCACGAGCCCGTGATTCCGGCCACCGAGCGTTGCTGGCACTTCCTTCGCCACAATCGTCCTGAAATCCGGGAATCTTTCCTCCGGATCGTGGCCGAAAACCAGGCCTTCGTCCTCTGCGGCCACCTTCACCGTTACTCCGTCCTCCGCCGGAAAACCCCATGGGGCCCCATCGTACAGGTGATGGCCAACAGCGTGACTAACCTGAAACGGGAAGCGGATACGTCGGAAACTTTGGACGGCGTACAGTACTACGGCACTTATCTTTGCGACACTTACCGTCCCGACTTCAATCCGGACAATCTGGAGACCCGCCGGGCCCAACTGTCGGCAGAAGCCCCTTTTGTGGATTATTACAAGATGAACACGCTCGCCGGATACGGCGTCATTACGATCGACAGTGCCACCGACCAGGTTCTCCTGAAATACTACGCTGCCTTCGATCCCGAAAAGCCCTACGACGTCGTGGACCTGACGGAGTTATACCGCCGCCCTTGAGTGAAGGGCGTAACCGATATCTGTCTCAAGGATTATTCCCGACGGTCTTGCCGCCCGTCGGGCCAGCGCTCGTTCAATTGGTTTCACATTCCCGCCCAAATGCTTATCTTTGTCATCAGGAATAGAACCAGACTACACCACACCGTTCCATGAAAAAACTCTTGCTCACCACCTTCCTTTTCGCACTTTTCCTGCCCGGACGGGCCCAGGACGTTGTCTTCAACCGCGCACCCCTCGCCGATGACGCCTTCGCAGAACTTCCCCTGGGAGCCATCAAACCCCAGGGCTGGCTCCTGGACCAACTGCAGCGCCAGCGTGACGGGATGACCGGTCACCTGGACTCCCTCTACGCACCCGTCGTGGGCGACGACAATGCCTGGATCGGCG
>Ga0247611_10007750_pt1 | contig 13371 bp, 20 predicted proteins | sample 177DNAGHGhighgp2_FD_192422 | JGI IMG/M metagenome (GOLD analysis project Ga0247611, IMG submission 192422) | Sheep rumen microbial communities from Palmerston North, Manawatu-Wanganui, New Zealand - 1770 DNA GHGhigh gp2 | ecosystem: Host-associated > Mammals > Digestive system > Stomach > Rumen... | reverse complement strand
GGCTCAGTTGCAATAGTCCGTGTATGAGCTGACATTTTTTTTGCTGGACCTTTTTTTGCTGCAATCCGTTGCCGATGGATTGGAAAAATGTAAATTTCCTCGTTTTTCCTTGTTGGATCATGTATTTTTAACTACATTTGCAACCTGAACTATTTGGTTATGAAAGATTATTTGCTTCTTTTGTTTTCATGGCTGTGCGCCTGCTCATTGCAGGCACAGCAATTGGCATTTCCCGGTGCAGAGGGCTACGGTGCATACGCATCGGGCGGCCGCGGCCAGCAGGTGGTGCATGTAACGAACTTGAACGCGGCAGGCACAGGCTCGCTGGCAGAGGCGGTGAGCAAGTCGGGCCGGTTTGTGGTGTTCGACGTGGGTGGTGTCATCGACATCACGGGCAAGAGTATCACCATTGCCAGTAACATCACCATCGCGGGGCAGACGGCGCCGGGAGAGGGCATCACCATCTATGGCGGGCGTGTCATCGCCTCGAACGCGAAGAATGTAATCATGCGCTACATCCGCATGAGGGGCGGCAAGAGCGTAAACAGCAGCAAGTGCACGCTGACTCTGGACGGATGTGAAAACTTCATCATGGACCACTGCTCGGTGTCATGGGGGCCGTGGGACAATGTGCACATCAAGGATGCCAACAACGTGACGTGGCAATACTGCATCAACGCTGAGGGCATTGAACCGCAACGCTTCGGCTCCATCACCGACGGCACGCGCAACTGGACTATCCACCACTGCCTATGGGCCGACAACAAAAGCCGCAACCCGAAGATGAAGTGCTATCTGCAGTATTATAATAATGTGGTGTATAACTATGGCATGGGCATCATCGGTGGCCATTCGGCTGCCGACAACTACCAGGACGTCATGAACAACTACTTCATCGCCGGTCCGAACGGCTCGGCAAAGTATTTCGATGACTGGACGGCGACGGATCACCTTTACAGCACGGGCAACTATTTCGACGGCGACTGCGACGGGGTGCTCAACGGTAAGCTGATTACGGACCACCACAATGCCACGGCGATGCCCAACCCGAACTTCAGCACCACACACCCCATGAACGTGGAGACCGCAGAGAAGGCATACCAGACGATTGTGGACCATGTGGGAGCCTCGCGTGTGAGGGATGCGCACGACAAGCGCATCCTGGAACAGTTGACCTCGCTGGGCCGGAAGGGCAGCTTCATCGCGAACGAGGATGAGCTGGGGAGCATTGGAACACTGGCAAGCGGGCCAAAACCTACCGATACCGACAACGATGGTATGGCTGATGACTGGGAGAGGGAGCATGGACTGAACGCAAGCGTAAACGATGCCAACGCCTACACGCTGGGCGGGGGCTACACGAACATTGAGCACTACGTGAACAGTCTGGCACAGAAGAGCAGCTATCTGATGTATCCGCTGAACCCGGTGGCACAGCTGAAGGACGCCACGACGGCAGAGCTGACATGGACAATCGGGGACACGGAACTGACTGAGGCTATCGTCGTAGAGCAGTCGGAGGATGGCAAGTCGTTTGTGGAGATTCAGCGCTTAGCGGGCAATGCCACTAAGACGACGGTGACAAACCTGACAGTAGACAAGGTCTATTTCTTTCGGCTGAAAGCTGTTGGGAAGAACGGGGTTGAGTCGCTCTACTCCGCCACGGTATCGGTAAACGATGAATACATGCGCCCCGGAGGCGGCACAAGGGCGGGGACGAGCCCGTTCGTGCCCAAAGAGGGAAAGCTTTATCGCATCGTCAGTTATGCCACGATACCATACAATTCGGGAACGACCTTGAACGGTACGCCAAAATATCTTACCTTCAACACAAACGGGACGCTGGGAACGACGGAGAATTTCCAGTGGGACAATCCTGAGTTGCTATGGGTGATTACACAAGCTGAGGGCGGTTGCAACATCCGCAACTATGGCAATAAGAAATACATCGCAGACCGCAATGCCTCGATTGACGGTGCCGACCGTATAGGCTCTTCCGACCAGCCCACCATCCTGACTATCAACTACACCAGCGACCAACAGCCATCTCAGTCGGGGCTGTACGGACCTGTGGCGATGTACCGCATCAACAGTGCAGCCGCAAGCAACCAGCAGATTCGTGCACGCGGCTTTGGGGATGACTGGTTCTGGGGGTCGGGCACGTTTGACCGCGCTGACATGGTGTTTACCTTTGTTGAGATCGACGCACAGCGGGTGGGCGTCTTCCTCATGAAATTCAACTCCACCCTGGAGAAGGCACAGAAAATGGCCAACGAAGCACAGGCAGACGTAACACTGGGCTACCCCTCGGAGGCTATCGCCTTGCTGATGGATGCCGTTGTCGAGGCACAGGCGTTTGTCAATGGTGTAAACGAACAGACGCCACAGGAAGAGATTGATGCGGAAATGGAAAAACTCAACAATGCCATGGAGGCTTTTTCTGCAACACGCATTTATACCTTTGAGGGATTCTCGACGGAACTGGCATACAACATCTATAGCTACGGCACTCATCCAAATGCTCGCGACGCCGATGCCAATACGTCTATTCAGCGGCGCTACCTCTATGCAGTGAAGAACAACAATGGAGGAAACGATGAACTGGTCTATCGTATCGGCCTATCGGACGACGACATCAATGGCGGGAAGCAAGATGCCATTGCCTGCGATCCTGCCGCCTTGTGGGCTTTTGAACCGGCAGAGAACGGTTATGTACGTGCACGCAATCTCTCGGATGGACAATATCTGCAGATAGAGAAGCAGCTCTCAGTACAACCTGTTGCCATCCGCCCATACTACGCCAAGCAGGACAATGGCAAGATGACATTCTATATGGATGCCAACGAAGCCGGCAACCGTCTGTTCAACGTTGGAGCAGCCGATGCCGATGGCAAAGGCGGCCAGTTGGAGTTCTTCAGCATCCATGCCGACCGTACCCGTCTGCGCTGGGTCATTGAAGAAACGGACATGGAGGCATCCCTGACCACAGCCATTCAAGGGACGGGGATTCACCAGCCAACAACGACACGATTCTACAATCTGCAGGGCATCGAAATCAAGGAACGGCCTATAAACGGAATCTATCTGGAATGCGTGATGACGCCCAGCGGCAGGTACGTCAGGAAAGTAGGGAACTGAAAAAACCGCTCATCAGAAGAACTGGTGAGCGGTTTTTTATGATGAGAAATAATATTATTCTGCCTTAGGAGCTTCCTCGGCTGCGGGTGCCTCAGCAGCGGGAGCCTCGGCCTCTGCAGCAGCAGCCTTGCCACCACGACGAGAGCGGCGGGTCTTCTTACCAGTACCGGCAGTCTTTGCCATGGCCTCGTCAAAGTCGACCAACTCAATGAAGCAAATCTGAGCAGCATCGCCCTGACGGAAACCAAGCTTGATGATACGGGTGTAGCCACCAGGACGGTCGCCCACCTTCTGAGCTACGTTGCCGAACAACTCCTTGATGGCTTCCTTGTTCTGCAGATAGCTGAACACGACGCGACGCGAATTGGTCGTGTCTTCCTTTGACTTGGTAATCAGGGGCTCGACATACTTCTTGAGCTCCTTAGCCTTTGCCACGGTCGTAGTGATTCTTTTGTGCATGATCAGCGAAATGGCCATGTTGGCAAGCATGGCGGCGCGATGCGATGCAGTACGACCTAAATGATTGAATTTCTTGTTATGTCTCATTTTTGTTTTTTGCTTTTATTGGGCATTCGGTAATCTCCACGATTACTCCTTGTCCAGTTTATACTTTGAAATGTCGGTTCCAAACGACAGATTCAGACTCTCGAGCAAATCATCAAGCTCCGTGAGCGATTTCTTACCGAAGTTGCGGAACTTCAGGAGGTCGGTCTTATTGTACTGCACGAGATCGCCAAGGGTCTCGACGTCGGCAGCCTTCAGACAGTTCAGTGCACGAACCGAGAGGTTCATGTCGACGAGCTTCGTCTTCAGCAGCTGACGCATGTGCAGCACTTCCTCATCAAACTCCTGGTTACCCTCTGTATCGTTGTTCTCAAGGGTAATCTTCTCGTCTGAGAAGAGCATGAAGTGGTAGATGAGAATCTTTGCAGCCTCCTTCAGGGCGTCCTTCGGGTTAATGGAACCGTCCGTCGTCACTTCCAGCACAAGCTTGTCGTAGTCGGTCTTCTGTTCGACACGGTACGGCTCGACAGCGAACTTGACGTTACGGATGGGGGTGTAGATAGAATCGATGGGTATTACGTTGACATCGGTGCAGAACTCACGATTCTCGTCAGAGGGCACATAACCGCGGCCTTTGTTGATTGTGAGATCAATCTGCATCGTTGCCTTCGAGTCAAGATGACAAATCACCAAATCGGGATTTAACACTTCAAATCCAGTCAGGTACTTGCCGATATCACCGGCTTTGAACTCGGTAGAATTCTCGACCGTGATACTGACTTTCTCGTTCTCGAATTCTTCTACTACTTGCTTGAAGCGTACTTGCTTCAAGTTCAGGATAATATTGGTCACGTCCTCCTTGACACCAGGAACGGATGAGAACTCATGCTCAACACCAGCAATGCGGATGGTGTTGATAGCATAGCCCTCAAGCGATGAAAGGAGAATGCGGCGCAGGGCATTGCCGATGGTCACACCGAAGCCCGGCTCCAACGGACGGAATTCGAACTTGCCGAATCGGTCGTTGGCTTCCAACATTACCACTTTATCGGGTTTTTGAAATGCTAATATCGCCATTAATTCAATGATTTTTAGTTCTTAGAGTACAACTCAACGATTAACTGCTCCTTAATGTTCTCGGGGATATCAGCACGCTCCGGACGATGCAAGAACTTGCCTGCCTTCTGCTGCTCATCCCACTCGATCCAGGGATACTTACTGTGGTTGAAACCTGCCAGAGCTGCCTCGATGACCTCGAGCGACTTCGACTTCTCACGAACGCCTACAATCTGACCTGGCTTGATAGAGTACGAAGGAATGTTGACTACCTTGCCGTCAACAACAATGTGACGGTGGCCTACCAACTGACGCGCAGCGGCACGTGTAGGAGCAAGACCAAGACGGAACACCACGTTGTCGAGACGAGACTCCAATAACTGAAGCAACACCTCACCGGTGATACCATCTGCCTTAGCAGCCTTCTCGAAAAGGATGCGGAACTGGCGCTCAAGCACTCCGTATGTGTACTTGGCTTTCTGCTTCTCTGCCAGCATGACAGCATACTCCGACTGCTTGCGGCGGCGGTTATTGCCATGCTGTCCAGGAGGGAAGTTTCTCCTAGACAAAACTTTGTCCGGTCCGTAGATGGCTTCGCCAAAACGGCGGGCAATTTTAGATTTCGGTCCAATATACTTTGCCATATTCTATAAATAAAATTCGTTATTTCGTTATATCGTTATTACGTTATGTCGCCTTTTATTATACACGACGACGCTTCGGGGGACGGCAGCCATTATGCGGCAGTGGAGTGACATCGACAATCTCGATGACCTCGATACCGGCTCCATGGCAGGCACGAATAGCCGACTCACGACCATTACCGGGACCCTTCACGTAAGCCTTCACCTTGCGCAGACCCAGATCGTAGGCAACCTTGGCGCAATCCTCAGCAGCCATCTGTGCTGCATACGGAGTATTCTTCTTTGAACCACGGAAGCCCATCTTACCGGCTGACGACCACGAAATCACCTGACCTTCATCGTTAGCCAGGGACACAATAATATTATTAAAAGAGCTATGAACATGAAGCTGGCCAATTGCAGTAACCTTCACATTCCTTTTCTTGGATACGACTGTTTTCTTTGCCATAATTCTAAAACCTTTTAACTGTTTAACTTTTAACTATTTAACCTTTAGAATTACTTCGTGGCCTTCTTCTTGTTAGCAACAGTCTTCTTCTTTCCCTTACGGGTACGGGCATTGTTCTTGGTGCTCTGACCACGAACAGGAAGACCATTACGATGACGCACTCCACGATAGCAACCAATATCCATCAGTCGCTTGATATTCAACTGGATCTCGCTACGGAGATCACCTTCAACTTTGAATTCAGCGCCGATGATTTCACGGATTTTGGCTGCCTGATCGTCGCTCCATTCGCTGACCTTCAGGTCGCGGCTCACGCCGGCCTTGTCCAATATCTTTGCTGAACTACTTCGACCAATACCATAGATATAGGTCAATGCGATTTCGCCACGCTTGTTTTGGGGCAAATCTACTCCAACAATTCTTATTGCCATTGTAAAAAAATAAGTAAAAAAATAATGTTTAAATTTCGAAATCTGCTAAAAAGCATGCAAAGGTAAGGAAATAACTTGATATTTCCCACCTTTACTATGCTTATTTAACAATTTTTAGCCCTGACGCATCTTATACTTAGGGTTTTTCTTGTTGATAACGAACAGGCGGCCCTTACGACGCACAATCTTGCAATCTGGGGTGCGCTTCTTCAATGATGCTCTTGTCTTCATATCTCTTTTAATAGTTTTATTTGTATCTGAATACGATTCTTCCCTTAGTAAGGTCATAGGGGCTCATCTCCACCTTCACCTTATCGCCGGGCAGGATACGGATGTAGTGCATCCTCATCTTACCTGATATGTGTGCAATGATCTGCACGCCATTCTCCAATTCCACCCGGAACATTGCGTTTGAGAGGCTCTCAATAATCGTTCCGTCTTGTTCAATAGCGGATTGCTTTGCCATACTTGGTTAGTAAAGTTTACCTTCAAATGTTTCAACTTCTTCAAACGAGGACAAGATCTCAGACTTGCCACGACGGATGACTATCGTATGCTCGAAATGAGCAGCGGGCATTCCGTCTCTGGTACAAACGCTCCATCTGTCTTCTTTCAGATAGATGTCGCGTTTTCCCATCGTAACCATCGGTTCAATGGCAATACACATCCCTGCCTTCAGCAAAGGGCCATTGCCACGACGTCCATAGTTAGGAACCTGAGGATCTTCATGCATCTCACGGCCTATGCCATGCCCCGTCAGCTCCCGGACGATACCGTAGCCTTGGGCTTCGCAGTAGTCCTGCACGGTACAACTGATGTCGCCAACATGCATTCCGGCAACGGCTACATCAATAGCCTTGTAGAGAGAATCCTTCGTCGTGCGTAGCAACTTTTTCACCTCTTCAGAAACTTCACCCACACAGAACGTGTAGCAAGAGTCTCCGTTAAAGCCATTCAGTAGCGTTCCACAATCGACTGAGATAATATCTCCTTCCTTCAGCACAGTATCCTCGCTGGGAACACCGTGAACCACGACATTGTTCACCGAGGTACAGATGCTGGCCGGAAACGGCCCTCCGTATGGATTAGGAAACCCCTTGAAAGTCGGGACAGCTCCGTGGTCACGGATGAACTCATCGGCAACTTTATCCAGATGGAGGGTCGTTACACCAGGTTGAATATGTTTTGCCACCTCGCCAAGCGTTTTACCAACAAGTTGGTTAGCCTGACGCATCAGCTCAATCTCGTCTTCTGTCTTCAGAAATATCTTCATGTGCTTTTAGTAAGCTGCCATACCGCCACGGCCATGGATACGACCAGAGTCAAGCAGACCGTCGTAATGGCGCATAAGCAGATGACTCTCAATCTGCTGGAGCGTGTCAAGCACGACACCCACCAAGATGAGCAACGAAGTTCCACCGAAGAACTGAGAGAAGGCATCCTGTACGTTAAGCAGACTTGCAAAGGCCGGCATGACGGCAATCAAGGCAATGAACAGCGAACCGGGCAGGGTGATGCGTGACATCACGGTGTCGATATAATCAGCTGTATCCTTACCGGGTTTCACTCCGGGGATAAAGCCGTTATTGCGTTTCATGTCCTCAGCCATCTGAGTCGGATTGAGCGTAATAGCTGTATAGAAATACGTAAATACGATGATGAGAGCAGCAAATACGAGATTATACAGCCAGCTGTGGTGATCAAGCATCGTGCGGAGCAACCAACTTGAGTTCTCCGGATTCGTCCACTGTGCCATTGTCAACGGGATGAACATAATTGCCTGAGCAAAGATGATAGGCATCACGTTGGCGGCAAACAGCTTCAAGGGGATGTACTGACGTGCACCGCCTACCTGCTTGTTACCCACGATACGCTTTGCATACTGCACGGGAATCTTGCGGACACCCTGCACCAGAACGATAGATGCGCAAACAACTGCATAAAGAATGATAATCTCGACGATGAACATGACCAGACCGCCACCGCTGATGGCAGTGAAGCGCGACGTCACCTCCTGGAAGAAAGCCTGAGGCAGACGTGCGATGATACCAATCATAATGATCATCGAAATACCATTACCAATGCCTTTATCCGTAATGCGTTCACCTAACCAAAGGATAAACATACTTCCTGCAGCGAGAATGATAGTGGCAGGGAACATGAACCAGAACCAGTCGATACCAGTTGCCAGTGCTGCGCCAGCCTGTGCCTTCAGATTGAGCAGGTAGCTCGGTGCCTGGAACACGAGAATAGCCACGGTCAGGTACCGAGTATAAGCTGAAATCTTTTTACGGCCGCTCTCACCCTCACGCTGCATCTTCTGGAAATAAGGCACAGCGACGGCAAGAAGCTGCATAACGATAGAAGCAGAGATGTAAGGCATGATTCCAAGTGCGAAGATAGACGCATTGGAAAATGCACCACCGGAGAACATGTCCAACAAGGCAAGCAGACCGCTGCCAGTCTGCGACTGCAGCTTGTCAAGCATAGACGGGTTGATACCGGGAAGCACAACGAAGGAGCCGAAACGGTAGATGGCTACAAACAGGATTGTGATGCCAATGCGGGTTCTCAGATCCTCGATCTTCCAAATGTTCTTCAGTGTCTCTATTAACTTCTTCATCTTAGTCTTAGATTATTGTTGCGTTACCACCTACTGCCTTGATAGCTTCCTCAGCAGTCTTAGAGAATGCATTGGCTTCAACGTCAATCTTAGCCTTGAGCTCGCCATTGCCAAGAACCTTCACCAATTCCTTGCCGTTGGTCAGGCCTGCAGCCACCAACTCAGCAATACCGATCTTGGTCAAGCCCTTCTGCTCAGCCAGCTTCTGGAGAGTAGAAAGGTTAATGGCGAAGAACTCCTTGTGGTTGATGTTCTTGAAGCCACCCTTCGGCAGACGACGCTGCAGAGGCATCTGGCCACCTTCAAAACCAATCTTTCTCTTATAACCCGAGCGAGCCTTGGCACCCTTGTGACCACGTGTAGACGTACCGCCCAGACCAGAGCCGGGACCACGTCCGATTCTGCGACGTGAGTGGGTAGAGCCCTCTGCAGGTTTCAAATTATTCAGTTTCATAATAGAATACGATTTAAATGTGTGTGATTACTGTTTAGTCAATAACGGCCACCAGATGATGAACCTTGCGTATCATACCACGGATAGCAGGAGAATCCTCTTTCTCAACGACCTGGGAAATCTTGTGCAGGCCCAGTGCCTCGAGTGTACGCTTCTGGTCAACGGGATAACCGATCTTACTCTTAATCTGCTTAATCTTAATTGTTGCCATAGTCTATAGTCTCCTTACTTAACCTCTGAATACTTTGTCCATACTGATTCCGCGTGTGCCAGCGACAGTGTAGGCATCGCGCATAAGGCTGAGTGCCTGAATAGTAGCCTTCACCAGGTTGTGGGGGTTCGACGAACCCTTAGACTTGGCCAGCACATCCTTCACACCGACACTCTCAAGCACGGCACGCATAGCACCACCAGCGACGAGGCCGGTACCGGCAGCTGCGGGCTTCAGAAACACCTGGGCTCCACCGAAGCGGGCTTCCATCTCATGGGGAATGGTACCCTTCAGAACGGGAACCTTCACCAGATTCTTCTTGGCTGCCTCTACACCCTTGGCGATGGCAGCAGTAACTTCACCTGCTTTGCCCAGGCCCCATCCGATGACGCCATTACCATCGCCTACGACGACGATAGCGGCAAAAGTAAAGGTGCGACCGCCCTTGGTTACCTTGGTAACACGGTTGATGGCAACCAGTCTGTCCTTCAGTTCAACGTCACTATTTATCTTAACTCTGTTCATTGCCATAATCGTTTAAAAATTAAGTCCACCTTTACGAGCTGCATCAGCAAGCGACTTCACGCGGCCATGATAGAGATAACCGTTACGGTCGAAGACCACGGCCTTCACGCCAGCCTCCTGTGCCTTGGCGGCAATCAACTCGCCCACCTTGGCAGCCTGCTCAATCTTCGGCATGGTCTCCAGGCCGAGAGAAGATGCAGATGCAAGTGTTTTACCTTCCAAATCGTTAATCACCTGAGCATAGATCTGCTTGTTGCTGCGGAAGACGCTCAGACGCGGACGCTCGGCGGTGCCGAACACGCTCTTACGAATTCTATATTTGATTTTGATTCGTCTTTCTACTTTCTTTATTGTCATAATCGTAAATCAATTAAAGTTACTTAGCTGAAGCTGACTTACCCGACTTGCGGCGAATAATCTCACCCTTGAACAGAATACCCTTTCCTTTGTAAGGCTCAGGCTTGCGGAAAGAACGAATTTTAGCGCAGATGAGGCCAAGCAGCTGTTTGTCGGCACTCTCAAGAATAATCTGGGGGTTCTGGTTACGCTCCGACTTGGTCTCAACCTTCACCTCCTTAGGAAGCTGAATGAAGATGGGGTGGGTGTAACCCAGTGCGAACTCGATGAGATTACCCTGATTGGACACACGATAACCCACACCGACGAGTTCCAGTTCCTTCTTGTAGCCCTCGCTCACGCCCACAACCATATTGTTGACAAGAGCGCGATAGAGGCCGTGGAATGCCTGCTTCTGCTTCTGGTTGACGGGGCTGTTCTCATCAATCTCAAACGTGACGTGGCCATCCTCAATCTTAACGACGATGGACTTGTCTACTTTCTGTGAAAGCTCTCCCTTGGGACCCTTGACGGTGATCACGCCGTCCTTGTCCTGAGCAATTGTAACGCCTGCGGGAATACTAATTGGCAATTTTCCTATTCTTGACATACGTAAGTCCTCCAATTAATAAACAAAGCAAAGCACCTCGCCGCCAATCTTCAGGGCAGCAGCCTCCTTGTCAGTCATTACACCTTTGGACGTGGATAGGATTGCGATACCCAGTCCGTTAATTACTCGCGGCATGTCCTTGTATCCAGTGTACTTACGGAGACCTGGAGTAGAGACACGTTTCAAGAACTTGATGGCGTTCTCTTTGGTTGCAGGGTCATACTTCAAGGCAACCTTGATAGTTCCCTGCGGTCCATCCTCAATGAACTTGTAGTTCAGGATGTAACCCTTCTCGAAGAGGATCTTGGTGATTTCCTTCTTCAAGTTTGAAGCCGGTACTTCCACAACACGGTGATGAGCCATGATTGCGTTTCTCAACCTCGTCAGAAAATCTGCTATTGGATCTGTCATAAAATATAAATGTTTTAATTAATCGGGACTCCCCCGACAATATTAAAAAAAAGTCGTCAGAAACGGTTTCTGGGATGCTTTCCCCTGAGGGGCAAGCAACCCATCACCATCATCTTTCTTACCAGCTGGCCTTCTTCACGCCGGGAATCAGACCGTTTGAAGCCATCTCACGGAACTGGATACGGGAGAGGCCGAACTGACGCATGTAGCCCTTTGGACGTCCCGTGATCTTGCAGCGATTGTGCAGACGGATGGGGTTGGCGTTGCGGGGAATCTCCTGCAGTTTGCGGGCAGCCTCATAGGCAGCCATGGCACCCTCGTCGGTCGTCACGTCGGCGGTGGCGATGATCTTCTTCAGGGCAGCACGCTTCTCAGCATAGCGGGCAACGAGCTTCGCACGCTTCACCTCACGTGCCTTCATTGATTCTTTTGCCATATCTCTTAGTCGTTTTTAGCGTTCTTGAATGGAAGTCCGAAAGCCTTGAGCAGAGCGTAGCCCTCCTCGTCGGTATTAGCGGTGGTCACGAAGGTAATGTTCATACCCTGGATGCGGTCCACCGAGTCAATGTTGATCTCCGGGAAGATAATCTGCTCCTGCACGCCGAGCGTGTAGTTGCCACGACCGTCGAACTTGCTCTCGATGCCCTTGAAGTCACGGATACGCGGAAGAGCGATGCGCACCAGCTTCTCGAGGAACTCATACATGCGCTCACGACGCAGTGTCACCATGACGCCGATAGGCATCTTCTTACGGAGCTTGAAGTTGGCGATATCCTTCTTCGAGTAGGTAGCCACAGCCTTCTGTCCGGCGATGGCCGAAATCTCGTTGATAGCGACCTCAATGATCTTCTTGTCCTGAGTTGCATCACCCAGACCCTGGTTGATGACGATCTTCTTCAGAACGGGAATCTGCATGGCAGAAGTATAGTTGAACTGCTTCTTCAATGCCGGTGCGATCTGCTCGGCATAGGTCTTCTTAAGTTGTGCGGTATTCATTACTTAATCTCCTCCCCTGACTTTTTAGCGATACGAATCACGTTCTTGCCCTCGTGCTTAATAGCCACACGGGTAGGCTTACCGCTCTTCGGGTCGATCAAACTTAAATTTGAAATATGAATGGGAGCCTCAACCTTCTCGAAGCCACCCTGAGGATTCTTGGCACTGGGCTTAGAGCTCTTGTTGACGAAGTTGACGCCTTCGACAATGGCTTTCTGCTTATCTACCAAGACCTTCAGCACCTTACCAGTCTTGCCCTTGTCCTCACCGGCCAGGACGATAACGGTATCGTTTTTCTTGATATGTAACTTGCTCATTACTTCTTAATTACTTTAAATGTTAGAGTACCTCAGGTGCCAGGGAAACAACCTTCATATTCACAGCACGGAGTTCACGTGCCACGGGGCCGAAGATACGGCTACCGCGCAGTTCGCCGGCATTGTTCAGCAGGACGCAGGCATTGTCGTCGAATCGGATATAGGAACCGTCAGCGCGACGAATTTCCTTTTTAGTGCGGACGACCAGCGCCTTGGAAACCGTGCCTTTTTTCACGTCACTCGTAGGGATGGCGTTCTTGATAGCAACGACAATCACGTCACCCACGCTGGCATAGCGGCGGCGGGTTCCACCGAGCACACGTATGCAGAGAGCCTCGCGTGCGCCGCTGTTATCAGCAACTGTAAGTCTTGATTCTGCTTGTATCATAATTACTTAGCTTTTTCAACGATTTGAACTAATCTCCAGCGCTTTGTCTTAGACAGAGGGCGGGTTTCCATAATGAGCACCGTATCACCTACGTTGCACTCATTCTTCTCATCATGAACATGGTATTTCTTCGTCTTCTGGACGAACTTACCATAAATCGGGTGCTTCTCCTTGAACTTAGCGGCAATAACAATGGTTTTATCCATTTTGTTGCTGATAACGACACCCTGTCTTGTCTTTCTTAAATTTCTTGTTTCCATCTGGACCATTGTTATTTGT
>Ga0247611_10007748_pt1 | contig 13373 bp, 10 predicted proteins | sample 177DNAGHGhighgp2_FD_192422 | JGI IMG/M metagenome (GOLD analysis project Ga0247611, IMG submission 192422) | Sheep rumen microbial communities from Palmerston North, Manawatu-Wanganui, New Zealand - 1770 DNA GHGhigh gp2 | ecosystem: Host-associated > Mammals > Digestive system > Stomach > Rumen... | reverse complement strand
CTGATCAACGTGTTGTTGATGAGGTCGAACGTAAAAAATGGAAAATTATTCTTCAAACAGTAGTTAAGGATTGGAGATTATATGTATTACTAATTCCAATGCTAGCATTCTTAATCTGCTTCAAGTACATTCCAGTGTTTAGTATCTTACAAGGATTCAAATACGATGACTTTGGAAAACTTCAAGAAGGCGATTGGGCTGGTTTTTATTGGTTAAATCAAGTTCTTGTTGGTGGACGTGCTGATGTATTCTGGAAGGCTTTCAGAAATACATTTGTTAATAGTATGTATGGATTAATCTTCGGATTTCCACTACCTATTATTCTAGCCTTGATGTTTAGTGAAGTTAAACAAAGATTCTACTTATCATTTTTACAAGTAGCATCATATTTACCTCACTTTATTTCAACAGTAGTTATGACAACTATTGTTAGAGCCTGGGCAGAAGGTCCAAGTGCTTTGAACACTAACGGTGGTATAATGTATCAAATGTTTGTTGGACTTGGATGGAATAATTTCGATAATGGAATAAAGTGGTCTGAAGCTGCTGGTGGTGCTGGTTCGGTTTTAAACCATGCTAAATTCTTTAGACCTATATACCAAATTACAGGTGTATGGGAAGGTGCCGGTTATGGTTCAATTGTATATTTTGCTGCTATATTAGCTATTTCGCCAACAAGTTATGAAGCTGCAAGAATAGATGGTGCAACTAAGATGCAACAAATTAGATATGTTACATTCCCTGGTATGGCTCCAACATTAACAATTATGTTAATTACTCGTATCGGACATATCTTAAATGTTGGATATGAAAAAATATTACTTTTAACTGGTGATATGCAATATTCATATGAAACATCTGAAGTAATTTCTACTTATGTTTATAAGATGACTGGTCAAACAAACATGGGTGTTACGTCTGAAAATCCAATTGCGATGGTTGGTATTATTATGGACTTATTTAACTCATTAATTGCAATGGTATTAGTATTAGGTGCTAACGCAATCAGTAGACGTGTATCATCTACATCATTATTCTAGGAGGAACACGGACTATGATGAAAAGATTAGATAGAACAGAAATAATCTTTAAGATTGTTTCTTATGCACTTCTAACTGTATTTGCACTTGCTTGCTTGTATCCATTATTATTTGTATTGTTTAGTTCAATTTCTTCATATGATGCAGTTGAAGGTGGAAAAATATGGTTATTTCCAGATACATTTAATTTAAGTGCATATCAATATGTATTTACATCTGCATATGCTAAAAATTTCTGGATGTCATACTGTTACTCACTATTTATTACAATGTATGGTACTTTAGTATCAATGCTTGTAGGTATTTGTGGTGCATATGCATTATCAAAACCAAGACTAATTTGGGGTAGAGGTTTCAACTTCTTATTAGTATTCACAATGTGGTTCAATGCTGGTATGATTCCAACATACCAAAACTTTAAAAACTTTGGTGTTGATAACATTTATATGTTTATTATAGCTTTAGGATTTAATGCGTTTAACATTATCCTATTGAGAAACTATTTCTCATCTGTTCCAACAGAAATAGAAGAAGCTGCAACAATCGATGGTGCGACAGAATTCCAAATTCTATTAAGAGTTTATGTACCTATGTCAAAATCATCAATTATCACAGTAGCTATGTTCTATGCAGTTGCCAGATGGAATGGTTATATTTGGGCTTCAATGTTATTGAAAGATACTCAACCTCTTACTCAATTTATTAGAGAAAGAGTTGGAGGTATCGAACAAGATATTAGCCAAGGTGGTGTATCTTATAACTTCTCTGTATATAGTTTAAGATATGCATATGTTGTATTGTCAATTATACCTATCATCATTATTTATCCTACATTGCAAAAATATTTTGCTGCAGGTGTTAATGTTGGTGGTGTAAAAGAATAAAAAAATAAAAACTAAGGAAAAGGAAAGAAAAGGAGAAAAAAATGAAGAAAAAGTTTTTATTAGTTGGTTGTGCACTTGCCGCTGGTGCATTAGCTTTAAGTAGTTGTGGCGGCTCTAAGTCTCGTGAACGTAAACCTTCAAAGGATCCAGGTGCAGTTACTGCTAACCTAGATGTTTCATTAACTTATTCTGGTAAAGGTGTATTTATTACTCCACATAAGACTTTCTACAATCCAGTAGAAAAAGTAAATTATACTGCTGATGCTAATGAATTATTACCAGTATGGAAAACTTATCAAAAGAAATTAACTGATAAGTTAGGCACATCTATTACAATTAGAGATGCTATTAAGCATGGTGATGCAATTAAACCTGCTGATGAATTTAAAACAGATCGTCAAAACAAATTTGTTTCAAATAATGCAAACAATTTAAATGAAAAGATTGATGTTTACCAAAATACAACTGCAAATATCAATGATATGGGTGCTTCAGGTGAAGCTGTTGATTTAACAGATTATATGGATTATTTACCTAATTTTAAGGCTTATCTTGATGCTAATCCAATCATTGAAGACCAAATGCAAGTAAATGGTCATATTTACTATACTCCATACATGGATGGTTCTGATTATTATGAAAGAATGATCCAAATGGATTCTTATGTTGTTGAAAAATTATTAGATACTAGTAGTGCTGCCTTTGATGAGACTCCAGCTGTTAACGATGATAGACTTAAAAAGACTGCTGTTGATCCATTCATCGATGCAAATAATAACTATGCATCTTCATCACAAAAAGTTAATATTTCTGTTGGTGGAAAATCATATGAAGTTTCTGTAAAACAAACTAAGAATATTATTAAACAACAAAATGAATTATTAGCTACTGCTGGTACAACTGGTAAACAATTAGCTGACCAATTCATTGCTTATTTAAATGAAGCTTACGGTGACATAACTGTTGATGGTAAAAAAGTTTATGATAAATTATCAAAAGTATTTATTGGTGAATCTGCTATTTATAATACTGATGATTTAATTGCTTTATTACGTGTATTCAAGGCTAACCCTAATTTTATTTCTGGTGGTAAGTGTACATCTGTTAATCCAATTGTTCCAAGAACTAATGAAGATAATAGAATTGAATCATTACTAAATATTGCTGGTACTATCTATGGTGTTCAAGGTTTATCTTCAGAAAAAGATAGATTATTCTTCGCTACTGATGGTACAATGAATGATGCTGCTACAGCTGTTGCTTCATATGATGCTTTAAATAATATGGCTGCATTATATGATGAAGGTTTAATTGCTCAAGGCTTCCAAACAGGATCTTCAACAGTTAAATGGGCTGAATTAAACTTTGCTAGAAAATCAGCTGGTACTGCTGGTTATGCTTTAATGGAATATGATTATACAGCTACTCAATCTGCATTTAATGCAAAAGATACTAATGGTATCGGTACAAAAGCTGCAGATGGCTTTACTTCTGCAAAGTTAGGTCCAGTTCTTGCTCCACTTACTTATTGGGCAACTGAAAGTTATGATCATTCTAAACCACTTTCTGATCGTACAGGAAAGACTTTAGTTAGATATTATGAAGAACAAAGATCATTAAAGACTGAAGCTTGGTGTATTCCAACTACTACTGATAACTTAAGAGGTGCTCTTGAATTATTAGACTACTTAATGTCTAAAGAAGGTCAAGTATACAACGACTTTGCTGGTGAAGAATATTGGGCAAAGAATGATGATGGTTCTTATAAAGAAATAAGTTATGGTGTTGATACTACACCTATGTTAAGTCAAGATGCAATTGACTGGTATTCAAGCCAAGATAACCAAGCATTATATTCAGATTTCTGGACATGGTGTAGAGGTTGCTTAGGTACAACATTTGGTCTTGGTTATATTCGTACTTCAACAATTGACTATCAATCTACTAACTTAGTTGCTAGAGATGCTGCAAAAGCATTATATGATGCAACTTATGCTGGTACTGGTTCTAAGGTTGTTCAATATAAACCAAATCTATCAAGTAAGATTGAATTTGCTACATCTGTACCTGCTGCAGGTTACCAAACAATTTCTGATGATATAGCTAAAGAATATGATGCTATTACTCAATTCTGGGCTCAAAAGGGTAAAGGTAAGACATCTGACAAGTATGGTTGGGTTTCATTCATCGTTTCAGGTAAGGGTCAAATTGCAGATACAACTGTATTAGGTAAGACATCTGATATCGCTGGTTCAGTTAACTATACTTATAAAGATGTTAAAGATCAATTTGCTAAGCGTAATACTACATATTTAAAGACTTATGCTCAATACTTCTCTGAAGTAGGCGATGGTTATGGTAAAGTTCCTGCTTATGCAAATGCTTCTAAATAATTTAGAATAAAAAAATAAATATTGTTTTGAGGTGGTACATTTTTGTACTACCTCAAAAACAACTTTAAAGGAGGTTTTTTAATGGCAAATTTATTTAAAAATAAAGCCAAATTAATCCTAATATTTTACATAATTGTTATTGTAGCATTATTTGTCTTTGGTTTATTCTTTATGACAAATTATGTTGATGTACATATTGCTTATTCTGTTGATAAATATGAAGGAACAGAAACTATTTTAATCGAAAGATATTCAGTTTTTCAATCTGAAAAAATAACAAATGATAACTTGTTTAAGTATTTTAATTATGCATCTAATTTTGGCGATAGCAATTTGCATAGGATAGCATTTTCTGCTTTGCCTGATTCTGATGAAGTTTATGCTATTTATGATTTCCATAATTATTTAAATGGAGTTAATACTTATATTGTTGTGTCATCAATAATTTCAGTTGCTTTGTGTGCTTTATTCTTTGTTTTCTCAAACAACAATAGAAGAATTTATTATAAATCAAATGTAATTATTGGTGTTATAGTTCCACTTGTTATTACAATTTTAACTGTTGTATCTATAGTACTTTTGATATCATGTACTTCAAAGTTAAATGCTGATATTGATTTATATAGAGTTACAGCAGCAACAATGAACAAAAATGCCTTAAATTATGTAGAAGATGCTTATACTGATTGGAATGTTATTTTAGAGAATTCCAAGAGTGTTAATTCAATCACATTTATTGTAGGTATTATAATATCAGTTCTTGTCATTGCTTATTCTGCATTTATTGCAATTTTCTCAATAAAGAAATATAAAGAAACAGGCAAAGAAAGATCTGAAATTATTAGCAGGGCGGTGACTGTAAATGATTAATGAACAAAAAGAAAGAAACGTCTTGACTAAAATGTCTGACTTAGAATATACAAAAAATGACCTTGAAATGATGCGTTATAGAAATAATAAAATGGCTTACGCATTAGGTTTAGGTGGTATGGCATTCAGTATGCTTGCATGCTTTATGGGATTAAATTCTATAAATGCTGGTACTGCTAATACCATGGTTGTCATTATGTTAAATATCCTTGTCCTATTAGGTGGTTTCTTAGGATGTGAAAAGACTAAGAGTTATTCTAAAGGTGGATGTATTTCATTGTTTGTTTTTGGTGGATTGAGTTTTGCTAGAATTTTCTATGTGCCAATTATTATTATATCTAATTTTGCTACATTTTCTAAATATTTAGATGGTAATAATGCTGGTACATTGACAGAAGAAGAAATTGTTAAATTTAAAGATTCTGTTTCAAATTTAGGTCCATCAATTACATCTAAGTATACTGATGCAACAAGTTCTTACGCGTATTTCTTTGCAAATGGAACTGTTAGAGGTGTTGTAACAATTATTTTTTTAGCTGCTAGTGCTGGATTATTTATTGCTGGAGGAGTTATTGGTTATTTACGTTCAAAGAAATTAACTGATTATTTATCTAGCATAGGTTCAAAGATGTAAGGGGGTTGGTTACATGTCTGCTGATGTTATTTTAAAAGACGTTAACAAAGTTTATCCAAATGGATTTCATGCCGTTTATGATTTTAATATTGAAATTCAAAAAGGTGAATTTATAGTTCTTGCAGGACCATCTGGTTGTGGTAAATCAACTACTTTACGTATGGTTGCAGGACTTGAAGAAATTTCTTCAGGTGAGTTAATTATTAACGGTAAGAAAGTTAATAATGTTGCTCCAAAAGATAGAGATATTGCAATGGTTTTCCAAAACTATGCATTATATGCTCATATGACAGTTTATCATAATATGGCTTTCTCATTGACAATTCGTAAGGTTGATCCAGTTGAGATTCATGCTAGAGTTATGAAGGCTGCTGAAATTTTAGGCTTAGTTCCTTATTTAAATAGAAAGCCTAAACAATTATCTGGTGGTCAAAGACAAAGAGTTGCTGTAGGTCGTGCCATCGTTCGTGACCCAGTAGTATTCTTACTTGACGAACCTTTATCAAATCTAGATGCTAAATTACGTGGATCAATGCGTAAAGAATTAATGCAACTTCATGAAAGATTAAATGCTACATTTATTTATGTAACACATGACCAAATTGAAGCATTAACATTAGCTACTAGAATCGTAGTTATGAAGGACGGTTATGTTCAACAAATAGCTACACCAAAGGAAATGTTCGATAATCCAGAAAACTTATTCGTTGCTGGTTTCATCGGAACTCCTCCAATGAACTTCTTCCAAGGTTCTATTGATGAAAATGGTGAATATTTCATTCATGAATCTACAGGTATGAAGTTTAAACTTACTGCTCATCAACAAGAAATCATTGGAAACTATATTGGTAAGAGAGTAACAATGGCTACAAGAGCTGAATATATCTATATTGATGACGCTCATTTAGCTGATAATAAAGAATCAACATTTGAAATGAATATTGATTATGTTGAATACTTAGGCGCTTATAACTTACTATATGGTAACTTCGGTGATGAACAAATTATTTCTAAAGTTTATTCAAGAGAAGTAATTGAAGCTAAAAATACAAAATTATGTTTAGATATGAATAATGTACATTTCTTTGATATCGAGACTACAAAGAGAATTAGATAGGAGGAATTGAATTATGGATGATCAAAGTCGTTATGAAGAAGTTCCTCAAAAAGAAAGTAAAGCAAAAAAAGCATTTAAAACATTAGGATCTTATTTAAAAAATGTTTGGTTGAATTTCCTTGAAGGATTCAAATATAATAACATGAAGTTGCCTGCGATTTTAGTTGCAATTCCAGGTGTATTTATTGGTTTCTTCTTAGGTGTTCACTCAGAAGTTGTTAAATATATTAACTTTACTATTGACCAAACATCATATTATGTATTCTCTTTTGATTTTTCTGCAATGTGTTTATTTATATTAATGCTTGCTGGTATCTTAAATATTTTCTCTGCATTGGGTTTGTCTGGAAAGAAAAACTTTGGCTCTGTTATTAAATGTTTAATTGGTACATCTATTATTGTGATATCAGGAGTTATGTACATGGTTTGTGTATTTACTTATATGAACGGTGTAAACTCTGGTGCAATACCGATGAATACAAAACTTGAATTTGGTGCTGTTTGGTGGGTTTCTATAATATCTGTTATTGTTTCTATTTTAACATCAGTTGCTGGTGTTGTACTTGGCTTCATCAGATATGATAGAACTTACGAAAAGGTAGATAGATAATGAAAAAAAAGAAGACAGAAATTGATGAGTTCGATCCAGAAACTGGATATATTAAGAAAGATTTTCTTTCTAAAATTCCAGCATGGGTTGCGGTTATATTTCTCAAATATTGGGCAGCTGCGGCTGTCGTTTTCTTTCTTACAATAGGTGGATTAGATGTAGGTTTGGATTATTCAACGATGGATACAATGACTGTGGCACAGGTTGCTTCCCAAAGTATGAAAATTGTTATCATTCTTGCACTTGGTATGTCACTATTGTTTAATTATGCTATTAAACAAGTTGTATTTATGTTACATAGTAGAACAAGTAATGTAAAAATCTTATATTTAATTAATATGAGAGGATTCTTAGCTTTCGTTTTACATTTTGTATATATGCTTGCTGTATCATTAATTATGTATTTCTTAATTACATGGTTAGGATATAAAGGTATGATTGTAAATTTCTTTGGGAATACAAATTATGGTATTGAACCATTCTCATATGGTTTCTGGTTTTTAATTGTTGATGGTATTTTTGTTTTATTAAAGGATATTATTGTTTTAATTGTATATAGAATTCAATATAATATTCAAATGAAAAAGCCTATACCTGTTATTAATCAAGAACCTGTTAAGGAGGCTTAATTATGAAATTTAATGTCTTAGTAACTACATCTCGTAGCTTTACAATTGAATTAGATAATAATGATATTGTAGAAACTAGTAAATATAATCTATATTTAAATGATGAATTATATTTAGAAAATGCAACTAAAAATGTTATTTCATTCTTTGATTTAATACCTGATAAGGCTTATAAGGTTGAAATTAAGAATTCTAAAGAAAATTATGTTTCATATATTAAAACAGATTATGAATATGTAACATTAGATGTTAAAAGATTTGGAGCTAAAGGTGACGGAAAAACTTTAGATACAAATCAAATTCAAGCATGTATTCTTGCTTGTCCTGATAAGGGTAGAGTATATTTCTCTGATGGAGATTATTATACTGGACCATTATTCTTAAAGAGTAATATTACAATTGAATTATCAAAAAATGCTAGATTAATTGGTGATACTGATAGAAATCATTATCCTATATTACCTGGTGTTACTTATTTATCAGATGAATCTGATGAATATAATTTAGGTTCTTGGGAAGGTAATCCACTTTCTTGTTTTGCAAGTATTATCACTGGTATTAATGTTGAAAATGTTAATATTATAGGTCGTGGTATTATTGACGGAAACGCTAATAATTCTGATTGGTGGGTTGATGTTAGAAAGAAACGTATAGCTTGGAGACCTAGAGGAGTATTTTTAAATAATTGTAAGAATATAACACTTCAAGGTGTTACAGTAATGAACACTCCTTCATGGAATTTACATCCTTATTTTAGTGAGAATTTAAAATTTATTGATTTAAAGCTAATCAATCCTAAGAATTCTCCTAACACTGATGGTTGTGATCCTGAATCTTGTAAGAATGTTGATATTATTGGTGTATATTTCTCAGTTGGTGATGACTGTATAGCTATTAAATCTGGAAAGATTTATATGGGTAGAAAATATAAAAAGCCTTCTGAATATTTCAATATTAGAAACTGTTCAATGAATTTTGGACATGGTGCGATTGTTTTAGGTTCTGAAATGAGTGGTGGTATCAAAAATATCACTGTAAATAGATGCTTATTTAATCAAACTGATAGAGGTTTAAGAATTAAAACCAGACGTGGTAGAGGTAAGGATGCCATAATCGATGGTATTACATTTGAAAATATTAAAATGACTGAGGTTTTAACACCACTTGTTATTAATATGTTCTATTATTGTGATCCAGATGGACATACAGAATATGTATATTCAAAAGAGAAATTACCTGTAGATGAAAGGACTCCATATTTAGGAGAATTTAAATTTAAAGATATTGATTGTTATGATGTTAATGTTGCTGCGGGAACATTCTATGGACTTCCTGAACAACCAATCAAATCAATTGATATTGAAAATGTAACATTCCATTATTCTAAGAATCCAAAAGCTGGTATACCAGCTATGATGGATGGTTTAGATCCTATGAGTGGAAAAGGAATAATTCTTTCTTATGTTGATACTGTTAAAGTTAAAAATGTTAAATTTGACGGTTTAAAAGATAAAGATTATGAATTATTTGATGTAAATAAATTTGAGAAATAGTTTTATAAAGAGATTTTATAGTTTTCTATAAAGTCTTTTTTATTTTATCTCTAATATTTCATTTTTTAAAATTTGTTTTATTAAAGATATATAAGTATCTTTATCATCTATTTTCATTATTGTATTAATTTTATTACCAGAATCTTTTGAGTATCTTTTTAATTTATTAATTTATCTTATAAATTGTAGAAAGTACTTAAATATGGTAAAATATTAGGGGTGTTTGTTTATGAAATATATTGATGCTGGTATTGAAATAGTAAAAAGAATAGAATCTTTAGGATATCAAGCTTATGTCGTTGGTGGAGCTGTAAGAGATATGTTACTTAATGTTGAAACTAACGATGTAGATATTACAACAAATATGCCTATAGAAGAAATCAAGAAGCATTTTAAAACCAAAGATACTGGCTCTGATTTTTTTAGTGTAACAATATATTATTTAGATAATTATTATGAAATAACTAATTTTAGATATGATATGGCTTATTATGATCATAGACACCCAGATGTTGGTTTAGTTAATAATTATTATGAAGACTCAAAAAGAAGAGATTTCACTATAAATGCTTTAGCTTTAGATAGTAATCACAATGTTATTGATTATCATAATGGTTTAGATGATTTAAATAAGCATATTATAAGAGCGATAGGTGTCGCTGATAAAAGATTTTGTGAGGATGCGTTAAGAATATTAAGAGCTTTATATTTCTCTTCTAAATTAGATTTTAATATAGAAGAAGGAACACTTGCTGCGATAATTAAGAATAAAAAATTATTATCTAAATTATCACATGAAAGAATTATATATTATGTTATAAAATTATTATATTCTAAAACAAATAGAGGTATTGATTATATTAATAAATATGATTTATTTGAATATATTCCTGATTATAAATTGTATTTATCAATGTTTAAAAAAGAATTTGATGTTAATGACATTAATATTTATTATTATTACTATAATAAAAAAATCCCACCTTTTGCGAAAAAGGATGAGAAAAGATTAATGGATAAATTAGATTTATTAATTAATTCTAATTTTGATAATTATGTTTTATTTAATAATTATAATTATTATGTTAGATTAAAGGATGTTTTAAGAAATATTGGTATTGATACTCATAATATTGATGTTAGAATCAATAATTTTAAAATAAGAAGTATTAAAGATTTAGCTATTTCTTCAAAAGAAATTGCTAAAAAATATAATGGTAGTAAAATAAAGAAAGCTATAGATTTAATTATAATTAACATATTAAATGATAAGCTTTCTAATGATTATGATTCCATAATCAAATTTTTAAAGGATGAAAAAATATGAAACCAAAATTATATGCATTTATTGATTCATATCAAATAATATCAATATTAATTGAGCATGAGCAATTAAAAAGAAATAAAGAATTTTATATTACTGATAAAAAGAATAAAACAAGACTTGAGATATTAGATTGTTATGATGAATATGAATTCTGTAAATATGTAGTTAAATTTATTCCATCTATCAATCTTAATAAAGACTATTATATTACTGATGAAAATGGTAATAGATGTCATTTACAAAGTGGTAGTATAGTTAGAACTCAAGAATTTGAAGATAATTTTAAATATGATGGTCCATTAGGTGTTGAATATCATAAGGAATATTCAATTTTTAGAGTATGGTCACCTGTTGCGAAAGAAATAAAAATAAAGCTATTTAAGGGTGAAAATATAAGAACCTTAAGTTTATATCCAACTGAAAAGGGATGCTGGGAAATTAAGGTATCTGAAGATTTGGATTCTTTTGGATATATTTATTATGTAAGAACATTTGAAAAATTCTCTCAAATATTAGACCCATACGGAATATCTAGTAACGCTAATGCTAAATTTAATTATGTTATAGATAAATCAAAATTATATAAGATGAAATATGAGAGACCTCCATTTAGTGGAATCGCCACAGATTCAATTATTTATGAGGCGTCTATAAAAGACTTCACATGTGATCTAAAAAGTGATTTAAACGGCACTTTTTTAGGTTTATTAGAGAATAATGAGACAAAAGAAGGACCAACAGGTATTAAATATATTAAATCTTTAGGTATTACTCACTTGCAATTATTACCTACATTTGATTTTGAAGGTGTAGATGATGTTAAAAAGGACTTAAAATATAACTGGGGTTATAATCCACTTCAATATTTCGTTCCATGTGGATGGTATTCAAAAAATCCTGATGATCCATATTCTAGATTAAATGAACTTTTAGAAATGATTGATGGAATTCATAAAGAAGGAATAAGAGTTGTTTTTGATGTTGTTTATAATCATGTATTCAAATGTGAAAATTTCTCTTGTTCTGAATTAGTTCCAGGTTATTTTTATAGATATGAGGATGATGGAAGATTATCTAATGCTTCAGGTTGTGGTAATGTTTTAGCAACTGAAAGATATATGGTATCTAAATTTGTAGTAGATAACTTGAAATATTGGGCTGATTTATTTAAGGTATCTGGATTTAGATTTGATTTAATGGGATTGTTAGATATTAAAACATTAAATACAGCAAGACTTGAATTAATTAAAATTGAAAAGAATATGATTTTATATGGTGAAGGATGGAATATGTCTAATCCACTTCCTGACCAAGATAGACCTCATATGTATAATCATAATAAATTAATGAGATATGGATTCTTTAATGATAAATTTAGAGATCATATTAGAGGCTCTGAATGGAATAATACTCCAGGATTTGCGTTTAAAGATGATAAGAATATTTATGATTTAAATAATTTAATTATGGGATCATGTATAAATTATTATAAATTTTCTGAACCTACTCAAACTATTAATTATGTTGAATGCCATGATAATTTAACATTTTTTGATTATGCAAAAAATATAGTTAAATTTAGTGATAATGATGCTAAAATAGCATCTAAAATAGCTTTATCTATAGTTTTAATTTCTCAAGGAGTTCCTTTTATTCATGCAGGTCAGGAATTCTTTAGAACTAAAAAGGGTGATGGTAATTCTTATAAATCTAGTAAGAATATTAATAAAATTGATTATTCAAGAAGAGATTTATATATAGATAATGTTAATATGGTTAAGGAATTAATTAGTATTAGAAAGGTATATAAGGAATTTAGATATTCAAGTAGTGATGATATTGAAAATAAGATTCACATTCTTGATGGTATTATAAATGGACATAGAACAGGCTTAGTTTATGAAGGAGATAAATATGATTTATTCGTATTTGTTAAAAATGATGAAGCTCCTTTTGAAATTAAATTATCATCTACATATATATTTAATGGTGAAAAAAGAATTGAGGAAAATGGTAGAAGCTTTACAATAACTACACCTGGTGTTCATATATTTAGAAAGGATAAGGAATATGAAGATAATTGGCAAAGTTAATGGGATAAATACATCTGATGGTATGTTAAATATCCAGGTTAATAATAAAGACGGTATCACATACAATTTAAAGGTTTCAAATTCAGATGGTAATGATATTAAAATTTGTGGCTTATATGAATTTGAGGTTGAAGTAAAAGAAGATGTAAGAACTACATATAATATATTATCTTATAAAAATGTAGATGAATTTGATTTTAAGAAGAAGGATACTACGTTAAGA
>Ga0247611_10007747_pt1 | contig 13375 bp, 10 predicted proteins | sample 177DNAGHGhighgp2_FD_192422 | JGI IMG/M metagenome (GOLD analysis project Ga0247611, IMG submission 192422) | Sheep rumen microbial communities from Palmerston North, Manawatu-Wanganui, New Zealand - 1770 DNA GHGhigh gp2 | ecosystem: Host-associated > Mammals > Digestive system > Stomach > Rumen... | reverse complement strand
ATGATAATGCTAAGTCCAGTGATTTTAGAAGACCTGGTCATATGTTTCCACTTCTTGCAAAGCCTAATGGCGTACTTGAAAGAAATGGACATACTGAGGCTACAGTTGATTTATGCAGGCTTGCTGGACTTAAGGAAGTAGGACTTTGCTGTGAAATTATGAGAGATGATGGAAATATGATGAGAACTGACGAGTTAAGAAAGCTTGCAAAAAAATATGACCTTAAATATATAACAATAAAGGCATTACAAGATTATATTAAGGTTCATGAAAAACTCGTGGAATGTGTGGCTATTACAAGAATGCCAACAAAGTACGGTGAATTTATAGCTCATGCATATGTTGATAAGGTAAGTGGAGAACACCATGTAGCCCTTGTTAAGGGAGATGTGGGAGATGGTAGAGATTTACTTTGTCGTGTACATTCCGAGTGCTTAACTGGAGATGCTTTTGGTTCTTTAAAGTGTGATTGTGGAGAACAATTTGCTTATGCAATGCGTGCAATAGAAAAAGAGGGCAGAGGAGTTCTACTTTACATGCGACAGGAAGGCAGGGGAATTGGACTTGTAAATAAACTAAAGGCATATGCGCTTCAAGATAAGGGGATGGATACCCTTGAAGCAAATTTAGCATTAGGTTTTCCAGGGGACATGCGTGAATACCATATAGGGGCGCAGATTTTAAGAGACTTAGGAGCTAAAAGTTTAAGACTTCTTACCAATAATCCCGACAAAGTATATCAGTTAGAAGATTATGATCTAGAAATTAAGGAAAGAGTACCAATTCAAATAATGCCAACAGCATATGATATGGTTTATTTAAGAACAAAAAAGACACGAATGGGTCATATATTAAGTGAAGTGTAATGTATAAAGATAGTTAGAAAGGAAGCTTTATTATGAGAGTATTAGAAGGAAGATTAATTGATGAGAAAAGAGAAGGAAAAGGGATTAGAGTTGGAATTGTAGCTGCAAGATTTAACGAGTTTATTGTAAGTAAGCTTATTTCGGGTGCCAATGATAGTTTAGTAAGACATAATGTATCAGAGGATGATATAACTCTTGCTTGGGTGCCGGGAGCTTTTGAAATTCCAATTGCTTGTAAAAAAATGGCAGAATCCGGTGAATATGATGTAGTTATAGCCCTTGGAGCTGTAATAAGAGGTGCTACAAGCCATTATGATTATGTATGTGCAGAAGTTTCTAAGGGTGTTGCAAGTGTTTCACTAGATACAGGTGTCCCTGTTATGTTTGGCGTATTAACAACAGATACAATCGAACAGGCAGTTGAAAGAGCGGGAACTAAGGCCGGTAATAAAGGATTTGAATGCGGTGAGGGTGCAATTGAAATGGTTAATTTAATGAGAAAAATTGGCTAACAATAGGTATTTAATTAAAAGATTGTTAGTTTTGGGAAACTAGAATAGTTTCCTAGTTTCCGACAAATGCAGTAAATAGTAACCTTACAAAACTGTAAGAAATAGGATTATTCGTTTTTATTGCTGGATATTTTATTTTTTGCTAGTATAGTTTGGTCGCAATAGACATCTTGGGTAGACATAATTGGAAATATGCGGGATATAAATTGGAGGTATAAAGAATATGAGAAAAACTACTTTATCAAAGATTGCCAGTTTTGGTTTAGCAGCTATTATGACAGGTGCTATTGTTTTTGGCAATTTTTCTACAACAAGTAAAGCAGCAAGTAAGAGTCTTGGTGCTCCTTACAATACTATTAATTTAAATGTTTTGGATAATGCTACAGGTAAGAATTTAGCAAGTCCAAGCTTGAAATTGAGAAATAGCGATGGCAAAGCGATAGCTTCTTGGAGTTCCGCTAATGAAGCATTAGCTCATTATTCAGATCATGATTTTACAATGGCAGATGCATCAGATACTAAGACTGTACCAGCAGGTCAATTTGGATTATATTCAACAGTAAATCCTGCTTTTGGTAATGATTCAGCAGTTAAATTTGTATTTGATGGAGATAAAGAGCAGAAGATTGCTATTGATAATTATTATAAAAATTTTGGCACAGTAACACCTATTGCAAGTGATTTTTCATTTAGGTTAGATGGCAGTGGTAATGTTGCACATTACTATAAAGTATCAGCTACTCCAACACAATATATTAAGGTACGTATTAGATTAAATGAATATTGGCCAGAATATTTCGATGAGAATGGTAAATCAGAAGGTATTGGTGATAATAGAGTTTCATATGGTGTAAAAGAAAGATTTGGAAGTGATTCTTCAGAATCATATCTTGCAATAATGTCTGATCAGGTTATTAACTATGTAGCACCGGATGCTAATGGATATGTTGATGTTTATGTAAATCCAGAAACAGATCATATGGATTATGAAACAAGTTTTAATTATGGTTCTTCATCTGGTGGTGGAAGTGTAGGTCATCCAGAAAGTACAGCATCTAACAAAGTTTCTGATCCACAGGATAATAATAGTACATCAGGTACATTAAGTGTTAAGAATTTACCTGCAGGTACATATACAGTTGAAGCTAAGAGATATAGAAGTGATGAAACAGATTCAGCAACATTTACAGTAACAGAGTCTCAGAATGTACAGAACTTTACAGTTTCATTATTTACAGCTCCAACTCCAGTAGTTACTGAACCAGAGACTACAACAGAAGCTCCAACAGAAACTCCTACTGAAGAATCAACAGAGGTAGTAACAGAAGCTCTTACTGAAGAATCAACAGAGACAAGTGAAGTTGCAGCTGATACAGATTATGTAGTAGAAACAACTACTGCTGTAGTTGAAAGCACAGGTGAGGTTGCAGCTGATGTGGATTCAGTACAGACTGGTGATGAGTCAAATGCTAAGCTATATGTTATTATCTTAGTAGTTGCAGCTGTTTGCCTAGTAGCTGTAGGTGCATATACAGTTATAAGAAATAAGAAAGATTCTGATAAATAGAATATACAAGATATACCTTAAAGCTTATAGCTTTATGCATACAATTAAATAGGGTGTAGCAATTAGAATGATAAATGAAGCCTTCGTGTTAGAGATAGTCTAGCGCGAAGGTTTTTTGTATGCTGTAGTATTGTTTTTTTAATAATTTATTTGTATAATAAGAATAGCAATAATTTAACTAGTTAGTGAAAATACGTGATTGGACAACTTGATATACTTAACTTGATAATGGTGTAATTAGGTATCAGGGGAGGATACATAAAACCCCTGTAAGAGTGGACTCTTACAGGTTTTATTTTTGTAGGATACTTATTACCATAGTAATTTTTAATTTGTTTAATGAGGTTAGGACTATGGAGAATAAGTTAATAACAAAGCTTGCAATAGCAATACTTACAGTTATAAATGTTGGGCTTTTTGCATATGTTTGGATAGAATATTACAACAAGTTTGCCTTCCAAAAGTTTAGAAACTATGGAATGGTAGCTTTTGTTATTATGTTTTACATTTGCTATAGATACTTGGCAAAACTATATAGAGCTTATGATTTTGCGTCAAACACAATATGGGAAACCACCCTTTCTCAGTTTATAAGCCTATCTTTGTCAGATTTATTAGCTTATGTTTTGGCTTGTATAATTGCTAATTATTATGTTAGTTTTGTGCCAGGATTAATTATTTACATTTTGCAGTTAACATCTAGCTTAGCAATAGTTTTTATTACTAAGAAAATGTTAATAGCCCTAATCGTACCACTTGAAACCTTGGTGATTTACGGGGCAAATATTTCTGAAGACGAGGTTGTGGATTTTACAAGTAAGCTTTTACGAAAGTATTCGCATATGTTTAATATTAGTAAAATCGTTAATGAAAATGATTCTATAATCAAAAATAGAATGAAGGACGTTAAGAGAGTTATATTTGTAGGTATTACAAGAAATAAGAGAAATGAATTTATCAAGTATTGTGTGGAAACTAATCAGTCCTTTTATTTTGTGCCGGATATTGAAGATTTGCTTATAAGAAATTGTGAAATCAAGCATTTTATTGATACGCCTATCATGCATTATGACTCATTTGATGATAGAAAGGCTTTTTATGTTGTAAAGAGAGCCTTTGATATTCTGGCGTCTTTCATGTTATTGGTTATTTTAAGCCCGGCTATGCTTGTAACTGCTATTGCAATTAAGCTAGATGACGGCGGTCCAGTTTTCTTTAAACAAGAGCGAGAGACAATAAATGGAAGAGTTTTTAAGGTGCTTAAGTTTAGAAGTATGAGGGTGAATGCTGAAGAAAATGGCTTTATGCCGGCAGTTAAAGATGATGATAGAATTACTAGAGTAGGAAAGATAATTAGAAAAAATAGAATTGATGAGTTACCTCAGCTTTTTAATGTATTAATCGGACAAATGAGTTTGGTTGGACCAAGACCTGAACCTGCCCTTTTAGTTTCTGATTATGAGAAAATCATACCTGAATTTAGATATAGAAGAAGGGTAAAAGGTGGCATAACAGGGTATGCACAGGTTTACGGAAAATACAACACAAGCCCTGAGGATAAGCTTAAATTAGATTTGATATATATTGAGGATATGAGCTTTATATTGGATATAAAAGTGCTCTTACTAACGGTTAAGACAATTTTTATTCCAGAAGCAAGTGAAGGCTTTGAAAAGAGAAAGAATGAAATTATAAGAGAGGCCGAAAGAAAAGTCGGCTGACGATAAATGGGGGATTTGATGAAGAGGGTTATGATGCTTGCCACTACGGTATATATGCATGAAAAGTTTAATAAGGATAACATTTTAATTCTTAGAAAACTTGGATATGAAGTGGATGTAGTTGCTAATTTTAAAAGTTCGGGTGCTTTATCAGAAGAAGCAGCTAATAACTTTAAAGATTGGCTTGTTAGCAATCAATGTCGTTTTTATTCAATAGATATCTCTAGAAGTCCCTATAGTTTTTTTGAAAATATAAGAAGCATTAAACAGTTAGAAAAAATTGTTAAAGAGAATAATTATAGTTTTATACATTGTCACAATCCCATGGGTGGGGTTGTGGCGAGATTAGTTGCAAAAAGAAATAAAATTAGAGTTATTTACACTGCTCATGGCTTTCATTTTTTTGAGGGATGTCCTGTGAAAAACTGGCTTTTATACTATCCAGTGGAGAAATATTTGAGCCGATGGACAGACATTTTAATAACTATTAATAGAGAAGATGATTTAAGAGCTAAAAGAAAGTTTCATGCAAGAAAATATGTCTATATCCCAGGAGTTGGTGTGGATAAGGAAAAAATAGAGAATACAGTTGTAGATAAGGCTAATAAAAGAAAAGAATTAGATTTAGAAGGAAAATTTATTTTTTTAGCAGTTGGAGAGCTGCAAAAAAGAAAAAATCATCAATTGATTTTAGATGCTGTTAACGAATTAAAAAAAGAAGAGTTTGAAGGATTTGAAAATTGTATCTTTTTGATTTCGGGTAAAGGCGAGTTATTTAATAGTTATGAAAACTTTATAATTAAGCATAATCTTGGAGATAAGATTATGCTATTAGGTTATAGAGATGATGTATATGAATTATTAAAAATCTCAGATTGTTTTATTCACCCATCTATAAGAGAAGGTCTTGGAATTGCTCCACTTGAAGCAATGACAGTAGGGCTTCCGCTTATTTCAACTAAGGTTAATGGAATGAAGGATTATGTGGTAGACAATAAGACGGGACTTGTGGTTAATCCAAAAGATGTATTTGCTATGAAGGAAGCAATAAAAAAACTTTATAGTGATGCAGCATTTAGAAAGAATTGCTCTAAAAATAATAAAAAAATATCAGAACAATTTTGTAAAAATAAGACAAATGCAATAATGGAAAAAATTTATAAAAGTATCTAGTTAGACTAAATGAAAGATAACAGGGAGGTCAGAGATGGTTAATATTTTATTATCAACATATAATGGCGAAAAATATATTTCTGAGCTTCTTAGGAGTGTTTTGAATCAAAAGGACATAGATTTTATTATTACAATTAGAGATGATGCATCAACTGATAAGACAGTGGATATTATTGAAAGTTTTAAGGATGATAGGATTAGATTAATTAAGTCAGATACTAATTTAGGAGCATGTAAAAGTTTTCTAAGACTTTTAGAGCTTGCTGAACCTGCAGATTATTATGCCTATTGTGATCAAGATGACATTTGGTATTCTTATAAACTAAAGAAATCTGTGATGGCTTTGAATAAAAACGACAAAGAAGCTGCACTTTTTATTAGTGGATGTGACGTATTTAGTGATAAGAAAAATTATAATTATAAAAGAAATCTAGATTTTGACAATAAATTAAAGCTTGAAACAACTCTTAGCTATAGATGTCCTAGCGCTTGTCTTATGGTTTTTAATAAAGAGCTAAAGGATAAGATTAAAACAAAAAATCTAGATATTAGAATGCATGATTTTTGGACACTTCTAGTTGCATTTGCAGTTGAAGCTAAAATAATAACTAGAGATGAGTCTTTAATAAAATATAGAATTCATGAGAATAATGCAGTAGGACTTGAAAATAATTATTTGAAAAAAATAGACAGGCTTATTAAAAACACAATAAGAAATAAAAATGAAAGACAAAGACAAGCAATTTGCCTTTATGATAATTATAGGGATGTTTTGTCTAAGGAAAATAAAAGAAAAATTGAGAAGATAGTAAATTACAAAATTAAGTTTAAGAATAGATTAAATCTAATGTTTGATAAGAATTATTCTGATGGGGTATATATAAAATTTGTTTTTGCACTATCAGTATTGTTTGGGGTGTTTTAATGGGGAGAAAAGTATGCGTGCTTATGTCAAGCTACAACGGAGAGAAATATATAAAGGAGCAGATTGATTCTATACTTGCCCAAGAAGATGTTGAGATATATTTGCTTATAAGAGATGATGGCTCAAGAGATGCTACACTAGATATTCTTGAAAATTATGAAAAATTAGATAATGTAAGCCTTATTAAGGGAGAAAATCTTGGGGTAAAGAAAAGTTTTCTTAGTTTAATAGCAATGGCACCAGATTACTTTGATTACTATGCCTTAAGTGACCAGGATGATTATTGGCTTACAGATAAAATTATTAGTGCTATTAATCATATTGAGGGAGCGGGAGAAAATTTAGACGATAATTTTCTGTATTATTCTAACACTTGCCTTGTGGATGAGAATTTATTCCCTTTAAATGAGAAGGGTTATAATGTTGATAGACCCTATAATTTTGGAGAAATATTAATTAGAAATTGTGCTAGTGGTTGCACTTATGTTTTTGGAAGAAAACTTAAGAGTTTAATTCAAACAAGAAGAGATGTGAACATAGAAAAAATACCTATGCATGATCATTGGATAAATATGATATGCCTTGCAACAGGGGGGAAAATTATTTTTGAAAAAAAGAGCCATATTTTGTATAGACAGCATGGGGAGAATTTAGTTGGTTCACAAAAAAATAGCTTTTTTAAAAAAGTGATAAAATCTAGTCTTTTTAAAAAGACTGATAATAGATATATTCATGCAAACTCATTATTTGAGAATTACGGAAGTTTAATAACAGATTGTAATAAAGAGACATTATGTAAGGTTACAAATTATAAGAATAATTATTATAAGACTATAATTTTGGCATTAGATAGATATGTTAAACCAAGAGCTTTTCTTAGTAGGTGTATGATATTTCTATCTGTTCTTAGAAGGAGTTTTTGATGATACTGACGTTTAGGAATAAGAGATTTAGTTTAAATAGCGTTTTATTGACATTGTTAGTTTGGTCAATTGCTTGCTTTGCATATGATAAGTACAACATTAAAATTCTTCTTTTATTTATAACTTTGGCATATAATCTGGAGATTATTATTAACGAGGTTATTGATTTTAGAAGAAATAAGATTATAGATATTTTTGCAATTATATTTCCAATGTATTTAATAATTTCATCAGTCTTGATTAGAGGAGGCTTTTTAGTTGATGCAATAAAAGGTGTTTATGTCTGTTTCTTTTTGCTACTAGTATTTGTTTTTAAGAAGGAAAATTTTGATATTTGCGAGGCAGTTTATCAGATAATGTCTTTCTTAGCAATTGTAGTTGTATTTATTGGATTAGCTGATATGCTTGAGTTTATTAATTTATATACTAATCCTTTGGTTGTCTTTTTAGAGAACATCAATGAAGGTATGATTTCAAGAAGTGATAATGCTATTTTTTACTATGTTATTTTTATAAAGACTTCACCTTTCTTTATATTTAATTTGCTATACTGTCTTGAAAAAAAGAGATATTATATGGCAGCTATTTCTGTTTGGGCAATTATGTGGACAGGTACTAGAGCAATTATTTATTTATCTCTGATTCTTATAGTTGTCTATTATATTTTTATTGTAAAAAATAAAAGTAAAAGTTTAATATTTGTTTTGATTGCGGCTATTATTGTAACTCTGGGCTATGAGTTCTTTATAAATAAAGTTGAACTTATAAATTTTGCAAAAAATGAAGGCGATAATGTAAGAACTTTGATTATTCCATCAATTATTAATGCTTTAAATAAAAATAAAATTTATTGGATATTTGGTATGGGTATAGGCTCTAAATATTATTCGCTCGGAAGGCATGAGTATCTTTATGGTGAAGAAATTGCTTATATAGAATTCTTAAGAAGTTTTGGATTAATAGCCTGTGTTTTTTTGTTTATTTTCTTAGTTTTACCTATTAAGAGAATTTTTAAAAGTAATTATAGATGGGTATTGCTTCCATACTTTGCATTCTTGATTAATAGTACGGTGGATCCATTTTTATTTACATCAACTTCTTTTTTAATGTACTTAATAGTTTATGATATCTACAATAATAAGATAAAAAGTTGATTTAGGATTGTTGGATTAAAAAGGGGATATTATGAAAATTGCTTTTGTGTTATATGGAAATTCAGCTCTTCCAAGGGGAGGGTCTAAAATAATATACGATTACGCCAATTATTTAGCTAATAATCATCATCAGGTTACTCTTTATTATTATGGAGATTGTTTTCTGAAAAGTCGAAAACTTCCAAAGTTATTAAAAAGAATGACTTGTAGATTTTTTTATCGTTGTTGGCCAGATTGGTATAAATTTGAAAAGACTATAACAAAAAAGACAATTTTTGATTATGATAAAGGAATTAGTAAGAATGAGGACATAGTTATTGCTACGGATGTTAGAACGGCAAAACCAGTAAGAAATCTTAAAGGTAATTTCAAAAAGAAATGTTATTTTATTCAGGGCTTTGAGAACTGGGTTTTAACTGATGAGGAAGTTTATGATACATATAGATTAGGACTATGTAATATAACTGTCTCAAACTGGCTAAAAAAATTAGTTGATAATTATTCTAAAACTCCTAGCTTTTGTGTAGCTAATGGAGTTAATTGTGATATTTTTAAAAAAGAAACTGATCTTAAAAATAGAGATAAATATTCAATTGCTTTTCATTACAATTCTTCTAAGAATAAGGCTGGAAATGATGCGATTGAGGTAATAAAGCGCTTACATAATCAAATACCAGAACTAAAGGTTTATGCGGTCAGTATTGAGAAAAAAACCGACATAATTCCTGAATATGTTAATTATATTTATAAAGCAAGTCAGGAGAAAGTTGCAAAGATAAACAATAACTGCAGAGTATTTTTAAGCACAAGTGTTGAAGAAGGTTTTGGATTGCCTGGAATTGAAGCAATGGCTTGTGGCTGTATATTAGTATCTACTAAAAACACTGGGGTTTTTGAGTATGCTAATGAAGGTGAAAATGCTGTGCTTTTGGATGTTCATGATATAGATGGATTAGTTACTAATATAAAAAGGATTTTTGAGGATTTTTCTTTGCAGAAAAAAATATCTGAGAAAGCTATAGCTACCGCAAAAGAAAGATCTATAGAAAAATCAGCAAGGAAATTTGAGGAAATTTTAGTTAAGGAGTAGAGGTAGTTTTGAAAAAAATAGCCATTTTAACTTATCATAATGCATTAAACTATGGTGCTGTTTTTCAGGCATATGCATTAAAAGAATATTTGAATAGGCAAGAAGATGTAGAAGCAAGAATTCTTAACTATGGGGGAGAAGTAGCAAAAACTGCTTCTAAATTTTTCTTGTTTAAGTATTGTATAAAGCATCCTAGTTATATTTTAAATCTTGCAACTAGAATTAAAATGATGAGAAAATTTAGAGAATTTCGCAGGGTGTATTTAGGAGTAACAAAAACTCGTAATAATAAAATTGATGTGGATTTTGAAACATATATAGTAGGCTCAGATCAGGTTTGGAATCCTAATATAAATTCAATGGATAGGACATATTTATTAGATTTTACTAATAAGGAAAAATATGCTTATGCAGCTAGTTTAGGAGATTTTAGAGATAAAAGAATTTTGAAAGAGTATTTTAAAGATAACTTGGAGAAGTTTACTGCAATTTCTCTTAGAGAAAACTCTAGCATAGATGTAATTAAAGAGTATTATTCTGGAGAATTAATAACTTGTCTTGATCCAGTATTTTTATTAGGAATGAATGAGTGGATAAACTTGTATAAAAAGGACATTAAAGAAAACGTTAATAAATATATTAGTGAAGTTACTAGTGGTGGATATGTACTTTATTTTTCACTTGATTTAGAAACAGAAAAATTGAAAGCTACAGCAGTTAATTTTGCTAAACAGAAAAATTTGAAAATTATATTTGTAACAGATAATGAGAGAAGAGAAAGATATAAGGACTTGCTACATTTTGGGGTTGCTAGTCCTATTGAGTTGCTTTATTTAATGGATAATTCAAGCTGCATATTTACTAATTCTTTTCATGGAACAGCTCTTTCTATAATTCTTCATAAAGATTTTTTCGTGGAGACTAATATAGGAGCAAGTAATAGAATTACAGAACTTCTAAGAAATTGTGGATTAGAAGCTAGAGGATTGCAAGATGGGAAATTTTCTGGTTCGTTTAATGAAAAGGATAGTGATATTAGTTGGAAAAAGATAGATGAAAATATAGAAGAAATGTTGAAAGAATCAAAGGAATATTTGAAAAAAATTACGGGATGATTATTATGAAACGAGGGGAATCATTAGCAAAAAACACTTTAATACTTTCTTTGGGAACTATAATTCCTAAGATAACATCATTTATAACATTGCCGATCATTACTCTTTATTTAACTAAGAATGAGATTGGATTTAATGAGCTTATTATGATGTTTTCTATTTTGATGCTTCCTGTTGCTACACTTCAAATCCAAACGGCAGCATTTAGATTTTTGATAGATGTTAGAGATGATGAGGAAGAAATAAAGAAAATTATTTCTAGTATTATTGCATTTACCTTTATAACATCATTAATAGCTTTAGTTGTCGTATTTTTATGTCTGTATAAAGAAGATATTTATCTTCGATTTTTGATTTGCTTATATTATTTGGCTGATATTTTTGCAAATACATTAAGACAGATATGCAGGGGACTTGGTAAGAATGGAGAATACTCTAAATCGATTATAGTTTCATCATTCTCTACTTTGGTTTTTATCATAGCCTTTGTTTTTATTTTATCATGGGGATTAATCGGGGTAGTTGCAAGCTCGTTTTTATCTTCCTTTATTGCCTTTATATATCTATTTTTTAAAATTAAGCTCTATAGATTTTTTAGTATGTCTTTTTTTAACAAAGAGATTTTAAAGAAAATGTTATCTTACACTATACCTTTAATTCCTAATAGCATTTCCGGATGGCTTATGCGTTTAGCTGATAGATTGGTTGTAACTGTATTTATGGGCGTATCAGCAAATGCTGTTTATTCATTAGCATGTAAAATTCCTAATTTGATTGATAATTTACAAAATACTTTTGTTCTTGCCTGGCAGGAAAATGCAAGTTTAGCTTCAAAGGATAGTGATGCAGGCGAGTATTATACTAGAGTTTTTCATATGCTTTTTAATCTAATTACAGGAAGTTTGGGACTATTAATTGCTATTTCTCCAGTACTTTTTAAGTTGTTAATTAAAGGAGATTATGAAGAGGCATATTTTCAAATGCCTATTCTATTTATGGCAATGTTCTTTCTTAGTTTGTCCACTTTTCTTGGTGGAATTTATCTTGCTTTTAAAAAGACAAAGAGTATAGGTCTAACAACAACGGTTGCAGCTGTTATAAATCTTGTATTTGATATTTCGTTAATCAGATCTTTAGGACTATATGCGGCATCTATTTCAACTATGTTGGCCTACATATTCTTGTTTTTATTTAGAATTATAGATGTACAAAAAATCATTAGAATTAGAGTAAATATTTCTCATATGATTCTCATGATTATTATTTTGTTAATTGAATGTGGAATTTTTTATTTGGATAAAATTTATTTAGATACAGTTTATTTAAAGTTAGTAAATGGCTTAATTGCAGTTGTTTTATTCTTAGGAACAAATTGGGAATTTATTAGGATGCTTTTGAGGTGGTGGTTTAAGAATGCTAAAGGAGAATGAAATAGGAAAAAATCTTCCAATACTTTTTGAAAATAAAGAAAACTGTGCTGGATGTTCTGCTTGCTATTCAATCTGTCCACAGAAAGCAATAAGTATGGTGGAGGATGAAGAGGGCTTTTTATATCCAGAAATTGATCATAAAAAATGTATTCATTGTTATAAATGCCAAGAAGTTTGTGAGTTTTCTAATCAACGTAAGGAATCTGAGAATTTGTCACTTATTGATACATTTGTCATAAAAGCTAGTGATGAGGAACGAAAAAAATCTCAGTCTGGTGGTTTATTTGCAGTATTATCAGACGTTATATTAGAAAATGGTGGAGTTGTATATGGTTGTGTGTTTAACGAGAAATTTGAAGCAGTACATGTAAGGGCAGATGATAAGAAAGATCGAGATTTAATGCGCAAATCTAAGTATGTACAAAGTAATAAGTTAGATACATTTTGTGGTGTTTTAGAGGATTTAAAAAAGGGAAAAAAGGTTTTGTTTACTGGGACAAGTTGTGAGGTTAATGGACTTATTTCTTTTGTAGAAAAAAACAATAAGAAACTTATTGAAAATCTATATAGTGTTGATTTAATATGCCGTGGAGTTCCTAGCCCACTTGTTTGGAGAGATTACCTAAATTGGGAGCAAAAGAAAGCTAAAGGAAAGATAAAACGGGTTATTTGTAGAAATAAGACATTTTTTGGTTGGCATTCTTATGTGACTACAATAAAATTTAGTAATTTTAGAAGTGTAGAGAGTGTGACCTTCACTAATATTTTTGATAAAGCATGTGTCTTTAGACCTTCTTGTTATAATTGCCCTTATAAAAATATTCATCATAATTCAGATATAACAATAGGCGATTGTTGGGAAATTGAAAAAAATATACCTAGTTTAGATGATAATAAAG
>Ga0247611_10007746_pt1 | contig 13377 bp, 12 predicted proteins | sample 177DNAGHGhighgp2_FD_192422 | JGI IMG/M metagenome (GOLD analysis project Ga0247611, IMG submission 192422) | Sheep rumen microbial communities from Palmerston North, Manawatu-Wanganui, New Zealand - 1770 DNA GHGhigh gp2 | ecosystem: Host-associated > Mammals > Digestive system > Stomach > Rumen... | reverse complement strand
TACAAGACCATTTCCGTATCGAAGGAAGCAGCTCGTGAACAGAAGGAATGGGTGGTTATCGACGCTACCGACCAGGTAGTTGGCCGCCTTGCTTCTAAGGTTGCGAAACTGATTCGCGGAAAGTACAAGCCAAACTTCACTCCTAACCAGGATTGTGGAGACAATGTAATTATCATCAATGCCGCTAAAGTGAGATTCACCGGCAAGAAAGAGACTGACAAAGTATACACCCGTTATACTGGTTATCCTGGTGGTCAGCGTTTCAGCACTCCCGCCGAGTTGCGCAAGACTCCTTATGGCGTAGAGCGTATCCTGAAGCACGCTGTTAAGGGCATGCTGCCAAAAGGTCCTCTGGGTCGTCACCTGCTTGACAACCTTTATATTTACGATGGAACTGAGCACAAGCATGAGGCTCAGAAGCCAAAAGCAATTGATATTAACCAGTATAAATAATAGATAGAAGATGGAAGTAATTAATGCAATCGGTCGTCGTAAGAGTTCTGTAGCGCGCGTTTACCTGAGCGAAGGCACAGGCAAAATTACGATCAACAAGAAGGATTTAACTGAGTATTTCCCTTCAGCAATTCTGCAGTACGTGGTTAAGCAGCCGCTGAACCTGCTTGAGGTGGCTGAGAAATATGACATCAAGGCAAACCTTGACGGTGGTGGTTTCACTGGTCAGAGTCAGGCACTCCGCCTCGCCATTGCCCGTGCATTAGTAAAGGTAAATGCCGAGGACAAGAAGACTTTGAAGGTACAGGGTTTCCTCACCCGCGACTCTCGTGAGGTTGAGCGTAAGAAGCCAGGTCAGCCAAAGGCTCGTCGTCGCTTCCAGTTCAGTAAGCGTTAATACTGGACTACGTTTAGTATCTAAACTGCTGAGACTTATAAACACGATAGGGACTATAGTTACTATAGGAACTATAAACTATAATTACCCAGCGGCTGATTCTAACAAGAAATCGCTTTAGCGCTTTTAACAAGCGTAGCGACTAAAAGAATTAAAAAGAAAGTAAACAATTAAAAGAAAAAGCAAAATGGCTAGAACTAATTTTGATCAGTTATTGCAGGCTGGCTGTCATTTCGGTCACCTGAAACGTAAGTGGAATCCCGCAATGGCACAGTATATCTATACTGAGCGCAACGGCATCCATATCATTGACCTCCACAAGACTGTAGTTAAGATTGACGAGGCTGCAGACGCCCTGAAGCAGATTGCCAAGAGTGGTAAGAAAATCTTGTTCGTCGCTACTAAAAAACAGACGAAGGACATCATTGCTGACAAAGCAACCAGCGTGAATATGCCTTACGTTATTGAGCGTTGGCCGGGTGGTATGTTAACCAACTTCCCGACTATCCGCAAGGCCGTCAAGAAAATGGCGAACATCGACAAACTGATGCAGGATGGTACCTTTAGCAACCTCTCTAAGCGTGAGTTGCTGCAGATTACCCGTCAGCGTGCTAAGTTGGAGAAGAACCTCGGTTCTATCGCTGACCTGACCCGTCTGCCATCTGCCCTCTTCGTTGTTGACGTACTGAAGGAGCAGATTGCCGTTCGTGAGGCAAACCGTCTGGGCATCCCCGTATTCGGTATCGTAGACACCAACTCAGATCCTAATAATATCGACTTCGTGATTCCTGCCAACGATGATGCCAAGGACAGCGTAGAGGCAATTCTGACCGCTTGCTGCAATGCCATCAACGAGGGTCTTGAGGAGCGCAAGGTTGAGAAGGCAGACGAGAAGGCTGCTGACGCACAGGCAGAGGCAGATGCTGAAGAGGCAAAGCCCAAACGCGCTGCTCGCAAACCCCGTAAGGCCGCTGACGCTCCCGTTGAAGAGGCTCCTAAGACTGAGGAGGCTGCACCTGCTGAGGAAGAGGCACCTGCTGCAGAGTAATATCGGAATATCGAGATAACGAAATTAATAACGAAAAAAAAGAAATAAAAACTATGGCTATTTCAATAGACGATATCAAGAAACTTCGCACTATGACCGGTGCTGGTCTTGCTGACGTAAAGAAGGCACTGACTGAGGCTGAGGGCGATTTCGACAAGGCAAAGGAACTGCTCCGCGAGCGTGGACTTGCCATTGCTGCCAAGCGTAGCGACCGTGAGACATCTAATGGTTGTGTTCTCGTAAAGGCTGTTGACGGCTTCGCCGCTATGATTGCCTTGAAGTGTGAGACCGACTTCGTTGCCAATGGTGCTGACTTCATTGCCCTGACTCAGAGCATCCTCGACGCTGCCATCGCCAACAAGTGCAAGGACATCGAGGCTGTGAAGGCGCTGACTATCAATGGTCAGACTGCTCAGGAGGCTGTTACTCAGCGTTCTGGTATCACAGGTGAGAAGATGGAACTGGATGGCTACCTCGTACTCGAGGGTGAGAACATCGAGGTTTACAACCACATGGGTAAGAACACCCTGTGCACCATGGTACAGTTGAACAAGCCTGCTGCAGAGATTGGTCACAAGATCGCCATGCAGGTTGCTGCCATGAAGCCCGTCGCACTCGACGCTGACAAGGTAGATCAGAAGACTCTGGACGAGGAGTACAAGACCGCTGTTGAGAAGACAAAACTCGAGCAGGTGGAGAAGTACGTTGAGGTTGTCCTGAAGAAGGCAGGTATCAATCCTAACTTGGTTGACTCTGAGGATCACATCGAGAGCAACATCAAGAAGGGCTGGCTGACTGAGGAGCAGGCTAAGGAGGCTCGTGAGTTGAAGGAGAAGGCTGCTGCAGAGAAGGCTGCTACCCTGAATCCTAACATGATCGAGAACATCGCCAAAGGTCGTGTTCAGAAGTTCTTGAAGGAGAACTGTCTCGTTGACCAGGAGTTCCAGTTTGGTGATGGCGACAAGGCTACCGTATCACAGTGGCTTGCCCAGCAGGACAAGGAACTGAAGATCGTAGACTTCAAGCGTTTCACACTCGTTGCTGAGTAATATCTATTCTAATATACAAAAAACGCTGGCTCTTCTGGAGAGTCAGCGTTTTTTATTGTATTTCCTGTTATTCGTCCCAATATCTTATCTTACGGGTCTGCACCACATTTGTCGTCTGACTTGGTGCGTCTTTCTCCCAATACACGATATTTAAAGCATTGCGAGTCCAGTTGCCCACATCATCATGGTCCTCGTAGTTATTCCGCATATTCACGGACATCACACACTCGTTTTTCTCGTCATACACTTTCTGGCTCTGGTTCAAGATCTCATCCTGCTCATTATAGATATACTCATTGATATAGGTGATATTAGCCGCTTTATTGGTTAGGACACGCTTGACAAGTCTGTTACGCTTATCATACTCATAGTCAATGACACTCATACCCGAACGCTCTAACATCTTCCCTTGCTTCAGATAGCCATAATTATCATATTTCCTATCTGTGATATCCGGATTCTCCATCTTCCCGTTCTTCGCAAAGCGCTCCATCGGATTCTCCGCCACGGCATTCTCCGTCAGCACCTCCTGTACATGACCTTTCAGTCCGAAGATTAACGCATCTTTATAATAAGGTGTATTGGGCATGTAGAAGAAGTTCAGATCTCTCGACCCGTTATCATTCAAGGACTCCGACACTTTGATATCACCATAATCCCCAAAGAAATACTCGGCACCACCCCTACTGGTATATTCCCCATACTCCTTTTCCAACTTATTCAGGAAATAAGTATGGTTACGAGCCAGCATATCCTTGGTACGATAAGGACCTATCGTCACATAGACCGACTGTACGAAACGTGTTGTCAGTTGCACATTCACCATGACCTTGGCACGAATACCGTAATAGTCACCACGGAAATACAAATCCTCCCGGTCATCGGACGTACCCCATTCCGTAAATCCTTTTTCCTTCATGGCGACGACAAAAGAGTCAACCGGACCTTCCAAAGGGATACCCAGGAAGTCCATGCAACGGGTGTCTGTCTGTGCCTGAGCACCAACCAAACTGATAAGTGTCAGACAGAAAGTAAGTAACTTTTTCATCATACTTGGGGCAAAGATAAGGATTTTTTCCTTAAAATGATTATCTTTGCACCATAAATAACTCATGATATGAAGATTTTCGCTGTTGGCATGAACTATATCCAGCACAATAAAGAACTGGATGGTGCGTTATATAAACCAGAGAAGCCTGTCATCTTCACAAAGGCAGACTCGGCGTTGTTGAAGGATCACAAGCCCTTCTTCATCCCGGACTGGAGTGAGCAGGTGGACTATGAGACAGAACTGGTGGTTCGTATCTGCCGATTGGGTAAGAGCATTCCAGAACGCTTTGCCCATCGCTATTACGATGCAGTGACTGTGGGTATTGATTTCACGGCACGCGACCTTCAGCGAGAGGCTCGCCAACAGGGTCATCCCTGGGAGATCTGCAAAGGTTTCGACGGTTCTGCCGCCATCGGCGAATGGGTGGACATCAATAAGTTCCGTGACATCCAGGCGATTCATTTCCACCTTGACATCAATGGCAAGACCGTACAGGAAGGTTGTTCAAGCGACATGCTCTATAAGGTCGACGAACTGATTGCCTATATCTCTCGGTTCTTCACCTTGAAGACAGGGGATCTGCTCTATACAGGAACACCCGTTGGTGTGGGACCTGTCCATATCGACGACCATCTGGAAGGATGGCTGGAAGAAAGAAAAGTATTGGAATTTAATTGCAAGTAAATGAGGAAAACAATACTGAGTATATGTATGTTATGCTGCTGTCTGACGATAGGAGCACAACGTTTTTACAACTTGACGGCACCGCAAGTCAAGGTTGACTCCGTATTGCCTGTGGTATCATACGCTATTCCTCTTTATGACAACTATGCGGACTCCACCTATTCCATCAGTATCGAATATCCGGAGTTCATCCCGATGAGCGATGCCGACATCAAGCATTATCAGCAGATCACCAAAGAAGCACTGCCTAAACTGCCAAAAGTCAATCAGCAAATCAGTATCTCCCGTAAGAAGGCTTCTCTGGAAGTATCTTTGGTTCCATTGGTCTATCGCAACAAGAAATACCAGAAACTGGTGAGTTTCATGCTGAAAGTGAAAGCAAAGGCAATCAACAAGAAGAGTGTCAGCAGACGTGCTGCCGACGGCAACCGCTATGCCGACCATTCTGTACTGCAAGAAGGGACATGGGTAAAGATCTGTATTCCTCAGACTGGTATCTACCAACTCAGTAACGACCTCCTTCAGAAAGCAGGTTTCGCTAATAGCAGTAAGGTGAAGATCTATGGCTATGGCGGTGGTCTGCAACCTGAGAAGTTGACTGCCGATTACTTGACGCAAACCGATGACCTGCAAGAAGTGCCGACCTGTCATGTAGGAGGACGCCGACTTTTCCATGCCACAGGCCCTGTCACATGGAACGACAGACACCAGCGCATCCGCAATCCCTACTCCATCAATGGGTACTATTTCCTGACAGAGAGTGATAGCGAGCCTCTGACTGTCAGTCAAGAGGAGTTCCTCGCTACCTATTATCCTTTGGAGGATGACTACAACACGCTCTATGAGGTAGATGATTATGCGTGGTATCAAGGAGGGCGCAACCTCTATGATGCCACCCAACTGACTGCCGGCAGTTACCATGACTATACGCTCAAGGCACCTGGAGGCTCCTCAAAAGGCTCCATCACCGTCGTGGTCTCGGCTAATCAGGCGACTACCGTCAGCGTCAGTGTCAACGACCAGACCATTGGCAACATTTCCGTTCCGACCAGCGGCAGTTATGATGCCATGCGGACGGCAAGTCAGACATTCACCATCGACAACCTCCAGGCAAGCAATAAGGTCAGACTACAATCCGCCAACAGCAGTGCGACAGTACGACTCGACTACATATCTCTCTATAGCGAGACACCCAAGGAGGCACCAGACCTGTCGTCTGGCAGTTTCCCCGTACCGGAATACGTAGGAATGATTGCCAATCAGGACCATCATGCCGATGAGGCGATTGACATGCTCATCATCATACCTGAAAGTGGAAAACTCGCCTTACAGGCACAGCGTCTCAAGACACTCCACGAGGTGAAGGACAGTCTGCGTGTCCGTATCATCCCTGCCGATGAACTCTATAATGAGTTCAGCAGTGGAACCCCTGATGCCAACGCGTACCGTCGATACCTGAAGATGCTCTACGACCGTGCCTCGACAGAGGAGGACATGCCCAAATACCTCCTTTTGTTCGGTGATGGCGCATGGGATAACCGCATGCAGTCTTCCTCATGGGTTAATGAGTCACCTGACGATTTCCTGCTTTGCTATGAGAGTGAGAACTCCTATAGCCATACCGATTGTTATGTCAGTGATGACTATTTCTGTATGCTCGACGACAACGAGGGAGGCGACATGCTGCACACCGACAAGGCTGACGTTGCCGTAGGACGCCTGCCTGTCCGTACTCCCGAGCAGGCTACTACGGTAGTTGACAAGATCGAGAAATACCTGAACAACGAACAGGCTGGAGCCTGGCAGAACGTGATGTGTGTACTGGGCGATGACGGTAACGAGAACCAACACATGAAAGACGCCCATGCTGTAGCCACTCTCGCGGAGCAGATACAACCCGCACTCCAAGTAAAAAGAATCATGTGGGATGCCTATCCTCGTGTGTCTACGTCAACTGGCAACCGATATTCTGATATCACGCGCCTCTTAAAACAACAGATGAACAGTGGTGCCCTGATCATGAACTATTCCGGACACGGTGCACCAGCCAGTTTCTCTCATGAGTATGTACTTACCCTCCAGGACTTCCAGGAGACCGTCTCTACCCGACTACCACTATGGGTAACTGCATCCTGTGACATCATGCCGTTTGACGGACAACAGGAGAATATCGGTGAGACGGCGATGCTGAATGCCAATGGAGGCGCTATTGCCTTCTTCGGTACCACCCGGACGGTCTACCAGTCGTATAACCGACAGATGAACCTTGCCTTTACCAAACAGGTACTGACCAAGAACAGAGCCATTGGAGAGGCTGTCCGACTGGCGAAGAACCAACTGATCCAGTCAGGAACTGACCAGACGGCTAATAAGTTGCAATACACCCTGTTAGGCGATCCCGCTATTGTCCTTGCCTTACCCACGACACCTATTGTTATTGACTCTATCAATGGCAAGCGTCTCGACACCTTGACAGAGCCCCTGCAGATTGGCGCAGGTGCTACCGTGAGCGTTGCAGGACATATCAGCAATGCTAACGGACAGGTGAATGAAGAGTTCAACGGAAAGATGACTGCCGTTGTACGTGATGCCGCCGAGGAGATCGTCTGTCGCCGTAACAACACCTCAGAGACAGAGAACGCCTTTGTCTATACCGACCGCACCAAGACGCTCTTCCAAGGAAGTGACAATGTCGAAGCAGGACAGTTCAAGTTCTCTTTTGCCGTCCCCCGGGACATCAGTTATTCTGAGGGAAAGGGACTCATCAACATCTATGCCGTCAATGAGGAGAAGAACGAGGAGGCTAATGGCTATACGGACCAGATCGTCTTTGGCGGAATAAGCAGTGAGAGCGACAACAACGAGGGACCAGACGTATATTGCTATCTGAACAGTAGTTCGTTTGTTGATGGCGGGACTGTCAACCCTACTCCCTATTTCATCGCAGAGATTTCCGACGCTAACGGTATCAATACCACAGGAAACGGTATCGGACATGACCTCCAGTTGATTATCGACGGGGAACTGGCACGTACCTATAACCTCAACGACTATTTCCAATACGACTTTGGCAGTTACACTAAAGGTACTGTAGGTTTCAGTATCCCTGAACTCAGCGAGGGACCACATCGCCTACAGTTCCGTGCATGGGATGTGCTGAATAACTCAACGACCAGTGAACTGAACTTCAAGGTGTCGAAAGATGCCGCTCCTACCTTCTTCGACGTGGAGTGCACACAGAATCCTGCCACTACCACGACAGGTATCCGTATCATCCATGACCGCGTAGGCAGCAATATGGACATCGTCCTTGACATCTTTGATATGGCGGGACACCATCTCTGGCAGCATCATGAGCATGGTACTCCTTACGATAACAGTTACCTGATCAACTGGGACCTTTGCGTAGACGGAGGACGCAGACTGCATACCGGTGTCTATCTCTATCGTGTCCGCATCAGTAGCAACGGCTCCAGCCAGACCTCCAAAGCAAAGAAAATCATCATCATAAGCAATAAATAAACAGTCCCTGCGTTTAGTAAGATGATGAAAGCAAATAAGATATATACGACCATTGCTGTCCTGTTACTTACCCTAACGGTAAAAGCACAGGACACAAAGAGCCAGTTCAATCCTATTGAGCACGCTGTGGTATCTCAGACCATTGCCCCTGATGCCCGTGCCGCTGGTATGGGTGACGTAGGTGCAGCCACTGATCCCGATGTCAACTCACAATACTGGAACCCTGCCAAATATCCATTCTGTATCAGTCGTGCGGGAATCTCCCTCAACTATACCCCTTGGCTGCGCCAGTTAGTCAATGACATCAGTCTCGCATACGTCTCTGGTTACTACCGTATTGGTGACTATTCCGCCATCTCCGGCTCTCTCCGTTATTTCTCGTTAGGAGAGGTGATGACATCGATGGAGGAGAATGCCATGACGGTCAAGCCTTATGAGATGTCAATAGATGTCGCTTACTCGCTGATGCTCAGTGAGAAATTCTCCATTGCAGCAGCCATCCGCTGGTTGTATAGCGACCTGCGTTACGACTATTCTGAGGACTCCTCACCTGCCTCTGCTTTTGCAGCCGACCTGGCATTATACTATAACAACTACATCAATATCGGACAGCGTGAGTGCCAGTTAGGACTGGGTATGAATATCTCTAACGTAGGTAGTAAGATTAAGTATTTTGGTGACGACCGCTCTAACTTCCTGCCTGCAAACCTGCGTCTTGGCGCCTCCCTGATGGTGCCTATCAATGAGTATAACCGCTTCACCATAGCCGCCGATGCCAATAAGTTGCTGGTTCCTACCATCCCTAAGCAGGAGGACGGCGAGTCGAAAGAGGATTACGAGCAGCGTGTCATCGAGGAATATAATGACATTGGCTCTATTGCCGGTATCTTCAAGAGTTTCCATGATGCCCCTGGCGGCTTCAAGGAGGAGTTACAGGAAATCCAATGGAGCGTGGGTGCCGAGTACACCTATCACGACCAGTTCACACTTCGTGCCGGTTATCATCACCAGAGCGAGAACAAAGGTAACTTGAAATACTTCACCGTGGGTGGCGGTTTCCGCATGAGTGTCTTCTCACTCGATGTCGGTTACGTGATAGCCACAGCAAAGAGCAACCCCTTGGACCAGACCCTCCGTTTCACCCTTGCCTTCGACATGGACGGCATCAAAGACTTGTTTAAGAGATGATCAGGGTCGGCATGGGATATGATGTCCATCAATTGGTTCCCGGTCGGGAACTATGGATGGGCGGCATCAAGTTAGAACATGAGTTAGGACTTCTTGGACATAGTGACGCTGACGTGTTGATACATGCCATCTGTGATGCTATCCTTGGTGCGGCAAACATGCGGGATATCGGCTATCACTTCCCTGATACCGCTGCTGAGACCGATGGGATGGATAGTAAGATTATCCTGAAGAAAACCATTGAACTGATTGCTACCAAGGGTTATCAGTTAGTGAATATCGATGCTACCATCTGTGCTGAGCGTCCTAAGATGAACCCCCATATCCCTGCTATGCAAGAATGTATGGCACAAGTCATCGGATGTGATGTGGATGCTATCTCCATCAAGGCAACAACTACCGAGAAACTCGGTTTCACTGGCAGACAGGAAGGCATCTCTGCCTATGCTGTCGCATTGATTAGCAAGTGAATCACTAACTTCCTCGCCCACCCCCTTGAGGGCAACGATAGGGTACCCTGTGGGAAACCTCTGGGTTCCAACAGGGAAACTGATGGGTTCCCACGTGGAAGCCGATGTGTTCCAACATCCGCACTACCCCGTAGTTTTATCCTAAGGAACCATGAAATCCTAATATCACCGTAAAAAGTGTCAATCTATCATACTATCTATCAGCACACAAACCCACTGAATACCAGTGCGTTAACCCCTCTTCTTGACAGATTGACACTTTTTCCCCGATTTTTAAATTCTGGGTATATCTTGATTTTTGGTATCATAACATTTGATATTTAAAATAATAATTCTATCTTTGCAACACGATATTAACACGAACTGAAGAAGTGAAAGAAAGGTACAGACGATTCAAGGAGTGGGAGAAACAGCCTCACCAGGTGGCTCCACTCTCAGAGGAAATGCACGAATGTGCTACCTGCGGTACGCACTATAAGGGCAACTACTGTCCCCGTTGCGGACAGTCGATGAAGATAGGACGTTATTCCTTCAAGAATGCCCTTCTGCTGTTCCTTGATGTATGGGGCATCGGAAACCGGGGTATGTTCCGTTCCATTCGCGACCTCCTGCTACGTCCCGGCTATATGATCCGCGACTATCTCAAAGGCATGCAGATGGCGTATTTCCCTCCTTTCAAGATGTACTTCCTGCTCTTCACCCTCTCGCTGCTGATAGATTCCGGTTTGAACATCCAGGGCATTAACCGCATGGAAGATGGGGAAGAGAAGGTAGAGGCAGAGGCTACCGCAAAGGCGGATGACGCGGAAGAAAAGCAGACCGCGGCGCAAATTAAAAAGACCGTGCGGAAGGCTGGCAGTTCACTCACAAAAGAGGAAAAGAAACAACTGGCGAAAAAAGAACTCAACCGGATCATCGACGTAAGCACCGAATGGATCGAACAGCACGCTTCCATAGCGCTACTGATTAGTCTGCTGCTCTTCTCCTGTCCACTCTGGCTGCTGTTCCGCCATAGTCCCTCCCTGCCGGACATACGTCTGTCCGAGTGCTTTGTGGCGATGGTCTATATCAGCAATATGCTCCTTATCTATAATATTATTCCCTCATTGCTGTGCTTCAGCAAAGAGGCTGAAAACATCTACGAGATACTTACTATGCTACTGGTCATCATTCCCGTCAAGCAACTGTCTGGTTTCAGTTACTGGAGCACCATCTGGCGTGTACCCTTAGCCGCCGTTTCTTTCTTCACCATCGCCATGGCACTGTTTGTAGCCGGAGCATTTCTATATGCGAAAATATATGTCGCTCTCATTTAATTCCTTCGAAACTGGGGGAAGGTTCTCCCGCGAAGAGAAATAAGCCCGAAAACGTCAAAAAGAGTTAAATACAGGTACCCTGCCAACCGATTCTTCGCCCTGCCAACCCAAAGTTTTGAGAAAAATCCCTATTTTTGCGCTTAGAAACGTCATAAACGGCAAATAAGTTAGTATGAGCCTTTTCTTAACCATACATGTCATAGTAGTGGTTTGTTGCTTAGTGCTGGCAGGGATCATGATGATTCATGGCAGTAAGTTGGCGGCGGAAGACTTCCCGTTCCGCATTCACCGTCGGCTGATGGTGTGGTTCCTGGTCTCCTTGGCGGCTCATTCGCTCAGTGCAGGTTTCATTGTCAGGGGCGAGAACCTTGAGGTGTATGCCACCCAGCCGCTCACGCTGCTCTATGTCTCCTTTGCCGTGCTTACCATGTGGGGCTCGTTCTGTTTCGGTCGTAAGCATCACGGACGGCTGTCGGCATGGGTACTGCTGTTGCAGATACCCGCCGTACTCCTGATGGTGAATGTGTTGATGCTTGCCTCGGGCAACTACCGCCCGCTGATGAATACGGCAGACCTGCTGGTTTATCACAAGGATGCCCCCGTCGTCTTCGTGGGTCGTGTCCTGTTCATGTCGCTGCTGGTGGTCTTCTGGCTGATGGCTATCGGTATGTTGGTGGAGGCATGGCTGCACAGCCGCCAGCAGTCCACCGCATCGAAGGCAGCCCCCTCGCTGGCACTCCACCGTCAGGAGGCAGGAGTGATTGGCTATTGGGCGATAGCATTAATGCTTGCCGCCGTTCCGTTCTGCCTTAATTTTTACCCCCCCATTACGTTAAGGACACCTTATTGATAATAGGTTTGCTGCTGACGGCACATGTCTATCAGCAGCAGGTTCGCTATACCCGTGAGCGCCTCAATGGCAGCATCACGGGTCGCCTTGTTACTGAGCGTCTGCCCCAGATACTCGCCTTAGAGTTAGGAGGTACCACGCCTTGGGGCAGTTACATGCCCCAGAACCCCTTCTATGCCAAGGGCAACCCCGAGCTGGGTGATATTGCCTCAGCCCTCAGTATCTCCCGTGACGACCTGTCGCAGTATGTCCATCAGTCGCTGCGTACCAACCTCGTGGCATGGGTTAGCGAGCAGCGTCTCAGCCACTGTGCCGCTGCCATCCTGCAGGGCGACCGCAAGATCACCGAGATAGCTGCCGCCACTGGCTATAATGACGTGCCCACCTTCACCCGCGCCTTCAAGCGCCAGTACGGCATGGCTCCCAGCGAGTATCGGAAGCAGGAGAAAGAAAGATTTTATTTGGAGTAATGGTAGCGCAAAGAGAAAACGTATACGTAAATCCTTCCCTCGCTAATGGAATAGACAAGGCGATGCTCGTCATTAATACGACGGCTCCATTTGCCGTTTGTTCCTTTCAAAAGCTCGGGCTTGCCAATACCAGTAAAAGGGTGTTGTTGGATATCTGCAAGCAATATTCTGATGCGTTTCAATATGCGTGTATTGGACTTACTTTTCCAATAAAGCAAGTCTGCCTCAGCCTGGGGAAGCAATACTATTTCCATATTTCGTCGAGAGTTATAACTTTCCCCTTACCGCTTTGGATGTCCTCATCACCTTGGCGCAAGATGTCAACCATAGCAGGTGATGACATGATGTATTCTGTCTCATCCATTGCCTGTTTTTTTGCGGTAATCTTCTTGATGGCCTTTAGGGCTTTCTTCAACATACCCTCATCTTCCGCAATGATGCTCAGTTCGCGAAGCAGTTCCGCATTCAGTTGTAGTGTCGTCATAATCCTAACGTTTTTATATGTCCGCTGCAAAGATACAACTTTTATTCGAATAAACAATTAATATAAACAAATAAATCAATTAATGCGTATGAAACGAACATTTACAAGACAACGCATCACGAGGGCTGTCATGACGCTGCTCGTGACAGTTGGACCTCCATGAGGCAATGCTTACCCGGCTCGCTCGTTCTTTGAGGTTACACCCCGAAGAACATCCTCGCCTCGGAAGAGTTCAAACAAGTTTGACTCTTCACTCGGCTCGTCGTTCTTTGGCATACTGAAACAACAAACGGAAAAATCTTGGGGATTTCTTTGGTATTTCGCTCAGTATTCACTATCTTTGCAGACGAAATCATCCAATTAAGACGATTATGGAAGTAAAGACACGCGAACAA
>Ga0247611_10007744_pt1 | contig 13381 bp, 17 predicted proteins | sample 177DNAGHGhighgp2_FD_192422 | JGI IMG/M metagenome (GOLD analysis project Ga0247611, IMG submission 192422) | Sheep rumen microbial communities from Palmerston North, Manawatu-Wanganui, New Zealand - 1770 DNA GHGhigh gp2 | ecosystem: Host-associated > Mammals > Digestive system > Stomach > Rumen... | reverse complement strand
AGTCCAAAAGTTTCTAAATTTCTCTATTTCTTCCTGATTTCCCTCTTCTTCAGCTTCAAGAACCTTAAGAGCAAAATCTTCTGGAATACTAAGTTCAGATACACTTAACATATAAACAGAGTTGCCTCTTTGAGTAAGAATATCTGAATTAACAATCTTCTTTCTAACTAAATCACCAGTATAATCTAAATTATCTGATGTCTCCATTAAAATTTCTTTTAGATGGTCTTCATCATCAAAGAAACTATTTATGGATTCCCATAAATCATCATTACATTCGCTTGTTACATATTCTTGACCATCGTCGAAAACAACACGTAAGTAATTCTTTTTTCTAAATACATTCATATTTAAACTTTTTTAAGTATTTACAAATATTAATATAAGGTTTATTTATTCCTATCCTACTATTCTTTCCAAATATAAAGAATGCCATACATCTTACTATTTCTGATCTATTTTCCTGCATATATTGTATAGTATTCAAAGCATCTTTATCTGTATCACTAATACTAAAGTAAGCAACATCTGCTTTATTATACCATCCTTTAGCTTCATATTTATCTAATAGGTCTTTCAGATAAGAAGATGTTACTACAGGAGTTCCATTAGCTAATATATAAGAATGATATTTTTTATGGAATTCTTTAACAATAGGTATACTATTGAAACTATTAGGAGCAGTACCTATAGGATAAAAAGACCTCATTATAATTCTAGCAGTTACTATCTTCTTTAAGATATTGTTAGGAAAATCTAAGAAATCTTCTAATAATATAAATCTTTTATCTTTCTCAAAGAGAGGGAAATATTCTTTTCTAACAGTGATAACATTTACTATAGGTAGAGGAGATAACAAATATGCTAATTGTACAATTTTACTATCCTCTTTCGTATGAGCAGTATAAATAACAGTTCCTTCTTTAGGTAAATGTCTTAAATACATCATAGTATAAGAAGAGCAATTATATAATCTTATAGGAATATCACTTTCATTAGAATCTTTTATTTTTACTTTTTTATGTTTTTCTTTATAAGATTTCTTATATGATTCAGGAACGCTATCATTTGCAAGATTATATATTTCAATAATATCAAATAAATAATCTATACAAATTTCTAACTCTTTTGGATTCCAATTATATAAGAAACGTCTTATTTGCTCTTTAAGTTCTTTCAAATCATATAAAACAGCAACACAGGCATCCCCTATGCATTCATCTTTATACCATTGTAAAGTAACAGCCTTAGTAACACTATCTAATTTAACCCCTATAAAAGCTTCTTCTTCAAATATGCTTGATAAAAGCATATTTCCAGAATTAAGAATTTTCCAACCATAACGTTTTCCAGGATTACATACCTTATATATATAGGATTTATTAATTCTTACTATTCTAAGATCTTTAAAGAATACATTAAAATTCTCAGGAATTGGTTTACCTTTAATATTACAACTTGTGAAATCTAATCTTACATCTTCTTTATATATATTTAATGAATAATCTTCTGTAGATGTAGAAAGATACTTATATTCTATATAATTAGAAACAGCATATCCATAAAACTGTTTTAAAGTAAAATCAGTAGATTGAATATTAGAAACTATTTCTTGAAGTTCCTTTTTAAAGCCATCAACATAGTGACTTATAGTATTTTTAGTTCTATCAGTAAACTGAAGTTCTTCTCTGTTAGGAGTTATATCTACTTCTCCTATAGGAATATTTATAATAACACCACTTTCTGTATGTAAGTCATTCCATAAATCCAGATTATCATATAATATATTTCCTACTCTAAGATATCTTCCACGATTTAAAGTAGTACACATACTAAAAGTCTTGAATTCAGTAATAGTTCTAGAGTTAAATTCCTCTATTGTACTTCTTAAGAAATAACTGGAATCACCACTATTTTTATCTATATATTCTATATGTAACTTTTTAAACAGAATTAACTTTCCAATAGCTTCTTGGAGGTCTTTTTCTTTACAAGATATAGATATAGATACTTCTAGCCCATTCTTAAATGGTTTATTAAAATCTCCTTGTAACTCTGATATCCTATCAATATTAATACCTTTTCCATTCTTATACATGATATAAGAATACTTGATATTATTATAATAAGAATTAATATTTACAGTATCAGCACATGATAAGCCAGCAAAACGTCCAATACCGAACGCTCCTATATAATCATTACTATCTCTTTTGGTAGAACTACCAATATTTCTATATATTTGGTCAAATCTTTCTGGGCTTACACCTACTCCATAATCTCTTACAGAAATAGTATATTTATCCCACCCTATTTTAGTAATAAGTAATAAAATATATTCGTCATTATTAGCTTCTATATGAGAGTCATAAGCATTAGCTACAGTTTCTCTTAAAAAAGATTCTAATGGTTTAGAATACAAATTAGAAGTTAATAAAGTAGTTATAAAATCTATATTATCTCTATCAATTCCTACTCTATTCTCTTTTATATCTCCAATATATTCAGCTTCATGACTTATATCTTGAAGTATTTTCATATCAGTAAAATAAGGGAAGATGCTTAATAACATCTTCCCTGATAATTAAATTATTAAAGACCCTGCATAATAAATTCAGCATCCTTCTTGTTAATAAGCTTATTACTCTGAAGAATACTTACCATACGTACTACTACATCTTTAAATGTAACTTCTTTAGTAGTACAACATTTCTTCTCTACTTTCTTTGTAGACTTCTTGTTAATAAACGCTTCAAGTTTATCATTTGGTACATTAGTAAAATTCTTACCAAAGAATTTCTTAATTTCTCCTGCTAAGTTCATAGATTTAACCTTAGCATACAATTCATTTCTCTTCATATTTAAATTGATTTTTAATTAAAAAGGAAGCTCATTATAATAATTATATCTAGCTTCTATAAATAAATTCTTAAAAAGGGATATAAACTGTTCTTCTCCAAATATCTTAAAGTAGTCACTAATATCTTTACCACCTTCAAATGGAGGTATTATAACATTAATAAATCCTGTAGATTCTGCTAATTTAGATGAATCAGTTTTCCCTGTAATATCATTATCCAAGCATATAAATACATCTGTAAATCTTCTTCTTAGTTCACTAGCAGCTGTATCACTAATAGAATATCCTTCTCCTTGTACATATATACAAGGTATATATAAATGAGACATAAGGCAAAGAGCATCTTTCATACTACTACATATGCAAACTGCTTTTCCTGTTTCAGGCATTTTAGTCCATAATCCAAGTACACTTTTATCATGACTATTCTGCCATTTAAATCCCACTTTATTTAAAGGTTGGTAGAATTTATGGGTAATTCTACCTTCCTTTCTTTCAACATACGTATATGCTAGTTTATCTGCTCTGAAACAACTTTTTTTATCAGTTCCATCTTCTAAATGTTCTATAATAAATTTATGAGATATAGGATATACATCTGCCCATTTAAGCCATTTTAGACTTACCCCATAAGTAGCCCAATACTTAATGTCATAATCTTCCCATTCTCTTACTGTACATTTAAGTTCTTTACACCCATGATGTACAACTACATTAGTAATAGGGGAATCTGAATTACTTATATTACAAGTTGTATCAGTCCTATTAACTACTTCATTTACTATTTTATCAATAGTATCATTATAGTTTAAACTCCATAATTTCATGAAAAAAGTAATCATAGAACCTCTATCTGATTTATCACCAAAGTCTATATAATTAACTTTAATTCCATCAGGAGAATAAAAAGCTAATGAAGGTTTAGTGTCATTTCTAAAAGGACTTACAATTACACAAGGAATACTAGATATACCAAGATAGTGTCCTAGTACATCAGCTTCTCTTATACCTTCATCAGTAAACATTTTCTTACAATTTGACGGTTTTCCAGAGCTTATCATATTTAATTAATACTTATTTTTATTTCCAAGGAGTATCGGCAGGTGCAGCTGATCCAAATGGATCATCAGTTGCAGGAGCAGCATTATTGAAATCTGTAGGAGTAGGAGTATATTCCTTCAAATCACAGAACTCATAAGTACGATTGCTTAAGCCACCATTAGCTTTTCTATCTTCAATTTCCTTCTGAAGAGCAGTAATATTATTGCTACTATTACGCAATACCATACGATTATATACATCCTGGAATTCTTTTCCTTCTTCAGTACTACGAATGCCAAACAATACTTTTACTTTATTAGTAGGCTGAAGAGCAATAGCATCCTTAACCTCTGCAAAGTTTCCTTTGAAGTAATTAGGTATCTCATCAAGTCTGCAAAGACAATCCTTAAGGTCATCTCCACTCTTCATAATCCAAGTACCATTAATATAATCCATACAGTTAGGAATATTCAGATAAGCTTTAATGAAGTTAGTAAGTTCTTCTTCTCCATTAAATACAGGACGATAATTCTGAGTAATATTAGCCTCTGTAGTACCTTCCTTATAAAGAATCTTACCTTTAGCCTTAATTACCTCTTCAGTAGCCCAAGCAGTTCTACCATATTCATCTATAACCTGATACTTACCACTCTGAGAACCTTTTACATACTGGTTTCTAACAAAGTATGTTAACATCTGAGTAGTCTCAATACCACATTTTTCAGCATCAGTTCTAATTACGAAACTTATTCTTGCATAAGCAATCTGCTTGCCATCTACTTCCTGAACACCTGTATACTGAGGTTCTTCCTGTGGTTCATAACCCATAAGTTCCTTAATCTGAGCCTTAGTAGGATTTACACAAAGAACCTTACAAGGAGCTACTCCAATATATCTCTTAACTTCTACTGCATCTGTTGAAACTTGGCCTTTTGCTACAGCCATAAAAAGAAAATTCTTATTCATATTGTTTTTTGTTTTTAATGTTTTTATTAATTTTTAATAATTTTATTTATCTTTAATTTTATAATTCTCTCTATAACTCTGTTTACAAGTTATTACCACTATAAGTATTTGTACTTGCATCTTCTCCTCCTTCTGCTCCTACTCCTTCTTCTTCTGTATGTTCCACTATCTCTTCAGAAGAAGGGCTTTCATTAGCCATAATATCTACTGGAGGAAATATATTATCTCCATAACGAAGTACATACTTGGTAGCTTTAAGCTGACGACCTTCCTTATCTACCTTAGGAGTACCATTTTCATTGAATAAAGGAGTAATAGTCTTCTCATAGAGATCTGTAGACTTAAATCCTCCTGTTTTACGTATTACAGGAGCTTCCATCTCATCAATGTCCTGCTGAATTGCATCTCTTTCTTTAGTAAGATTTACAATTTTCTCATTTAACTTACATACTTTTTGATAGTCAGCGTCTACATTCTGTGCAATGCGCTTAATTTGTGCAAGTTCTCTTGCATTTAAATTGTTTTTGTTCATGTTTTTTTGTTTTTGTTTTTAATAATTATAATTATCATTTACTAGTAATATTACTAGCTTCTATTTCTTGATTTTCTTTAAGTTGTTTAGTAATCTTTTTAAAAACAGCCTTTCTATTATTAGCTCTCCTAACAACAGATTTAATATTTGATATCTTTTTACTACCAATATGTTTACCAAAATACCATTTAGCTTCATGAAAAAGATTACCTAGTTTATTACAGACTATTATCTTTTTATCACCGTCTTTTTCAACAGTTATTAATTGTCCATCAAATTTATGATTTTGCAATGGGTCTTTATAATTTCCCCATGCTTCTTTTTTAACCCATTTAGCCATAAATTTCTCTTAATTTTTCTACTATTATACTTAAATCATTAGGAAGACTGTCTGGTAAATCATCTAATGCTCCAATGCTATCTTTTGCAGGATATTCTCCATCAAATTCTTTAATAAACTCTTTGACTGCTTTCTTTTCTTCTGCATTATAAGAAGACTTTCCAAATAAGATGATATCAAAATTTCCTTCAGGAGTTATATAATCATCTACCATTTTACCTGTAGTCTTAAATTTATAGGAAATAGAATCTCCATTCTTATCTTTGTATTCTTCATAGTGAGCACAACAGATAATATTTTTATTTTCAGGTAAACCTTTCATAGCATTAAAGATTAATCCCATACCAAAGCCTATTTGTTTGGGTGTATCCCAACCCCCTTTCATTGCATTAGCCATATAGAAATCTTGTGAAAGATAATTAAAGTCATCCACTATAATATTTTTATAAGGAGACTTTTTTAACATTTCTATAATAGCAGCTACTGCATAAAATCTATCTAATCCAGTAATATAATCTACTTGAATTCTATTACCTTTGGTTAGTATATCTGCATTAGCTATTTTATGAGTACTAGGATTCATCTCTATAGTACCAGCAAGTTTATATTCTGCATTAGGGACTGCTCTTCCTATACATTGTATAACATATGTTTCTTTAGGGTCTAATCCCTTAATATTTAATTTTGCTCTACCACACCAAGAAGTAGTTTTACCAAAACCACTCTTAGCAAGCACTAATATTTTTGCCATATTGTTTTTATTTTCAACTTATATTTAAATGAAATAGCTTACAAAAGTAATTCTTTATTTTATTATTTGCAAGTCTTTTACTGAAATTATTATTATGCATAAACATAAGAGTATTCTTGCCATTAATACTTTCTATATGTCTATATACCTTGCTCATTGCTTCCTCTTCTGTAGGTAAAGGTAATTCCTTAAATGTAGATACTGCACCATCAAAGAATAATGGACATATGCTACCTCCTGCACCATAGTCTCTATCATCAATTATTTCTAGAAATCTACAATTTTTACCTAATCTCTTTATATTATATCCCTGATATATTTCTTGTTTAGTTTCACTAAGAAACTTACTAGGATTATATAAACCTATCATACAATTTAAATCACGAGAAGTAGTTTTACAATCACCTAATCCATCAGCAGTAGGTCTCATTCGACCTAGTTTAATATTTTCTACACCTTCTTGAGCTTGCATACGTTATATATAGACTCTTTATTCTATATTCTTCTTTTTTCAAAGAAGTATCGGACTATATCTTCACTCTATAAGAGTGTCGAGCACTCGTGTCAGGTTTATTATTTGTGCTATTCACCTGTTAGTCTCTGAACCTTCTTGGTACTTTTATGCACTTCCCAAGCTTGGCTGCTGATTACCATGCATTCCTGTTTAGGCTTCCAGCAATTCACTCGATTTAGTCAGACCCAATTATTTAATCCATAATTTATACTTCATAGAATCACATATATAGGGTAAAATAAGAGATGTAAAAGTTTCTCTACTATAACCACTAATATATATTGTAGGATGCTCTCTTACTATATGTAAGGCAGTTTTAATATTATATTTGTCTAATAAAAGGCTCCTTAAAAAATTTACATCTTCTATAGTAAAACCTTCTGTATGTAAATAATAAGAACAATTATTTTTTGAACCATCATCCATAAACCAAATAGCTATTGTTAATGGTGTAAAATACTCTTTTATAAAATCTTTTGGAATAATTTTAACATTTTTTGGATACCATAAATCTCTCCATTGATTAAATAGGATATTCCTTGTAATTGTTATTTGACTATATCCCTGTATTTCAATTTTTCTTCCCTTTAAATAGGAAACTTGAGTTTGAGTATTTTCATTATAATTGCATTTTAACCCTTCCTTAGTTAAAATATTATATAAATATCTTACATAATCTTTTTATACAATTGAATGAGTAGCTGATATTCTACTATTCAATATTCTTTTAGATTCACAATTTCTACAATATTTACTAATAGTAGCATCTCCTAATATAGTCCCTACTAATATTTGTTTAGCTTTTTCTGAGATTATAATTTCTTTGTTTCTATTTGTATTATTAAGACTCTGTTGCACTTTTCTATCTCTTATAATATGATTCTTTCTAAAATAATATTGAATAGTAGATCTACTACAATTCAATACCTTAGCCATATCATTATATGACATAGTTGGATTAGTCTCATAAAGTTTTAAAATAGATTTTTCAAAATTATTTTTTCTCATTCTTAATGTGATTTTTTAATTAGTATATTAATGAATCATGCAAAATAAAGCCTGATGTTGTATCAATACAAACACATAATTTAATTGCTTCTTTAAATTGATACCATATTTAGCCATCCTATCAATGGTTTCCATCTTATTATTGCAACCTTTTTCTAATGCTAAATTAGCTGCATTATCTAAAATGATTATTCTATACTCATCCTCTTCATCTTGAGTATAAGGCTTAATAGGGTCTACTCCTTGTCTATCTTCTAATTCTCCTGTTAATTCATTAGGAGCTTGATAGGTAATATAATTCATATGACCATGTGCTAAAGCATAATCTTTACACTTTATATTTATTCCTGTAGGATTTTTATCAGTATCATTGAATATTACCATATTTTCAAAAGCTTCAATATACTTTCTATATCTATCAGTCTCTAATAAATTTAATATTCTCTGATCACATGGAGCATCTACACTTCTTAATATCCTAGTATCAATATGAATATTATCTAGTCTATAAAGTAGATGACATAAAAATTCATTATATTTCTCTTTAGCACTCATCTCTAATGAGAAGTAAAGAACTTTTACTTTTAATTCAGGATGTTCCATTATATAGAATAATGGTTCATATATAAATATAAAATCTGCAAGTTTAGATTTGCCTACTTTTTGATTGGCTGTAACCAGAATAAATTTACCTTGTTCTACACCTGGATACTTCTTTCTAAATCTCTCAAAAGGAAATGGGAGACAATTGTATTTTCCATCTATTATTCTTTGTCTTCTACGTATATTCTCTTCTTGAATTTCTTGAAACTTACTCATATCAAACCAATTCTGTCAACCAATTACTACTATTATCTTCTGTTTCTTGTCCAGCATTATCAATATAATCGGCTAAATCTGAGGATTCTACACCTTCCTCTTTTTTCCATATAAAATATTTAAGAAGCCTCATAAATCTATAATCTCCTTTAAAAGCTTCTACATATTCCTTTGTAGCATCAATTATTTGTTTTTCTGTATATTCTCTTCCATATATTATGAAAAACTTTTCTAATTTTCTTTCTATATCCTTTTGACTTCCCTTCCAATTATAAGGAGTTCCAGGTTTTTTACCTTCAGGATATATACTTCTTAAAGTTTCTGCTAGTGTAGTAATTTCCTCTGGAGAGGGCATATTATTTTCACTATTCTTTAGAATAGACTCAATAATATCTTTACCATATTCTGTCAGTTCTGGACTAATAGGATTACCATAAGTATCTTTTCCTCTAAAAGTTAATAAACTTCTATTAGAAGCATCATAAGAACAAGAATCCGTTATAAGTTGTTTAGAATATACAGACAATAAATAAAGAAAAGTAGGTAATTTAATACCTACCTTATCACATTCTTCTGTGTTTATTACATACTTCATCCATTTAACTCATCTTTAATAAATTCAATATGAAGAGCTTCTTTATCTTTAAGATATCTCATGCTCTCTATAAATTCAATAAGTTCTGTCTTAAATATTACTTCATCGAGTAATACATCAAATTCTTCTGGACTTAAGAAATTTGATGCAGCTTTATAAGCATTTAATTTTGCTCTACTATCAGCAAGCTTTCTTCCATAAGCCTCATCTACATTATCAGTAGGAGCACATTTTGCAATACCTGTAGTACTAAACTCTTCTACAATTTTCTTGGTTGTATTATCTATCAATGTACAACCATACTTACATACTGTAATTCTGCCATCCATATAAGTCTTAATAGATGGCTTTGAAAATCTTAATTTTAACATGTCTTATATTGTTTTTAATTATTATTTGTGGCTATGAATAGCCTTAACTTTAACTTTAATTTTGCCTGATTTATGATTTGATATTTTTTTGAAAGCTCCATGAGTTAAATCTATAGTCTTATTACCAAAGGAACCTCTATCATTGACTCTAACTACTACAGATTTACCATTACTTAAATTAGTTACCTCTAGTAATGTTCCAAACTTTATATGTCTAGGAGCAGCACAAGTCATACTATCTTTATTAAATATTTCTCCATTAGCTTTATATGTGTGACCATAATGTGTAGCACTATATATATGTCCATCTGCTTTTTGTGCAAAAACATTTAATGTTAAAAGTAGTAGCGTACTAATTATACTTTCTTTAATCATAAATTATATTTTTTGTTAATTACTAAATCTTAATAACCTAATAGTTTCCTATAGACTTCTGAAACGATTTTACCATCAATTGTAGGATAGTTATCTTTCATAATCTTCATAATAGCACCAAGATATTTCATTGATTTTCTTTCTTCTATAGGCAATCCCATAAGATATTTCTCAATAATATCTGCTGCTTTTTCTCTTTGTTCTTCTTCTGACATTTCTTTAGGTAAGAAAGATTCTAAATATTCTAATTCAAGAGTAAGATGTAAAGTATCTCTACCAGCTTTATTAAATAACTCAAGTTCTTCTTTCCATTGTTTCTGAAGCTTCTTGAGTATTTTAATTTCTGTAGCATCATCTAATACTTTATCTTTACCTGAAGTTTCAAACTTTTGGTACTCAGACTTAATTAGCCTGAGTACCTTTACTTTATAACTCTGTTTATTCTTTATTAGTTCAGCAATAAAATTATCAATATTTTCTTTAAGCATAATTATTATATGAAATTCTTAATATTACTTTCAGGAAGTATTTTAGTGATTAACTCTGGATTATAATCCTTTATTAATTCATTTATTATTTCTTCCTCCCTAGTATTAACCCAATAAGGAAATATAAGTACTGGTTCTTTATGTCTTAATTCTCTACCTACTCTTTGTGTTACAACACGCTGAGAACTATTAATCATTTGGAATAGACCTATTTTACAATCTATAAGATTTTGTCCTTCATCAAGCATAGATATAGCAGCTATATGCTTAATCTTTTTAGAATTAAATCTTTCTAGATTTTCAGTACCTATTTTACTATTAACACAAGGACACCCTAATGTTTCAGATTGTTCAATAGACTGACAAAAAGTAAGAATTCTATAATTCTTTAATTGTTTAAGAATAGACTTTATAACACTTTCTTTTTGAGAAGCTAGCCATTTAAGTCTTTCTCCTGCTTTATGAAGCCACATATTCTTCATTATAGCATTACCCATTCCTTTTTGTTTATACCATTCTATCAAACCTGATATATCATTATAATACTGTTGCTGAGTACAAAGTATTCTTAAAGGTCCCTTATATCCTTTATATTTCCATTTTTCTGCATAACCAATAGTTTTAATAGTAGCTGGATTTGTATTTTTCTTAATATTCTTCTCAATAATACAATTAACATTTGTATTGTTAAGATTCATAGTAATAAGAATAATTTTAGGATCAGGAAGTACATTACTTTCTATAGCTGCTTTAGCATCTACTTTAAAGATTTCAGTTTTCCACACATAAGTATAATACTGAAGGATATCTCTTTTTAAAGTAGCAGATAATACAATCATATGAGAAGTTCTCAAATATTTCATTGCATTTCTACATCTCTCTGAAGTATGATGTCCTTCATCTAGAATTACTACATCCCATTGTTTAAAAGAATCACAATATTTTGGTAATGATACATAAGTAGTAAAAGTAATACTAGGCAATATATAATCATATTTCCATTTATGTATTTCTTCTTTCCAAGTATCTATTAAAACATTAAATGGTACAACAATCAATATTTTATAATCATTACTATACCATTGCTCTATCTTCTGAAGAGCTAGCTTCGTTTTACCAAATCCTGTGACCAGTTGCAATACATAATTGTTTGAATTAGATAATAAGAATTTATCTGTTAGCTCTTCTCTAGTCATTTTTTCAATTTGTTTAAAAGGTTAATAGTTGTTATTTTTAAGTATTATTTATTATTTTTTACTTTCTTTTATTTTTATTTCCTTATAAGACAACAAAAGGAAGGTTATATCCTTCCTATTTAATATATTAATCTCCAAATACAGCGTAACTAAAAGATTCTCCTCCCATAGATTTACATAATCTATCTAAGTGAAATTCTAATCTATCTTTCTTTGAAAGTTTTCTCCACTTAGCTACTCCTCCAAAAGTAATAAACCATTCTGGACAAGCAATTGAAGTCATATATTCATATGCTTCATCAGTCATTTTAATTACTTGCTGTGCTTTAATACACTTTCTTGTTTTAAATCTTAAAGGTACATTCTTAAAGAAAGATTTCTTTTCTTTATTATTATACTTCTTTACTGATAACAACATAAAATTATCATCATAACACTCTTTTGGGTTTTCTTCGCACTCCTGCGAGGTCATCATTGTACTACCTGGTAATACAATAGTAACACTTAGTTTTATTGTACTCATAACTATTTGATAATCAATAGTTTAAGTGGAGCATTGGAGAGTCGCATATTAACTCTTTTATTTAATATTCTTTACAAAAATTGTTTTTGTATTGCATATAACGAAAATTATTTATATTTTTGTAAAAATTTATAATAATTTAAATTTATGGAAAAATATAAATAGAATAGAACGTTAATTGAATGTACTTGTGATTATTGTGGAAACTCTTTTCAAAAACCTGTTTCTGAATATAATAGAAATCTAAAACTTGGAAGACATAATTTTTGTTCCAGAAGTTGCTCTAGTAAATATATGCAATCTCTTGGTATTCCTCGTACTTAGGCATAGCTTGATAATTGGAAAGCTATATCTAAACATTCTGGTAATAGAAGAGATGATTATACTCCTTTTAGAGAAACTTACCACAGAATAAAAAGTAGATTTAAAGAAGTAGATATTACACTTGATGATTTAAAAGAACTATGGGAAAAGCAGAAAGGTAGATGTGCTTATACAAATTTACCTTTAATACTTCCTATAGGTAGTAAGCATCCTGATATCAGATATCAAGCTTCTTTAGATAGAATTGATTCTAATTTAGGATATGTTAAGGGTAATATTCAATTTGTAACTACTCCTATAAATTACATGAAAAGTACAATGTCAGATAACATTTTTAAAGAATATTTAAAAGAAATTGCTTCTGCTTTCACAGAAGATTAGACTATATCATCACCTTCAAATGAAGGGCAGGACGCTCTAGCTGGTAATTAAGAAGACTTTACTTCTCCAGTAGTCGTTGCACCTTTATAGAGTGTACTCTATACTTGGCTCAGGATTGGCATGAATAAAGCTAATTTTGAGCCTTATTTTTAGCGTTCCCTGAATTCATCCTGTTTTTAACTTATAATCACTTATAAGGGAGTCCTAACTTAAACTCCAGTTCCATACACTTTGCTATAAAAAGTTTATTACATGCTTTAAAAAGGGTTGACTAGATAGTCAAATCCACCACCTTAT
>Ga0247611_10007742_pt1 | contig 13381 bp, 7 predicted proteins | sample 177DNAGHGhighgp2_FD_192422 | JGI IMG/M metagenome (GOLD analysis project Ga0247611, IMG submission 192422) | Sheep rumen microbial communities from Palmerston North, Manawatu-Wanganui, New Zealand - 1770 DNA GHGhigh gp2 | ecosystem: Host-associated > Mammals > Digestive system > Stomach > Rumen ... | reverse complement strand
CCCTTTCTCGTTTGCGGCTGCAAAGGTACGGCGATTTTTCCGAACCGCCAAACGTTTCAACAACTTTTTTGCAAAAAATCTTTCACGGCCTTGACGCAGGTCAAATGCCTCGCGCGCGTACCTTATTATTATATTTAAGATTTATACCTTGCCAATCGGTCGTCCAAACTTTCTCCAGTGACCTTTTCGTAGCAAGATCTTGCCGTCTTGATGGTGCCGAAACCGGCATCGAGACATGCCGTGAGGGTGCGCGTCTCTCCCGATGCAATCATGCGCTGTAGTTCCTTGACGCGATAGACGTTGATGTAGTCGTGAATATTGTTGTGCCCTTGGCTGCGTACGCTTTGCAGGAGCAGATGGCGGTTGATGCCGATGGCTTCGCACAGCTGGTCGCGTCCGAAGGTATTATCCTTCCACGCATCGCGATTGTGTTGCATCCAGAACTCGGCACGCTCGAAGCGTCGAAGGTTAGCCTCGTTGAAGTCCTCCTGCTCTTCGTCGTCGCTGACGATGGACGGTTCGACCTCCACCACCTGGATCTCGGGCTGCGGCAAGCTGAGGGCTATGGTCTCGAGCGAACGCAAACACATATAAATGTTCGCGAGCGAGAACAGGATGAGCCATATCTCAAACGCCAAGACGGAGAAACGGACAATCGTCCAGAAATAGAGGCAGGAGCTCAGTCCCAGACAGAAGGCATAAACCTGCAGGTAACGCGGCACATGGGGATAGCGCAACATCGTACGCGGCAGGCGGAAGATGTTGATGATATAGTATGCGCTGAGAGCCAGCATGGCCAACCGAAGGAACATGTCAAGGGTGAAGAAAGCGTTGCCCAGTTCTTGCCACGTGTAATAGTTGGGCGATGTCATTCCCAGGAAGGTCAGGACACCGTAGATGACGCCGAGGACGATTACCGGCAAAGCGTAGCGCCACATACGTTCCCACTGTAGATAGCCCGGCATGGTGATGCTCAAAGGATAGATACTCTGCAGGAAGACAAAGAACATCATGGCAAAGAGCGGACCCGGGTGCAACATCGCGGGTCGCGCGGCTTCAATGAAACCGGCAAAGGGTATGACACACGTCACGGCAGCGCCAAAGATGCCAACAATCCACGCGATGGAAAGGTACTGCACCCTATGACGTGCGAAAACAGCCATGACGGCGGCCATCAGCCAGTGCGCTATGGCGACGCTTAAAAGGGTCGAATGCAACGATATCATACTCAAAATGCCCTGCAAAGATAAATAGTTTTGCGAGAATAAGCAAATTTAATGCAGAAAATATGGGTAATCTCACTTTTATCGCTATCTTTGCAGCGCAAAGATAAGAAAAAGCAAGAAATTATGTACTCGAAAATCATAGAAACAGCCCAATGGCTCAAGGCAAAAATGCCTTGCTGCCCCGACACGGTTATCATCCTCGGAACGGGCTTGGGCCGACTGTCGGAAGAGATCTGCGTGACGCTGGCCATTGACTACGCAGATATTCCCAACTTCCCCGTGTCCACGGTGGAAGGTCACAGCGGCCGACTCATCCTCGGCAAGCTGGGCAACAAGGACATCCTGGCCATGCAAGGCCGCTTCCACTATTACGAGGGCTACTCGATGAAGGAGGTCACCTTCCCGATCCGTGTGATGTACGAGCTGGGGGTCAAGACCCTGTTCGTCAGCAATGCCGCGGGCGGCACCAATCCGGCTTTCGAGATCGGCGACATCATGATCATCACGGACCACATCAACTTCTTCCCCGAGCATCCGTTGCGCGGCAAGAACTTCCCCACGGGTCCCCGTTTCCCCGATATGCACGAAGTATATGACCACGAGCTGATTCAGCAGGCGGACGCCATCGCTGCGGAGAAGGGCATCAAGGTGCAGCACGGCGTGTATTTGGGCACGCAGGGTCCCACCTTCGAGACTCCGGCCGAATACCGTATGTTCCGTGTGCTGGGGGCCGATGCCGTAGGTATGAGCACTGTGCCCGAAGTGATTGTGGCGCACCACTGCGGCATCCGCGTCTTCGGCGTCAGTGTGATCACGGACCTGGGCGTGGACGGCAAGATCATAGAGGTCAGCCACGAAGAGGTGCAGGAAGCGGCCAACGCCGTGCAACCGCTGATGGCTGAGATCATGAGAGAAATGATTAATAGGAGTTGACAAGTGGACAAGTGGACAAGTTGACAAGTTAAGAGTTGACAAGTTGACAAGTTGACAAGTTGACAAGTTGAGAGTTGAAAGTTGATATTAAAAAAGATGGAAATAGCAGAACTGGGTGAGTTTGGGCTCATTCGCCACCTCACCGAAAACATAGAATTAAAGAATCCCGAGACCCACAAAGGTGCGGGCGACGACTGTGCCGTCCTGGAGTTTGAGGCCGGTCGCCAGGTTCTGGTGACTACAGACCTGTTGATGGAAGGCGTGCATTTCGACCTGCAATACGTACCGCTGAAGCATCTGGGCTACAAGAGTGCCATCGTCAACCTATCTGACATCTACGCGATGAACGGCCGTCCGCGACAGATGACGGTGTCGCTGGCATTGTCGAAGCGCTTCAGCGTTGAAGATATGGAGGCCTTCTACGAGGGTCTTCGTTTGGCCTGCGAGGCACACGACTGCGATATCGTCGGCGGCGACACATCGGCATCGCTGACGGGTCTGGCCATCAGCATCACGTGCATCGGCGATGCCCGTCCCGAAGATGTCGTGTATCGCAACGGTGCCAAGGACACCGACCTGATCTGCGTCAGCGGCGACTTAGGTGCTGCCTACATGGGACTGCAACTGCTCGAACGCGAGAAGATGGTCTATAACCAGCAACTGCTCGAAGCCCGGAAGCGTGGCGAGGACCTTTCAAAACTGCCTCCTTTCCAGCCCGACTTCAGCGGCCACGAATACTTACTGGAGAGACAGCTGAAGCCTGAAGCCCGCAAGGACATCGTCGAAGCGTTGCGCAAAGAAGGCATCCGGCCGACGGCCATGATGGACATCAGCGACGGCCTCAGCAGCGAGCTGCATCATATCTGCTCACAAAGCCATACGGGGTGCCGTATATACGAAGAACGGTTGCCACTTGATTATCAGACCGCCAGCCTGGCCGAAGAATTCAACATGAATGTGACGACCTGCGCGCTGAACGGCGGCGAAGACTACGAATTACTGTTCACCGTACCTCTGACCGAACACGACCGCGTGTCGGCTGTCCCCGGCGTCAAGGTGATCGGACATATCACAAAACCTGAACTCGGCTTGCAACTCGTTTGCCGCGACGGCGTCGAGATGGAGCTGAAGGCTCAAGGATGGAAGGCGATTTAATCCATATCAACGAATGGCTGAAACCACTGTCATGGCTTTACGGTTTCGGCGTGCGATGTCGCAACTTGTTGTTTGACACTAAAGTGCTCAAGGAACAAGCTTTCGACCATCCCGTCATCTGCATTGGCAACATCACAGTGGGAGGCACAGGCAAAACGCCGCACACGGAATATCTGCTGCGTCTGCTGCTGCCTCATCATCGCGTTGCCGTGCTGAGCCGCGGCTATAAACGCAAGTCACGCGGTTTCCACCTTGCCGATGCCAATACGCCCATGGAAGTCATCGGCGACGAGCCTTGGCAGATCAAGCAGAAGTTCCCCGAAGCCATCGTTGCCGTGGATGCCAACCGCCGACGTGGCATCACGACCCTGCTCACCGCTGAAAACACCCGCGACAACGATGTCATCCTCCTCGACGATGCCTTTCAGCACCGCTACGTTCAAGCCGGAATGAACATCCTGCTCACGGACTACCACCGCCTCATCACAGATGATGAATTGCTGCCGGCGGGCCGACTGCGCGAACCCATCACGGCCAAGGAACGTGCACAAATCGTCATCGTCACCAAATGCCCGTCGGACATGAAGCCGATGGACTTCCGTGTCATCCAGCAGGCCCTGCACCTGAAACCCTATCAACAGCTGTTCTTCTCCACGTTCCGCTATGGCCGTCTCAGGCGTCTGTTCAGCAATATCCCTGGTCCGGAAGAAGAGCTAACGCCCGACACTTATGTGTTGCTGCTCACGGGCATCGCCTCACCCCAACAGATGATGATAGACTTGCGCCGCTCGACGCGCCATATTACGCCGATGTTCTTCTCGGACCATCATCGCTTCACGACTCACGACATGCAGGACATCGAAGAAGCCTTCACCGCCATGCAAGGCAGCAAGCGACTCATCATCACCACGGAGAAAGACGCCTCACGACTGTTGCTGATTCAAGACCTTTCGCCAATCGTGCGCCGCCATATCTATGTTTTGCCAATTGAAGTGGAAATTCTCCGCGATGAAGCCGATGATTTCTACCAACTCATCACCGATTACATCCGATAACGCATAACACTATGTTCCATAGAATCCTTCACCACGGGATCGTTCCGTTCCTCATCATCATTATGTCCTTTCCCCTTCATGCCCAGAACTACCGTTCGGGCATCCGCCTCGGATGGGACTATCGCAGCCAGCGTTTCATCACGGGAGGAGCCTACGGGCGTCTCAAGTTGCTCGCCGACCATCGTCAGGCCTTCGTCTATGATGCCGGTGGCGTGTGCATGATACGCTTCAAAGATCCTAAAGGAACGTCCTTCAAGTCTGCCATCACCGTTGCCAGTCCTCCTTCGGGTTCGAGCTACACCAACGCTGAGCTACTGGAGCTGCAGGACGGGACATTGATGTACGCCTACAACGAACGCGTTTCCGGTATGGGCATGAAGATCAAGGTCATCTACTCCTCCGACGGGGGGCAGCAATGGCACGACGAGCAAACGCTCTACGAAGTCAAAGAGAGCAGCTTCCTCCCCGACAACGAAGGATTATACGGCATCTGGGAACCCGCGATGATCCAGCTCCCGAGTGGTGAGGTGCAACTGTTCTTCGCCAGCGAATTTCGCGTTCCCGGACACGACCAGAAGATCATGATGCTCCGCTCGACAAGCGCCCAGGAAAATGGGGTGCGGCAATGGCTTCGCGGCATCACTGATGTATGCTACACGGTGGGATATCGCGACGGTATGCCCGTTCCACTTTTACTCCAGGATAATCAAGGCATCGTCTTTGCCATTGAGGATGACGGCTTCGGCGGCGGTTTCCAGCCCGGCATCATCTACTCATCCATGTCCGACAATTGGCGCAGCGGCATTCGTTACGGTGACAGCGACAAGCGCTGGGTGGCCGTGTCGCCAGGCGAGCCTCGCGGTGGCGGTGCTCCGTACCTCATCCAACTCACAACAGGCGAGACATTAGTGTCCACGCAGACCAATTCGCTGGCCGACACGCGCGGTGCTCCCTGGGACGACATGTACAAGAACCGTCCGTTTGTGTACATCGGCGACGCCACTGCCCGTCACTTCGGCTGTTATTCCATCCCCTTCCCCTTCATGGACGAGCCCGACCAGGGAGGCGTCTGGAATTCCCTCTGCCAGATCAACGATTCCACGGTAGTCTGCGTGTCCGAAGTACATGGTCACCCCTCGCAGAACGGACTGTGGACGGTTGAAGGCCGCATCATGCATCCCATGATTGCGCAACAGGTGGCAACGGGAACATCAGTAGCAGATATCGACTGGAAGCCCTTGATGTCAGACATCTTCATCGGTTCGCAAACGCAGGCGTTCATGACGGTCGGTTCCTGTTGGAGCCGCGACTCGCTGTTCTTACACTTTGAAGTGGACGACCGTTCCATCCGTTCGGGCAAGGCAGACGCTCCCGTCTGGGACACAGACGGCATCGAGTTCTACTGTGACATGAGTCATCAAGACACCGACAACATCCCCCTCGATGCCCTCAAGTTCTTGGTCAACGTTGATGGCGGCACGCTGATCTCCCGCATGACCTCGTCGGGCTGGACCGATGTTCCGTTGACAACCTACCCCATGCGTTATGTCGTCAATCGCACCCGTCTCCGTTACCGCATCGACCTTGCCCTTCCCTGGAACAATATGCTGCCACGGCCTGACGACCTGCAGTTTGCCGGCTACTTCAAGCTTCATAACAACGACATCCACTACAGCAAGGAGTGCATCCACCATGAGGTGCTCTCCGGCGTCGATGAAGGACGGGCACGGACATGGTGGCAAGTCACCCTGGAAGAAGCGCCCGACGGCATCACAGAGGCCTCCATCTCGCCCGACGGTCACCTTCCTGGCAACCACCGAAGTGTCAATCTGCAGGGCATTGCCACCAAATCACCCCACCATGGCATCTACATCATTGACGGTCGAAAAGTGGCAATTCCTATGTTTTAACCGTCATTCCTGGGTCACTTCAATAAACGAATCACAATTAAGCATAGAAACAATTCACTAATCATTTTAATATTATTATCACAACACAAATGAAAGAATTTATCAAGTATGTCTTTGCCACAGTGGTCGGCTTGGGTCTTTTCTTGCTGATCTCAGGCATCATTTTCTTCGTTTCCATCATTGGCATGGCCGCCAGCGAGGGAGCCACCACTTCCGTGAAGAAAGGTTCGGTGCTGCGCATCAACCTGGCCGGATCGCTTGAGGAGCGCGCCGGTGAGGAGAATCCGCTGATGATGCTCATGGGCGACCAGATGGCATCGCTCGGTCTCGACCAGCTCTTGGAAGCTGTCGATGAAGCCGCCACCAACGACAAGGTCGAAGGTATCTACCTCGAGGTCAGTTCAACCTTCATGGGCGGTTCGCCTGCCATGATGCAGGAGCTTCGCCAAGCCCTCTTGAAGTACAAGGAAAGCGGCAAGTGGATCTATGCCTACGGCGACATCTATTCTCAGGGCGCCTACTATCTCGCCTCCACTGCCGACAAGATTGTCGTCAATCCCCACGGCATCGTTGACTGGCACGGCCTGGGCGGCGCACCGATGTTCTACACCGAAGCCATGAAGAAGCTGGGCGTGAAGATGCAAGTCTTCAAGGTCGGCACCTTCAAGAGCGCCGTAGAGCCTTACATCCTCACCGAGATGAGTGAGGCCAACCGCCTGCAGACGGAAGCCTACCTCGGCAGCATCTGGAACCAGATGTGCGATGAAATCGGCAAAAACCGTCAGCTGAGCAACGATCAGTTGAACAGCCTTGCCGACTCACTGACCGCTTTGCAACCCACAGAACTGCTCATCGAAAGTGGCTTGGTTGACACCCTCGCCTATATCGACGGCTTCAAGGAAATGCTCCGCACCAAGCTGGGGTTGAAGGAAAAGAAGCCCATCAACTTCGTGTCGCCTGCCGACCTCGTGGCCGCTATTGATAAGAAGGACGAGAAAGCCCGCGTGGCTGTTTACTACGCTTACGGCGAGATTGTCGATCAGGCTGTCACCAACCCTCTCTCCGCCGGCGCCACCTTTATCGAGACGATGCCTACGATCCGCGAGCTTCAGAAGCTGCGCAAGGACGAGAACGTGAAGGCCGTGGTCATCCGCGTGAACTCTCCCGGCGGCAGTGCCTTCGCCAGCGAACAGATCTGGCACGAGATCCAGCTGCTGAAAGCCGAGAAACCCGTCGTCATCTCCATGGGTGGCATGGCAGCCAGCGGCGGCTACTACATCAGCTGCGGAGCCAACAAGATCATTGCCGAGCCCACCACGCTGACCGGAAGTATCGGCATCTTCGGCATGATTCCTGAAGGCCGCGAGCTGTTGCAGGACAAGCTGGGATTGCGTTTCGACGTGGTGAAGACCAACAAACACTCCGACTTCGGTGCCTCCTCCGTCATGGGCGTGTTAGCTCGCGGTTTCGATGAGAGCGAAAGTGCATTGATGCAAGCTGAGATCGAGCGCGGCTACGACCTGTTCACCAGCCGTGTGGCTGAGGGACGCGGCATCTCACAGGACAGCGTCGATGTCATCGGTCAAGGTCGTGTATGGACGGGCGAGCAAGCCATCAAGATCGGTCTCGTTGACCAGCTCGGCAACCTCGAGGATGCCATCGCCGAAGCCGCTAAATTGGCTGAGTTGGACAAATACTCCACCGACTCCTATCCTGCCCCCTCCAACTTCATGGATCAACTGTTCAACCAAAAACAGGAGAGCTACTTCGACACCCACATGCGTGCCGCCCTCGGCGAATTCTACCCAATGGTCAGCACCATGCAATGGATGTTGCAGCCGCAACGCATCGACCAATGCATTTACGCTCGCGTACCTTTTGACTTAAAGATTTGGTAAGCAACGCCAAAACAGATTATCGCCCAGCCTCAGTTCTTCGAGGCTGGGCGATTTTTTTATTCCGTCTGCGTTGCATTCTCCTTGAGGCTGTTGAGGTAGTCCTTAGGCAGCACACCGTATTTGGCACGGAAGCACTTGGCGAAATAGGAACTCGATGTGAAGCCCACCTGATCGGCCACCTCCGTGATGCGCTGCCCTTGTCGCAACAGTTGCGCGGCGCGTTCGAGGCGTTGCGTCTTCATGAAATCAACCGGTGTCATGTCAGTGAGCGCCTTGATCTTACGGTAGAAGCTACTTCGACTCATGTTCATCTGTTCGGCCAGGACGTCGATGGAGAACTCCTCGAAACGCATGTTCTGCCGCACGAGTTCCTGCAGGCGCTTCATGAACTGGATGTCCTGCTCGCTCATACCGAACTCACTTTCCACACCGACCACGGCCTGCATGCCCTCGACCTGCCGCATCTTCTCGTAGAAGCTCTGACGCATACGCAGGAGGCTGATGATCTGGAGATGCAGCTGTTTCATCGAGAAAGGCTTCTCCATATAAATATCCGCTCCGCTCTGCATACCCTCGAGTTTGGCCTCAACCGTAGTCTTTGCCGTCAGCAGGATCACAGGCAGATGAGAGTAATTGATGTCGGATTTCAACTGCTTGCACAACTCGTTGCCATCCATGCGCGGCATCATGACGTCGGAGACGATGACATCGACCTCGTGGTGGCGCAGCACATCGAGCGCTTCGATGCCGTCGTGCGCCTTCAGGACAAAGAACCACTTGCGCAAGCCGTCGCCCGTAGCCTTGAGCAGTTCGTCGTTGTCCTCTACGAGTAGGATGCGGAAGGAACGCTTTTCCTCGATAGAATCGACGTTTTCTGCATCGGCGGCCTTCGCGGGAGCATCGTCCTTAAGTTCGTTGACGGCCGTCTCGTCCTGACGGATAGGCAGGACGAGCGTGAAGTTGGAACCACCGCCCACCGCATCAGCGTAAGTAATGTCGCCGCCGTGGGCCTTGGCCAGCATCTTGGCGTAGGAAAGTCCGAGTCCTGTTCCGAGGTTGGCCGCCGTGGCATCGCCGGCAATCTGGTAATAGACATCGAAGATGCGGTCGCGGTCGGCAAGGGGCACACCCGGTCCGTCGTCGATGACAGAGATGGAGAAGCTGTCCTCATCGTTCTGTTCCAGACGGAGGATGACCTCGGACTTCGCATATTTCAGCGAGTTGCCCAACAGATTCATCAACACCTTCGACACCTTGTCGCGGTCGAGTGTCGTAACGATCGAGGTGGTCGGCAGCTGCAGCTGCAGCGACTCGCCCTGCACCTTCATCGGATCCTTGAACTGGCGGTAGATGCCATCCAGCAGCTGAGCCACGTCGCACGAAGTCAATTGGAGGTTAATGCCTCCGCCGCTCTCTGCCTTCTGGAAATCCAACAGCTGATTGGTGATACCAAGCAGGTAGTTGGTGTTGCGACGAATGGCGTGGACATGGTTGCGGTTATCGTCCGACAGCTCGCTCTCCTCCATCTGTTCCAACGGCAGGTTGATCAGGCTGAGCGGCGTACGGATCTCATGGACGAGGTTGATGAAGAAGTTGATCTTCGACTGGAAGTTCTCCTTCTCCTGCAACAACCGGTATTCTTCCATACGTGCCTCATAACGATTGCGAAGTCTGCGGCTCGTGCGGCTGAAGGCGAAGTATATAAGCAGAACCGCTGCCACGAAGTAAAACGCATAGGCCCAGGATGTACGGTACCAGGGCGGCAGAATCGTGACGCGCAGACGAGCATACTGATCGGGATTGTCGTTGCCCGCCTCACGCAAGAGGAAGTCGTAGGTTCCCGGCGCCATGTTGGAATAGGTGGCTTCGCGGTTGTCAGAGCCACGAGCCCACGTCTTGTCGAAGCCCTCCATCATATATTCGTAATGCACGAGCGTACGTCCGCTGAAGCGTGGCGAGGCGAAATGCAGCGTGAAATGGTTGTCGGTAAAGGGCAACCTGATCTCAGACGTCGTGTAGAGCGTGTGGTCGAGTCCCAAACGGCTGAGCTCTGCCTCGCTATCCTCAATATTGGGGAACGTGAGATGGGTGATATAAATCGGTGCCTGCAGCACACCGCTTTTCACCTCTGCGGGATTAAAAGACATGATTTTATCGATGCAACCGATGAAAATGGAGCCGTCGGACATACAACACGACGCGTTCCAAGGCTTCTGTTCCCTCACGCCTTCGCTGGGCATCGTCATGGCATCGAGCTGCACGGACTGGTCGGCACGTATGCGTGCCAATCCTTCGTCGGTGCCCAACCACAATTCATGTCGCTGGTCTTCCTGAATGAAATAAATCTGCTCCTTCTGCAACGGCATTTCCGCCGATCCCAATCGTTCGAAGTCATTGTTCTCGGAGACAAACCGGCAGAGGCCTCCACCCTTCGTGCCTACCCACATGGTACCCTTGCTGTCGCAAGCCAAGCTGGTAACGACGTTGCTGGGCAGCGATCTCGGGTTCTCGGCTTGGGACAAATAAATGGTGTAGAAATCTGTTTCATTCTGATGCTTGACGAACAGTCCATGCCCTTCACTGGCCGCCCAAACGTTACCTTCGTGGTCTTCAGTGATATCGTTGATGCTGGTCATGGAGCTGATTTTCGAGAAGAACATGAAGTTATCGTGCCTGCGGTCGTAGATACGCAGTCCCCAGCTCGTGCCCACATAAATGTCGCCGCGGCTGGTCCGCAGCAGGCTCTGCACCTCGTTGGAGGCGATGGTGTAGGGACGATCGGCAGAATAGGTGTATTGTCGCAGGGCTCCAGTGGTCATGTCCATGACGAAAACGCCGTCATTCGACGTGCCGATCCACAGGTCGTTGCCGTCCTGCATGAGAGCGCTCACTCCCGTGATTCTTTCCCTGAGCTGCGCTGGGCGATGGAGTTCATTGGTTCCCTGCTCTTTCACGAAGAGCCCGTCGTCGGTGCCTATCCACAGACGCCCGTCACTCGTGGGACACAACGCATGAACCATATTGTGCGGATGGCCCTGCTCCGACGGCAACGGAATGACCAACCGGTTGGAACTCTGCGCAGGGCGGTAGTTGACACCGCCATATTCCGTGAGGACCCACAGCGTGCCGTCGTTGGTCGCCAGCAGGCCGTTGATGCAATCGTCGCTAAGCCCGCTGTTGGGCACTGCCGGGTCATCGACGCGCTGCATCGTATTCGTAGCGAGGTCATAATCAAACAGTCCGTGTCCTGTACCGATGAGCAGATGATCTTCCTGCGCCAACAGCGCCTTCACGAACAGTCCGTCCTGCAAAACGCCCGTTTTCTCGATGACGTGGTTCTCGGTGTTCAGCCGAAATAGTCCCTGGTCACAGCCGATGAACAAGCGGCTTCCGACGTTGGCAATACACATCTTGTTCTTGTCCACGACGTAACCCGGCACGGCATATTCGCGCTGGAAATGTCCCTCCTGACTATAGACCAGCAGTTTGCCGTCCAGCGTCACCACGTACACGAGGCCGTCCGTGCCCATTGTCATATCTGAGACGAAACCATTGTGGCGGCTGTCCTGCGAGAGCGTTCCCGCTTTCGGATCGTAGAGGAACAGTCCTTGTCCTTGCGTGCAGATCCAGACGAGGCCGTTCTGCGTGCGCATCATGCGGTCCACCGTGGAACTGACGAGCACGCCATAGCGCGTCGGCTTGTCGAAACGCGAGAACGTGTTGGCAGCACGATTGAAGATGTAAATGCCGAAGGAACCGCCGAACCACACGTCATCGCCCTGTTCCAACAGCGACGTGATCTGGTCGTTCTCGAACGTAGAACCCGCTGCCACCATATTGCGATAGACACCGTTCCTGCGGCCGTCGAAGCAGTTCAGACCGTTCGCCGTGCCGATCCACACGAAGCCGTAGCTGTCCTGCATGGCACACAGCACACGGTTGTCCGAGAGGCCATCGACCGCCATGAAACTCTTGAAACCCGAGGCACGACTGCCCGTCATGCCTGCCAGCGCCAGCACGATGGCTAAGCAGACCCGCCTGAAGCTGATATAACGCTTTGCTGTCATATATCTTGTTTTGTCCTGTTATTATCGGTACTATTATTATCGGTGCTATTTCCCGTTTCTCATGTGCAAAGTTAGGCTTTTTCGTTGGAAACAAAAAATCATCGGGAGCAAGAATTACGTTTATCGTTGCTTTTTACCTCATCTTGTCCCTTTCTGACGAAAATTTTTCCTTTCGTGCACCTTATTATATATACCTTTGCAGCGTAAAACGAGAAAAAATGATGAGACAAACACTTTTCGTCCTGGCGTTGGCCGCTGCCACGCTGAGCGCTACCGCTCAAACCCAGTACACCAACCCGGTCATCAACCGTTCGTTGCCCGACCCCACCATCCTTCGTGCAGGGAACACGTTCTACCTGTATGCCACCGAGGACATCCACAACGTGCCTATCTACCGTTCGCGCGACCTGATACAATGGAACTACATCGGCACCTGCTTCACGGATGCCACGCGTCCGCAGATGGTTCCAGGCGGCGGCATCTGGGCGCCGGACATCAACAAGATCGGCGACAAGTACGTGCTCTACTACTCCAAGAGCACATGGGGCGGCGAGTGGGAATGCGGCATCGGTGTAGCCGTGGCCAACCAACCCCGCGGGCCGTTCACCGACGTCGGCAAGCTGTTCATCAGCAGCGAAATCGACGTGCAGAACAGCATCGACCCCTTCTACATCGAGGACAACGACAAGAAATACCTCTTCTGGGGTAGCTTCCGCGGCATCTACGCCATCGAGCTCTCCGACGACGGACTCAGCGTGAAGGAAGGAGCCCAGAAGCGCAGGATCGCAGGCACCCTCACCGAAGGCACCTACATCCACAAACACGGCAACTACTACTACCTCATCGGCTCGGCAGGATCCTGCTGCGAGGGCCTCAACAGCACCTACCGCATGGTCGTCGCCCGTGCCCGACGTGTCACGGGACCCTACTACAACCGCAATGGTCAAGGCGCCCTGAGCAATTACTTCGAACCACTGCTCGACCGCAACGACCACGTCGTAGGCCCGGGCCACTGTTCCGAGATCGTGCAGGACGATGCCGGTCAGGACTGGATCCTGTACCATGGCTACGACGCCAACGACGGCCGCGGCGGCCGCAAGGTATTCCTCGACCGCGTCTATTGGGACGAGGACGGTT
>Ga0247611_10007740_pt1 | contig 13385 bp, 9 predicted proteins | sample 177DNAGHGhighgp2_FD_192422 | JGI IMG/M metagenome (GOLD analysis project Ga0247611, IMG submission 192422) | Sheep rumen microbial communities from Palmerston North, Manawatu-Wanganui, New Zealand - 1770 DNA GHGhigh gp2 | ecosystem: Host-associated > Mammals > Digestive system > Stomach > Rumen ... | reverse complement strand
AGGGCCGCCGACTTAAAAACTTTTTTTTTCTTTGCCATGGGGACAAATGTAGAAAAGAAACATTTTTACACAACTTTTACAAAGCTCATCTTGCCGCTTTCCACACATAAACTACATTTCTCCTACAGTTCGGCATAGTGCGCCACGACATCCCCCAAAGGATGTCATTTTTCATAAGGAGTACTGTGCATGAACACGAACTACAAAACAAACAAGACAGACCGTCAAAGCCTCCGTCAACAAGCCATTCGCAAGAAAGAGGCCGAGCTAAAGAAACGAACCTTCTTTGACCCCACATACGACGTGGTTTTCAAGAAAATCTTTGAAAAGCCCAAAACACTCATCCATTTTTTGAACGCCATTTTGCATTTTGACGACGAGCATAAAATCATTTCAATTGAAAACCTAAAGCCAACGGTCAAGCTGAGCTCACTGACAACAAAACAAAAGACAGCCCGCTTCGACATCCACGCCCGCACCATGGACGGACGGTTCATCGATATCGAAATGCAACGGGCAAGTCACGAAGATTTCCTCGACCGCATCGAACTCTATTCCTCATTGCTCACGATCAACGCAAAAATAACTCTGGACAATGAAATTTCCAAAAAGGAGCGGACGGAACACCCCTACCGAATGCCCACAGTCTATTCCATTTGGATATGCAACTTCAATGTAGACTTCTGCAAAGACTACCGCGAAGAATTCGCCCTTTTCCGCCTTTCCGATTTGAAAAAATCCAAGCCCTTGCCCGTCTATACGAAAAAAAATTATATTGTAATTGACTTGACCAAATACGTTTCGCGAAAGTCCAATTCACTAGAAAACGAGTGGATTGAACTTTTCAAGAAGATGCCCACGGCCAACCGAATTCCAAAAGGGAAAGACGAAGTCCTGGAAGACGTCTACGAACGCATGCGGGTCCGCAACTCGGCAAGCACATTCATCACGGAGGTAGCAGCAGATATGGTTACGAAAGAAGAAGTATCGACCCGCCTGGGAACTGCCCGCCGGGAGGGCGAAGCCGCCGCCAAGGCCGAGGCCGCAAAGACAAACGCCGCCCGCGACAAGAAAATAGCCAAGTACCTACGCTCTATCGGCGTCTCGCCAGAATGTGTCGCCACGGCCCTTGCCATCAAATAAAAATGTGCCCTTAGGGCGTTCCCCCTTGATTCCGGAGCCGCGTCCATTGACGGGGTCGGGCTCTGCTCGCCCCGCGAGAACCGGGAGAGGATCAGCCGCGGGGCTCATCGAGCCTTGCGACATGTCATTTCAAACTCCGTCGAAAGATTTGTCGCAAGTCTCGCCACCTGCGTGCAACGATCCCTAACGCAGACGCCTTACCACACCCTGACAACCCGGGTTTGGTTCCCGATTTTCAGCATGTACTGACCACCGAGTCCCACTGGTATGGTGGCACCCCTATTGCTTACAACGCCACTCCTTAGCACACGGCCTTGCATGTCGAGAAGATCATAACGGCTGCCAGGAGCATCGCCCCAAACACGGATTGTTCGTCCCTCGATATCTATGGACCAAGAAAGCTGAGGGTACTTGCCGCCAACCGCCTGGGACTTGTCCTTGCCAGGCGAGTCGGAATCCAGATCGACGACCTCGTCATCATCGCATTCCTGAATTTTGACATCATAGACCTCGCCATCGCACTTCTCGTAAAGTTTCACACCGTAACAGAAGAAGTCCCCTTCCGGATCGTAGGGTTCTGTACCGCACAGGGCCTTGTACAGCACCGTCTCCTGATCTCCGCATTTCTGGATGATTCTTCCGTCGCCCTTGTCAGTCAGAGTACATTCGCCACCTTGGGCGTTATTACTAGACGAGGAAGGCTTCACCGACGAGCTCGACCGTTTTGCCGAAGAGCTCGACCGCTTTACCGATGAACTTGACTGTTTCACCGATGAACTTGACCATGTTGAAGCAGAAGAAGTTTCTTCTTCAGAACTAGAGCTTGGTATTTCCTCTGAAGTGGCATAGAACTTAATCCTGGCACTTGATTTCAACCTTACTCTAAATTCCGTCGGGCTTGTAGCCAGGGCATCAAGGGGCACCGTCACCCAAATGGTATCGACACCTGTTTCGTTGATAGTCTTGGGCCAAGTCACCTGCGTACTACCATTTTTCTCAGCATAAGCAACTAATCCATCATCAAGAATCAAGGTGTAACGACTACCAACAGCGCTGAGCAAGTCCACCTCACCATCGGCAAAGGCAGACACATAGATAGGTACACGAGAACCGGCAAGGCCCTTGTCCACGAAGGTCCACTTGGTTCCCGAAGGATAGACTTTACTCTTTTCGTCGCCGGCGTACACCACGTAGGTGGAGTTCTGAGTCATCACATCCAGGTTTTCCTTGATGCGGAAATTGATATAGGTATGTGCTTTAGGATCAAGATATCCGTTCTTATCATAGAAGTCGATTACCAGGCGGTAGCTACCCGGGGCAAGTCCGGAAATCTTGTCGGCCTTCACCTTGGGGTTGAAGGGATCCGAAAGGTCGAAACCGCCATACTGCCAGCCAGACTGACCTGATGTCAGGGTGGCAACCTCCACACCAGCACGAGTAGTAATGCGATACCTCAAAGTTCCATATTGCCCAATATCCGAACCGCAAGCATGGATGGTGGCAGAACCGCCACCGGCAAAACCCAGGGCCACAGACGCACAAGTGCCGTCGTCGCTCTTGTCATAACAAATGCCGTAGCTTATGGAGCCGTCACCGTTATCTTTGACCGTTGTCGAAAGTCCCGACGTCTGCTTGACAAGAATGTTGGTCCTAATGGTCAAATTGCTTTGAAGAGCCGTCCTATTGCAAGAGAATATTTCCAGAGCGTAATCATTGCCAGGCACAAGAAAATCTGTGCCATACTTATTATTCAAGTTCTTCAATACCACATGTCCGGGAGCAGTCAAATGTATCCCTCCATTATCTAGAGCCAATTTTTTATTGACAAAGACCCAACTATCGTCGGTTCCAAGTAATGTAAATTCCTGATCTTCGCGGTAAGTAAATGTTGCATGGGATTCAAAACAGAAGTGTCTGTTACGATCCGACTCCCATCTCGGAGCACTCCAATCCCATACAGCAGGGTCATCTCCATAATAAAATTTTCCCTCGCAATCTACTCCACCGTCATAAGCTGGTCCATTACAATAATGATCAAAAACACCGTTATACACCAACGGAACAGGACCTTCTGCTGCTGATTTTCGGCGGCAATTCGGACAAGGTTGCGGGCTAAGTTCACTAACAATATAATTGCTTGTCAGGTCTTCACGTGGGTAAAAGCCACCCTTATATCCATTGACAACCAGTTCATCTGAATCAAAAATCCATTTCCCGTCTTCTGCTTGGGAAAAGCTAATATCATAACATGCTGCTTCATTTTTATTTTCCACGTAGTTGAAAAGGGTCGAAAAACCAGACTCATCACCAAAGCAATTCACACCATTTGAACTAGAGTTTAAGCGAGGCTTGTTGTCCGGACCCAGGTTCGTCTGCACAACGCCCTTGCGTACACCGGTACACTGGTCAACGGGCCAACCCAAAGGACTTTGACCATTCGGTACTGTAGAGAAAAACTTATTCAACAATTCATCGGTATCCCAAACAATTCCCGCCAATTGAAATTCGCAAACACCGTCCACACGCGGGTCCGTCACGAACAACCCCTGGGAGGCCACCTCCCCATCGGGCCACTGGGAGTCATCAGGAATAAAGTACAGTTTATCGGAACCAAAAGCCTCCATAATGGTTTTCAACGGCAATGGTGTCGGATTCGGATTGCCACCCCACAAGCCATACGCACCGATGATTTCGTCGGGGTGATTTTTGGGGTAAATCAGCACTTCATCCGGAGCCTCTTCCCATACCATCCGGTACCACCCACACATGCCAGGGGCAATTTCCATTTTGGTTCCTGTCATACCGCCATCGGTACTGACCATCATATTGTCGTAGAACCAATCTCTGTCGTCGGGAACAAGGACGTAGAGATACTTGGCATTTACAAACTTCAAGTTGCCGGGGAATTCCTCCTTGGCGCGGAAAACCGGATCATCAGGTGCCATATAGATAGAGGATTCTAGAGTAAAGTTCGCATCGGAAATAGCCTTGTCCGAAGTCACCAGGAAAGACGACCTGGACTCGGAAAGCTGACCTATGTAGTATTTCGTCCCATTGATCGTCCCATAGCCCATAGGCGTTTTTGCCGGGGTCAAGAACTTGAGGTCTTTGTGCTTTGAGGAAAGGAAGAACTGCAAATCCTTGGCAAGAGTATCCAGCCTGCCTTTCGAAGGCCCAACGGGTACCACAGTCCGGACATAGACAGGGAGGGTATCACCCACAGCCAGTTGGATATCGGAAATATTCGTGATTACTTGTTTGCAGTCGGCATCCTCGCAGAACTGGAACTCCGGTACGTAGTAGTTATAGACGTAGATGACGTTGACGTCCTGCATGGAGGCATCGCGGTAAACGCCCAGGGGGGCATTGGAGACAGGCCAGTGACCTGTCACGGAAGTGACTACATAGCCTCTATCATCGGAAACAAGTTTGTCTCTATTGACAACGGGAACACCATTGACCAAGAACACAATTGTATCAGATTGCACCTTGGCATCTGGAGCATAAACATAAATATCCGCATTGGGAATGCGATAATTTAAGGCAGGATCTCCGTATACCTCATCCGTCACATAAAGACCTACCATCTGTCCCACGTCCAGGGGCAAATACACGCAGCGAGGATCAGGATTTGCATCGTTGATGCAGTCGCCATTGAAGTTTACGTTAGCATAACCCCATGCTGCCATGAGCAACAAGATGCTTATGAACTGAAATTGCTTTCCCGAGTTGGAACCATCCATATCCATTCCTCTTTTGTCTATAATCTATATTAATTTTTACAGAAACGCAAACAAGTGGATACGGCTTCTTCAGCGAAATGCTCAAAAACGCCCCTTTTTAGGGCTATTTCGAAGGTTTTTTGTATATTGTTGCACGTCCTGGCATAAAGCAGGGACTTTTCGGTTTAGGAACCTAAGCCCTTTTTCATATCCACATAAAAAAACTTGGCTTATGAACAAGGGGTACCTAGACACCCAGTCTAGGAAAACACAGACAGCAGAAGAAAAGCTGCACCTCGCCAGACAGCGAGGCGTTTACAGCGAGTATGAACTAGACGTACTTATCCCGGCGTTCCTGTTGAATAAGGAATATGACAAAATAAACAGAGAAAAACAAAATAGACACATTGCAGGAACATACGAATACAAACAGGCCGATACCAAATCAAAACGACTTGGTTATGCAGGGAGTGCCTTTTTTGACTCCGATTTCGACATATTCAAGGAAATAAAAAACATCAGGGGAACAGGCTTGCTTGATTTCAACAGCAATGGATTGCCGCTGGAAGAAATCGTCAAGTGTCACAGAACTATTGGGTATGGAGGCAGCAACAAACTAATACGCACCGATGTAATATCTATCAGATACTCAAAAACTGAAACCCACGCTTTCCCCGTGGACCCCGCCGATTACATGAAGGTATTGGACAGAAAAGAAAAAACCTGTATCGGACTCACGACCCGGCATGCCACCGGCGTGTCCCGAACAGGCTTTGTCCATAATATACAATCTTTTTTGGGAAAAATCAAGAAAATTTTCTACTTCTTTTCCCGGATGCGCTTGTAAAGGCTTTCGGCCTTTTCGGTGTCGCCGGCATTGGAATACACGTGGCCCACGTTCTCGGCGCCAGAAAAGACGCAAACAAGAGAAAACCCTACTAAACTCGGTTCTATTCGTCCTCTATACCTATGGAACTTTCTTGCTCATTGATATAAACTTTATTTGCAACCGAGCCTTATGGAACATGTAATGTCGGAGTCGCAGCCAACGTTTCGATTTCATCGTAATCAATGCTTATTCCGTCCCATTTTTCGACAACCCTGTAAACAGCGTATTCGTCTTCTTTTATGTAGCCAACATGCAACATCGAATCGTTCAACCAGTTTACGTCAATACTGTCGCAGCACCTTACCGCTATAACCGTTCTATCGCTTCTGTAAACGGATTCGTCCAGAGGGTCACTTGAATTCAATACCGCAACGGAATGGGACTTTCCGCCAGCTCCGCCGCCCCATGCTGCCGTGAAAACTACAGCCTTGCGGGTTCCATCTGGTGACAAAATTACTACTTCCGGTTTGATCGTAATTGAATCATCATAAGTGCAAACAACATAACAAGCAATGATAACAGCGAATACTCCCAGTGCCGCAATTGGTGCAGTAAGAACATAGAATAGAATTTTTAAATCCCTTTTGCTCATAACTTCATCACCGCAACAGAAATCCCAATTATGACTAAAACGATGTACATCAGGAGCGCACACCACTTCAGCATTTTTTGAAAATAAACGTGAACCTATTTTTCATAGCAGGCGTCAAAATAGTTCTGTATCAAGGGTGAGTTTATCACTTACAGTAAATCGGGTTGTTGACTTTTTTGACCTTTTTCATTCCATTCTTGCTCATGCAATAGCCCTCGTGATTATCGCCAACAAATCTCAAAGTTCCATCTTTGCGGTAAATTTCCCAATGTCCATATTCCATAAGGTCTTTTTCTCCAGATTGAACTGAAGCTAGTGCCTCCAGCTCCGACAGAACATGCCTTTGATAATCATTTTGTGCAAATGTAACTAGGGAACTGTCGGTTTCAATGCTGTGAAGTCCACAATTGAAATAGTTTACCCCGTACTCAATGTCAAAACCGGCAAAACTAATTTCCCCGACATTCACCTCATTTACGTTGAACACCTCGTAATCGCATTGATAGACCATCTTGTGACGATTGTAGGTTACAAATACAATATCATTTTTAGTGAACTGTTTGCCGGTGTATTCGGGAATCCAAATGGCTTTATCATCCCAATAGACGCCTTCGCCCTCTTCGGGAAAAGGCTCTCCATTAGAAAATGTGGGCCAGCGCTTAAAAACCTTGACAAACTGATTGTCACTAAAAACATAACACCCATAAAAAGGAGTCATTTGCTCGTCATAATTGGTACAGATTGGATTAACGGCAAAAATGCAAGAAAAACCTATCAAAATTGCAAGGAGCATCTTCTTCATAGACGATTCTCATATTTCAAGACAATTATTTTTGGGGAACCAATAGCCATGACCGCCCTTGGGATAATAAAACAGAACATATTCCCCGGCTTTAGCATATACACGAAAATATGCGATCCATTCTCCTTGATAGCTATAGCGTCCATTTCCAGGAGACCAACCACTACGCGAAAGACATTTGAAGTTATAGGCCGATGCGGAAATTGCCAGAATGAGAATAGCGCCTAGTATTCGAATCATGCTAATAATCCTTCACACAACGGACGGAATATCCATTGTCGTTACTAAAATAATTGAATCCCCCATAATTACTTGCCATAGGGAATGCGGCAACAGTGCTTGGTGTTGATGTCCAAAAATGTGTAGAACCGCCATTATTCATATATGATCCGTCTTTATAAACCATACCGACTGGCGCAGCGCTAAAACCATAATTATCAGTTCCATTTCCACCATCTTTTGGTTTTCCCCATCCTCCTCTCGTTTTTAATTTTTTTATAGCAGTTCCATAGCCTTTTCCTCCGCTAGCATACGCAAATAACGTTTCCCACTCTTCTACACTCGGCAAATGCCAGCCATCTGGACATGCGCTCATCGCTGCTCGCCAAGTATAAAATACGGCTATTTTCCAATATCCAGGTACATTTTCAAGCAACCAGGCTCCGCCTGCCAAGTTTTCTCGATATGTTAGATTTTCTGCCATCCAAGTTTGACGGCCTATTTTGACAGTTTCGTAACACCGGCCATCACGCCAATCATCTATATCAGTAGATTTGCAGAAAGGATTTTGTGCAAACACGAAGACGTTTGCTAGCATAAACATTACAATCATCCTAATCATTTTCCTCATCTCCTCTATTTATCTTGAACACAGCGAACATGGCGCGTATGATACATTGAAATCGAAGGCATTGAGGTTGTCTGTGTATTATAATAAGTAAGTGACGGAGCTTTTGTTTCGTTTCCTCCGTTAAAAACAAGTCCTTCTCCAAAATTATAGTTCAGAACCCAAAATGAAGTGCTACTCCCAATATTTTTGAAGCAGTGAAGCTGATTTGGATCACAACGGGTACTTCCTCCGGCTAATAGGCTAAAACCTGTTGTGTTGGTACCTCGGTTACTGTCCCATGAACTTTCGGAAAGCAAACCAGATGCGTCCTCAAGGACATCGTAAGAAGGGGTACCTGTTACCTTAATGACATTACCAGCACTATATATCAAATCAATGAATTCGGTAGCGTCAGGCAAATGCCAACCATCAGGACAGATTCCTTGAAAAGGGGTTTCCTTGCCAGTTACGCTACAAGATGGATTACACACATTGGTTCTCAAATAATCAAGTATAGCATCCATTGTGTACAAGCGACCATATAAAATACAATTCCCTTCATAGTTTTTATAGCATTCGGAGTTTCCTCCCTTTAGACTTTGATACATCGTACTATCTACAAAGTTTAGGTTTTCTGCCATCCATGTAAAGCTGCCGATCTTTATAGTTTTGTATTTTTGATTATCTCTTTTATCTACTAGTTCCCCGTAAGTGATGTCAGGATTAAATTGCTTCCATGAAGCTTTCTTTTTTAATTCAAATTCGTATAAACTTGCTGAAGAAGATGATGGGTCTAGCCCGCTGGTCGCAGAGATTACCAAATCTTGAATAGAATCAATATTTATTGTTTTATAAACCGAATCAAATATCTGCAAATAAAGAGAATCCTTGATCTTCTCGTAGAAGGAATCATTTGAAAAAGTTTTAAAATTTGTATTTTGAGAACTCACATAAATAGTGTCTTTAACGGTTTTTTTTGTGGAAGAGTACACAATGGAATCAACAAGTTCTTGCAAGATAGAGTCTCTATAAACAACGAGCATATTCTGCACATCCGTGTCAGAGTAGCCCCTGACAGTCGTTTCATCACCACATCCCAAAAACACTCCGCTGTATGCGAGTGCAAGCAATACCGCAATTCCCATTTTCTTCATATCATCATCCCTTTCCGCCCAAGGCGGGGTTAAAAGCCAGACCCTGCTTGCCACTCCTTGTCATCAGGAACAAGCACGTAGACTGGTAGCCTAGTCCCGAAGGCAACGAATAGAGTAGCCACTATCCTTAGTAATGCCACTAGTAAAAAAGCCGTAATCATCGAAGCGCAAGTAAACGCTTTTCGCATCGGAGCTCCAGAAATATGCGACTAGGCCATCCCTATTGTAAAAACTGCCATTAGAACAATCACCAGCAGCCAATGCAGAGAACCCGAAAGCATTCGTATTTTCTACTCCATACTCTTCCCATCCATTTTGGGACTTGATGCCTGCAGTGGACATGCCCACTGCATTAATCAGGGTATCCCATTCATCCATACTTGGCAAGTGCCAACCGCTAGGACAGACACCCTGGACCGGCAACGCCGAAGAGCATATTGAACCATATCCGCAACCGGTCATTGCTGAATCCATTGCCGCAGCCCAGGTGTAATAACGGCCATAAGTATCACATTTATCTAGATCATTGGCATAGCACCAAGACCAATCATAAGCTTCATCACCAGCACCACCTTGCCCAGGATTGTAATTCAAATTTTCAGCCATCCATAGCTGCGACTTGACACCTACCGTTTTATATTCGTGACCGTCTCGCTCATCTATTATCACACCCTTATTCAGCTTTTCAGTCGTGAAATTCCAAACAGACGATTCACACTTATAGTAAGAATATTGTCCACTTAAAATCTTGAATTCACCCTCCGTGTAATTCGTACATCCCACACCTGCAAGAACATCATTTTCTGTTGCCACCCTGAAAGCACCATCATCACAAACATATTTGAATGAAGGATTAATTCGGCCATCCACAATTTTCCCGTCTTCGGAACATTCCTTTTGATAGGTGTCATACTCCAGCGTAGTGGCAGTGCGCCAAGCTTTATCGCCTTCTCCATAGATATAGAAGACTTTATCATTTACCTGGCCTGCACGAACTTCACCGTCAAATTCTCCGGCACCCCATGTCGCAGTATCTTTTTCAATATTCGTCGCCACACGCCAGTTCCCAACATCACATTTGTACCACACATTGTCAGAGCCCAATCCCACAGTGTCTTGGCGAACCATTGTACAGCCACGTAAACCAATCGAACAATCGCTTCCGTTTCCTAAACGCCATTCTCCATTTTCAAACACATAACAACTCTTTGTATTCACATTTCCCCACTGGCTGTCACCATCCTTACCCGCGGTCCAGTGGTAAGTATCATACTCAACAACAGAGGATTCAACCCACTGATTTAACTTACAGGTGTAATAGGTTGAACCAACTTTTCCAACAGAATCTGCTATCGTCGCCACGCAGCCACCGAGATGAGCTTCTACATCGCTTGCAGAACGCCAGGCGCCGTTGTCAAAGACATAGATGAAGCCTGTAACATTCCCCTCCTTGATAGCTCCATCGGTAGAATCCTTCCAGCCGAAGGTATCTTTCTCTACGTCTGTAGCGATACGCCACTCACGATTCGTACAAATATAGTGTGTGCCGATAGCTTCAATAACCTCTTCAAAAAGTCTTTCTGTACAACCGCCAAGCACCTCCTCCACTTCAGTTGCCGTGCGCCAAGCATTGATATCGCAATCATAAGGAATTCCTGTTACCGTTCCCTTTACGATTTTTCCATCTTCGTCGCAAACCTGCTCGTAGGTATCATACTCAACCACAGCCGCCAATCGCCACGCCATATTTTCGCAAATAAAGTAGGACCCGTAACTTTCGCTCAATTCATTTATGTTTTGCCTCACCATCCCTTCACGCTTGGCATCACAAAGTCCAAGACCATAATTTTGCCACCAGAAATTGTTTACATACTTTTCGAAATTGGGTACACCCATAAGCATTCCCCAAGCATAAACATTGCTACGAATCTTTGCCAATCCGCCATTCAAACCTTGATTTGACGCCCAATCGGCAACAGCTGTCGCAGTCTTTACATCATTCCATATTCCATCAGTTTCGACATCTGCCGCATAATCAGCAAGTCGCTCACTGAATGCCGCTTCAGACAAATCTCCTTGCATTAGAACAGACAAAGCTAGCAGTGCCGCACTCTGTTCACTTTCTCCGAAAATGTTTAGGTCTTCTGCAGGAGAGAAATCCCCCTCAATTTCAAAAGACTTGAACACCTCCGACTCAGCCCGTTTCTTCGCCCCTTTAACGGACAGGGAATCCGTTGATGTCAGATACAAAGAACGTTCGTATGTTAAATGTGTAAGCAAGTTTACGTTCACCTCATCACGGTCGGAAAGGTCCGTGAGCGCGTAAAGTGTCACCTGGCTATTGGATCTTTCGCCTGTGACCTCGTTACGATAAAAACCGGTAGCCTTCAAAAGGGCATACTGGGATTCTAGCCGTTTTACGTTTATCGAGAACTCTCCCATGTCGTTTTTGATTTTCCCTTCGAATCCAAGACCGGTCTGCGCCAGGGTTTCGCCATCCAATTCTTGAACGGTCACACTGGAACCGTTCACAAAGGGCCCCTTCTGAGATACGCCCGAAACGGTCTTTTCGGCAATGGCCACAACGCCCTCGCTCTGTTCATCCGTGCCGGCAGTATCCTTAACATCAGAGCATGCGTTAAATACGGCGACTAATACACAAAAAAATGCCGTATCTACAAATCTTTTCATAATCAATCCCCTTTGCCCTTCTTGTTCGAATCCTCATACATTTTTTCCGTCAATGGGAAAAATTGTATGTTCAGCCGGCACACCTTTTCTAGCTTTTTATCTTTCGATACAATGGATACTATTCGCTTGCGACATTCTGCAAGTTCCTTGACCACTTCCTTATAACTTTCTTCAGTCACACCCATCGTGAGCCCGCTAAAATGCCTTTCCGAAATGGGCAATACGTCAAAGGCATCAAGAGCAAACTCTCCCATTTTACGGATAAGGGAATGGATTGCAACAGAAACCACATTCATGTCGCCTGTTGTAAGCGAACGTTTGGTCTGATGGTAATCTCCATTTTCGTCGCGGGTCAAAAATCCCGCACCCAATAAAAAATGGAGACTTTCAGCAACATCGGTGGCAGTCAACGGAAGCCTACAAGCCCTGGCAACCTCACTAGGAGTCGCTCCTGGCATCAAAGGGGCCATCTCGCGAACTACGGAATGTTTCCAGGTTTCATAGTAAGCATAATACTCATTTCCTAAAAGTCGCACATTGCTTGCCGCCCGCAACGACTGCAACTCTTCAAAACATTTTCTTTTTTCTCTTTCCGTTTTGGCGTTCTCATATCGAACCATTAGAACAAAATAATCAAACTCAAATCCAACAAGTCCCATAGCGATAGCTGTTTTCTTGGCTCCCTCTTCCAAAAGACGGGTTTTGCCATCACATACCAATTTGAGATATGAGCCCGATGCGAAACCCGCAAGCGCAGCAAATCCACGCCACGTAAACGACGAGCAACGCTTCCGCTCTCTGTAATAGTCTAGGATAAATTCTCGATAACTCTGATAATCAAAAACCGGTTTCATCTGTTTTTAAGTTAAACTTTTTTCAACAAAAAAACAATACTCTACCGTATTTTTTGAGAAAACAAATATGGCCAATTTAAGGGAAAATCGCCATTTTTGCAAATAATTACAGCTTTTACCAAAAATCATAAAACAAAAAACCGTTTTCATAGAACAAAACGAATTTTCTTAATTATTCTTTCGGAGGAGAGAATTACTTCTTTTCCCGGATGCGCTTGTAAAGGCTTTCGGCCTTTTCGGTGTCGCCGGCGTTGGAATACACGTGGCCCACGTTCTCGGCGCCGATACGACCCTGGGAATTTCCGGCAAGCCAGGCCTTCATGTAGCATTCGAAGGCTTCGTCGTATCGTTTCTGGCTAAAGTAAATCTGTCCCAAATCCAGGTTCAGGTCGCCCTTGCCCTTCTTGTGGCGGAGTCCCTCTTCCAGGGTGAAAATCGCCATCCAGGGGGAATTGTTCTGCACATACATCTGGGCTAGGTAACGTCTGGCGGAAACATTTTCTGGGTCCATCAGCAAGCCGTTTTCCATCTCGTTCAGGGAAAGCCTGGTGGAGTCCATGCTGCGGTAGTAATAGGCCAGCGTAAAGTGGACATCGGCCCCGGCGGTGGCGGTCATCTGGAGCGCGTTCTGCAGGGTCTTGATGGCGTATTCGTAGTCCCCCAGTTTCTCGTAGACTTCGGCAAGGCCGTACCAGGCGTCCATGCGGTC
>Ga0247611_10007739_pt1 | contig 13387 bp, 15 predicted proteins | sample 177DNAGHGhighgp2_FD_192422 | JGI IMG/M metagenome (GOLD analysis project Ga0247611, IMG submission 192422) | Sheep rumen microbial communities from Palmerston North, Manawatu-Wanganui, New Zealand - 1770 DNA GHGhigh gp2 | ecosystem: Host-associated > Mammals > Digestive system > Stomach > Rumen... | reverse complement strand
CCCGTGTACCTACCTATGTGAGCCCTAGGGTACTTAAATTAGGGGACACGCCCCACGGGATTGCAATTGTGGAGGGATTATGGAGACAAATTAAGGGACTAGACACAAGGCTCACGTGGGCGTACTATATAGTTGTCAGGAGGGAGCAGGGCCTCCAGACGCGAACCTTGACATGCGCCTTATCCCTAGCGGGGGCGTGGAATAGGTATAGGGGATTGAGTGCCGACGTGACTGGCTACCCCTATGTCTTGGAAGCGTAGCGCATGCCCGAACCTTGATAACTGTATAGTATATAAGCTCACAAGCAGAAAGTATGATTATGGATACCCTTATCATTAGAGAAGCCATATGCACACGTAGGGAAGATGGAACATTTGAATTTGACATCTTCACCCGAGATGACGCTTATACATTCATTGTAGATTATGAAACGGGAATAGAGATTCTTGCATTTTTACTGCGGGATGAATGTATCAAGATTACGATTTACTAGCATTCCCCTTGGAGCGGATTGTAGCGATATAATCCGCTCACTGGGGGATACTACAGGAGTATCCCAAAACGTTTTCCGATTAATCGGAAAGAAAGTGAGCTAAAAATGAGTAATGAGATTATGGTTACTACGGCTGCCAACGCTATCACGAATAAGGTTTTGGCTAAGCACGTGCAAGAAATTGCGGGAACAATGCTCAGCACTGAGCAGAATGGCCGCAGGGTAGCTTACATCCTTGCATCAATCAATGAGGATAAGAGCTACTCGGACGATTTTAGCACTTGCGCGCATTTTGCTACGGAAGTGCTCGGGCTTGGAAAGTCTCAAGCCGCTGCGGTCATTAAGGTGGGGAATTGGTTTATTAAGGATGGTGCAACTTACGCCACCATTCTCAAGCATGATGTGAAGGATTACACGGTTACGCAGCTTCAAGCTCTTCTGCCGCTCAAGAAGGTGGATATTGCGATTCAGTGGGCCGAAGATGGAATTATTAATCCGTTTATGTCCATTAAGGAAATCAAGGAGCTTGTGAAGGCATACCGCGACGCCGAAAAGAAGGCACTTGGTGAAGGTGAGGAAGAGACTTCCGATAAATCGGAAACCGTCGAAAAGACCGAAGCCAACGAAGTTACGGTAACAATTCAGGCCCGTATTGAGTGTGGCACTACCGACGATGGTAGGTTTGTAATCAATAACACGATTGTCGATAAAGAGCGCTATCAATATGTGATGGACTTCATTAAGTCGCTGGGGATGTAATAAGGTAGGCCCTTCGGGGCCTACCACCCACCTTGAGCATATTGCCACAAACCAATATGTTCAAGGTGGGGAATACGATTCAAGGAGGTGAAAACCACAATTCCCCTAGTATTCAAATATCACAACAATGAAAAGGAGCTTTATTATGTCTATGTTCACCGATATTGCCCGCAATGCTACTGTTCTTTCTCCGCTTATGGAGGGCCGCGATAAGATTTCGACGGCTGAAATTATTGCCAACTATCCTAATGGCATTACCATGACGCAATTTGATATTCTTAATGGTGAAAAGGGCACCTTCCCTGTTTACACGTTTGCCGAGGATGATAAGGCGTTTGCGTTCGGCGGCGCTGTAATTAATAAGATTGTTTCTGCGATTGTTGCTCAGTTTAATGGCAGCGTTGATGATGCTTCCAGCGCCCTGCGTGCAAATGGAGGGATTAAATTGAAGCTGTCGCAGGGCCGCACTCGCAACGGTAACAATGTCACTTTGGTTGATGTTCTTGATTAAATGTCATTGATTAAATGTTAATGTTGGGGGAATGGCTGCGGTCATTCCCCCATATTTGTTTGGAGGTAGTTAAATGAAGGCTTGGATTGCATTAAATGTGGCAGTTTCCGTGCTGCTGCTGCTGTGGGAGCCGTTTCTGTTCACCGTGCTTGCAATATGGTGGGCGTTTGTAATCAATTGGCTGGAGGAATAATGATTCATGATGAAAGGCTAGAGCGTGTGGGCAAGGTATGCGCGGATTTTAGAAAGTTAAATAACGCAACTCAAAAAGAGTATGCAAAAGAGCTTGGCGTGTCTGTACAGACCGTCAAGCATTTTGAAAATGGACGTGTTAGAAATGTTAATTATCTGTTGTTCTATCTAAATAAGGGCGTTGATATTGAAGATGTTTTAGCGGCATATTCCGATTAATCGGAAATGGGGTATTAAATGGCACGTTTCTCATTTTGGAAAGGCACTAAGACCGAAGATTTGCTAAATTTTTCGGAGTCTCAACTATCAAACATGACAACTTCACGATTGCGTGAATTAGTGCAAAAGCTGGCAAGTGTTGGTAATAAGCGAATGAAATCGTTGGACAAAGTAGGCTATCGTACACAAGCCGTTATTGGCGCTGAAAAGTCAGGCGGGAAATTCACTACGCGAGCTAAAGGCAGAGCAGAATTGATAATGGAATATCTGCGAGAAAAGAATTTTTTGAAACATCCCACAAGCACTATTAAAGGAACGAAAAAACTAGCAAAGGAAATCAGAGAGTTAGTGGGATTGGATGTTGATGAGTCAGAGCTTGAGGGACTATCTACATATATGCATTATGCGGAAGAGCAAAACATTGCAAATTATATGACGTCTTTTCAATATGCTGATTATGTAAAAGAAATTTATGCAGACGCTATGGGCAACGGCTGGAGCCATGAAAAGCTAATGGACAAATTAGATGATGATATAGCCGATATGCGGAGGAAACAAAATGCCCGAGGTCGCGGAAAATTTGACGTTAGCGCGTCTACTATCATCTCAAGCATATAACACAATAGATGATTTACCGTGGATTCTGGAAAGCGTGTTCAAAGGCAGGAGGCCGATACGCACGAATAAGAAAGTATTGTATTACAACGTACCATGTGCATTTGACATTGAAACTTCATCATTCTATGAGATTTCCGATAAATCGGAAAAACCAATAAAGCAAGCGTGTATGTATGAATGGACACTGGGAATAAACGGATATGTGATAATCGGCAGGACATGGGAAGAGTTTAAGAAAGCAATTGATGTTATCACGTTTACGCTAGGATTGAATGAATCAAAACGACTTGTGATATATGTTCATAATCTCGCATATGAGTTTCAATGGATTAGAAAGCGTTTTGAGTGGTTAACGGTATTTGGATTGCGTGAACGTAAACCAGCATATGCGGCTACAAAAAACGGAATAGAGTTTCGTTGCAGTTTGGTTCTGTCTGGCTATTCACTTGAAAACCTTGGAAAGAATGAATTGAAAACATACAAAGTGCAAAAGATGGTGGGAGATTTGGACTATAACCTTATAAGGCATCCAAACACACCATTGACCGATAAAGAGATTGGTTATTGCATCAATGATGTGAAAGTTGTAATGGCATACATTCAAGAAAGAATCGAAGCTGACGGCGATATAACACGAATACCGCTAACTAAAACAGGATATGTGCGCCGCTATTGTCGTGAGCAATGTTTAGGAACGGGAAAACCTAAAAACTGGACTAGAGCTCAATGGAATTATAAAGACAAAATGAAACGCTTGGGCATCACGCCAGATGAATACACGCAACTAAAGTGCGCGTTTCAAGGAGGATTTACGCATGCGAATCCATTCTATAGTGGACAAACATTGCATGATGTAGATTCTTACGATTTTACAAGCTCTTATCCTGCTGTTATAGTCTCCGAGCAATTCCCTATGTCAAGTAGTAGGCTAGTGGAGCCGAAAACCAAAGAGGAATTTGCGGAATACCTACAAGAATATTGTTGTTTGTTTGATGTGAGATTCACAAACCTGCGGCCAAAGATTCTATCAGACAATATTCTGTCGTGGTCGCATTGCTGGGACCATGATGGAAATTATCAATTGAACAATGGGCGCGTTGTTTGGGCCGATGCCGTGGCAACCACATGCACCGAAACAGACTTCATGTGTATGACGTGGTTTTATGAGTGGGACAAAGCAGAAATACAATGTTTTAGAATCTACGACAAAAGCTATTTACCGAAGGCGTTTGTTCAATCAGTATTGAAGTTGTATAAAGACAAAACAGAGCTAAAGGGAATTGAAGGTAGAGAATCTGAATACGGACTAAAGAAAGGCATGCTAAATTCATGTTATGGCATGATGGTAACGGACATTTGCAGGGATGAAATATCATATATTGATGAATGGACTAGCCACACGCCAGAGTTAAACAGTCAGATAGCTAAATACAATACATCATATAATCGGTTTCTATTCTATCCTTGGGGGATTTGGGTTACTTCATATGCGCGCCGAAATCTTTACACTGGCATTAGGGCCGTAGGAAAAGACTATATCTATGCCGACACCGATTCAATCAAGATGCTAAATGGAGAACAACATAAAGATTATATTGAGGAATATAACGAATACATAACAGACAAACTAAAAACGGCTATGGAGTTTCACGGAATACCATACGAGGAAGCTGCGCCGCTGTCTGTGGATGGTGTGGCGCATCCGCTTGGCGTGTGGGATTATGAAGGGCATTACAGTGACTTCAAAACGCTTGGCGCTAAACGTTACATGTTGAAAGAAAACGGAAAGTATAAGTTGACTGTTGCTGGATTGAGCAAGCAAGTTGCAATGAAATATATTTCCGATAAATCGGAAAATCCGTTTGAGTTTTTCACCGACGATATGTATATACCAGCAGGCAAAACAGGAAAGCTAACGCACACATACATTGATGATGAAATATCAGGCATAGTGACCGACTATCTTGGAGAGCCATACCAATATCATGAGTTAAGTGCCGTACATATGGAAGGCGCTGAATACTCACTGTCACTTGCTACGCAATATGTCAACTATTTGACCAAAGTACAGGAGGAAAGATATGGCATCTAAACGAAAGCATTCACAATATTATTCATTGAATGAAATTCTTAAAAAGAATTGCCAGTATAACATCATTATTGGTGAACGCTCGAATGGTAAGACATATGCGACACTGAAACACTGTCTGTCTATGTATGCCCAATATGGATACCAAACCGCATACATTCGACGCATGACCGAAGATTTCAGAGGGAAGCGTGGAGTTGAATTGTTTACCGCATTGTCGGCCAATAACGAAATTGAAAAGGTTACAGACGGCCGATGGAATGCCATATATTACTACTCAAGCCGTTGGTATTTATGCCGCTATGGTGAGAATGCAAAAGGAATTGTAGAGAAACTAGAGCAAGATTCACAACCATTTATGTATGCGTTCGCGCTGTCTGCTATGGAGCATGACAAAGGCAGCGGCTATCCGATGATTAAACAAATTGTATTTGACGAATTTATATCGCGCATTGGATATTTGAACGACGAATTTATGTTGTACATGAACACGCTAAGCACAATCATTCGCCAGCGTAATGATGTAACGATATTCATGCTTGCCAATACAGTGAATAAGTTTTGCCCATATTTTGCGGAAATGGGATTGCGTCATATCCGAGACATGAAACAAGGCACCATAGACGTTTACCAAATGGGAAATCAAGGGCTGAAAATCGCTGTTGAATACTGTGGAGGTAATGTAAACAAGAAAAAGAAATCAGACCTGTATTTCAGTTTTGATAATCCTAAGCTGCAAATGATTACAGGTGGCACATGGGAGATTGACATATACCCACATTGCCCATATAAATACAAGTCAAAGGATATTATATTTACATTCTTTATATTGTTTGATAGGGAATTGTTGCAATGTGAAGTTGTTTCCGTTGATAACAATGCATTTATATTCATACATAGAAAGACAACACCATTGAAGGATGAAAACAATGATTTGATATATGCTGAAAAATTTGATGCACGCCCAAACTGGAGACGAAAGATTACTATTCCGATTCTGCCAGTAGAACACAAGTTGCTAGAGTTTTTCAAAGCAGACAAGATATTTTATCAGGATAATGAGGTAGGCGAAATCGTGCGCAACTATCTCATGTGGTGTGGAGGTAAAAATGAAAGTTAATGATAGAAAAGTGCGCAATGTGCTACGAATTATCGAAAAGCGCATAGAAGCACATAATAAAGCATTGACTCAATGGGGAGCATATAATGATATATACGCGGACACAATAAGAAATCAGTACACGTATATTATTACTGTTCTAAACACACTGTTGATGCTCGGGATAATTAGCAAAGCCGAGCATGAACGCTACTTAAAGATGATTGGCTAAAAAGATAGGCCCCATTTCCGATTAATCGGAAATGGGGCCTTTTGTTATTGAATGCCTAGACAACAGACCAAATGATGCCATCTTGATTTATATGCAAATCGGTAGACACCCACAAAGCACCGCGCAAGCCATCACGTTTTTCTTGCAAATAATACCATACGTCATTTATTTTCTGAAAACCTGTTTTCATCCATCCATTATAACCAAAGTAATACCAGTGACCATCAATGAATTTCCATTGAGTTTCAGGGTACGAGCCATCAGGATTCTGATACCACCAGTTATCTACACGCGAGTCATATCGCCAACCATAATCAGGTGTGTAATTGGGCCGAACAATATATTGGATATAATCATAGCCGCGTTCACGATATGCAACTTTACCATTCAGCGTGTTACCCTCAATGGTATATACAGTGTTCTTATCGACTTTATACACCATTCCGATATGGTCAAGTATTCCACCATCGCCCCAGTCAAAAATTACCAAATCGCCGCGCTGAATATCGCTCACAAGCATGCCAGCTTCACGTGCGCGATTCACCACATCATCGCAGTTTTGAGAAGGGAAAAACGGCTCAGTCAATCCACACATTGCAAAGCAGTACGATTGAAACATGACACAATATGCAATATCGTTTTCACCAGCCCAAGATTCGCCCGTGACTTCCGCATACCATCGGCCGTATTTCGTGCCTGTCATGGGGTCTGCGTATCTGTCGTATCCTACTTCCTGCTGTTCAAACGCAATAACATCATCAATCGTTGCCATCTTTGTGCTTCCTTTCTAGCAGCTCTTCAATACCATCGGCCATCTTGCCAAGTGTGGTAACAAGCTCTTTCAAGGTTTTATCATATAGGTAAAATAGACCACAACAAGCAATGATAGGAAAGCCAACAGAGCTAATGAGATTCACCCATTCCTGCGGATTGTCCATTGTTCTCACCACCTTTCCGATTAATCGGAAACCTATACCATCACACCATCACGCAGAAGCGATTGTATTTCGCTGATTTCGGCCTGTGTCGCGCAAGTGCTTTCAACGTGCATTGCACTACATTGCACAAATCCTGTATATTCACCCAACGTTGCACTATAGTTTGTGGGGTATCCCTGTTGATTAGGGAATGTGGATGCAAGAGTAGTTTGTGGCCTGCTGATTATGAGATATGGAATCTTGCCACCCATTGCGCCGCTGTTACCAGATAGTGAGCCGCTATGTGAAATCCTAGCACCGCTTCCATGTATTGCAGCCATACCAGCGCCCAACGCTGCGCCACCGATTCCGCCTGTAGCGAAACCACCAATTGCAGAAGTCGCAACACTTGCAACAGTTGAAATGATGCCCATATACGAGCCAGAGGACAACGGATATTGAACGGCACAATTTCCGCTAAACGTATAGAGAACGCCGCCCGACGCATCACGTGTGACATTGATTTCAGCCAAGCATGCACCTGTTAGCACATCCACGTGATATACAACGCCAATAGTTGAACGCATAATGTCTGCAACGTCTAACTTTTGAATGCCGATAAACGGAAGATAAATAGATACGTCTGTGTATGGAGCGTAATCGAACACATTACCGAAATATTCAGGAAGTGAAACGGTACCGCAATCAACAGTAACATACTGAGAGTTAACTACATTAGATGCAACTCCGCTATCCAAATATCCAACTTTTATATTTTGCCTGCCGCCAATAGAAGGAGTTGCGAAAACCTTATGCAATCCGATAATGGCCTGCATTGGGTCATTGAAAAGCTTTAGCAGTTGGTCTACAAAATCAGGCGACCACAACCAAGCGCCAAGCGAATTTAATTCGGCCTGTGAAGGATTGTAAATAGCATATAATGCGTTAGCTGTGCCTGTTGGAATTGGTGTTTGTGGTGTGTCTCCATCACCTGTTACTGGCGGATTAGGTACAGGCGTTGGCGTGTCTGTGTCTGGCTGTGTCTCGGGGTCTGTTTTCGGCTGCGTGTTTATAAGTATTTCAGTAACAATGTCCTGTAGTTTTTGCGGCGAAGTGTCGGGATTGACCTTTGTATCTGTTGATATTTGTGTAGTATTGGTTGGTTGATAATCGTTTACACTGTTGAACATGCCATCAATCAATGGAACAGGCACATACGTTGTAGTCGTTACGGTACCATCAGGATTTGCTGTTGTATTTGTTATGGCTTCGTCCCACCAGCCAGGGTATTGTTGCTTGAGACTCGCTAGAGTGTCCTGTGGATTGTCCCACCCTGTCGTGTCGGGATTAGAGCTGTTTGGCTGCGGGGTAATACCCTCAACACCGCTAGGCATTGACGTATTACCAAACTCAACTGTCCACGCACTATATCTATCTGCTGTGCCAACATAGTCATTTTTAAGTGTTCCTAGAATGTCTGAATAATCATTATCAATGCCGCTTTGTTGACTGTAATATACAGTATTACCATTATAATCATACGACGATGTATTGTAATTATACTCAGACCATTGTGCGGGCTCTGTCTGACCCCATGATGTGCGCCAAGTTTTCCTATATACTTTAATTGGCGATGTTTTTGAAGCCAAATTCGCACTAACACCAGTACCCGTAGCCGAAGTTTTACTAAATATAGCATCAGCACCAAACATCCATTTATGATGGTCTCCATATCGGTCATCTACAAACTCAATAGGTATACCAGCAGGCAAAAACTTAATTGGCTGTGTAATATTGGTTGTTAATTCACTCGTGGCTGTACCCATATTGGCAACGGCAAACGCGCCCATCAATGCCAAGTATTGCGCATAATAAGCTAATGCGTTTTCGTCCATATAGCCTGTGGTTTCGCCTGTGTCACCATCAATGCCAAGGATGAAATTAAGGATTTTTGCATTCCATGAATCATCACCACGTGTGATAGAGGCCCATGTGTCGGGATTCATTGAACCTAAACCAATTTCGTCCCACACATCAGGTGAAAATTGGTAGAGCGCACCAGATATAAACTTGCCAAGTTTTGCACCTGCCATGACGGCACCAGCAGCAACGCCAACAGGCCCGCCAATAGCATATTTGTTAACATCGGTTCCCCATACGCCCTTGCCTAATGTCATTACATTGCGGCCTAGGGTATCGGTAACCCAATTTGTTTTGGCAACCATACTAAACTTGCCAGTAACACTAGAGCCAATGTTACTATCCATTGCGCCTTCAATAGCGGTACTAAATTGGTGAGTTGCCATCTGTTGCCAGCCATACGCGCGACCGCTTTCTGATGCTACATATTCCCAACCTTGAGAACGCAAGAAATCAGCTGCGGCAGCGTCAGAATACGAGCCTAAATTCGCATCCATCCATAGCTCAATTTCGCCCCAGTTTTTGCCAAGGTAATCCTTTAGCACATTGATTGCGGGCCTATAGTCAATATCGCCAACAGGATAAACAATAGTTGAAGGGCCTGCCATATTAACCTCCTGCCGTAATCAATATAAATTCGCCATTTTGTAGTAGACCGCTACTAAAGCTAATAATGTCTGTTTTGTTTTTAACGTTGGCAACCCATTGCCCTCCGCTTATATATCTTTCTGAATCGTTTTCAGCATTAGATACAATAACAGGCAACGCACGTATCGCATCCGCAAAACTCATGAGAACGTCAACATGCATAGACAATTCCCAAAGGTTTGTTCTAATTGAACGCATGTCAGTTATGTAGTAATAACGGCCAAACTCTGGAATATATGCGTAATTATACAGCGCAGGATTATCGACTTCTATACGAATGTTTGGATTAATGACATTAGATTCATTTCGCAGATTCCCAGTAAGAGTAATAGGCTGTCCGAGAGTTTTGGAAATGACGTTATTATCGCTGAAATTCTTGTACATAGTTATTTGCATAATTACTCCATTTCCGATTAATCGGAAAGGCAGGCGCCGTGCCGCCTGCCTTTCTAATTAAATCTACTCCGAAGTATCGTTTGCGTAGAACACCACAAACTGCTCATTGGTGTCGTTGAAGTACATAGCATCCTGCTTGTACCAAGCATTCGTAAATTCCGCACGTGCGTTATAGTCAGTGGTTACGCGACGGTCATAATTGCAAACGCCAAGCGCATCGCGGTCGAAGATAACGCCAAGAATACCAGTGGCTTCAACATTCACACCATTGTCAGTACCATTGCTGGCAGTAACATTAATGCTAGTGATACTGTCAAGGTCATAGTTAACACCGCTGCCCTGCCAATAAGGCACACGCTCAGCATTCGGCAGAGCCGTAAACTGCTCATGGAACGTGTCGGACTGATTGTAAACGTCAGCAGCCCGCGCAAAGTCACTAAGCAGAACAACATGCATAAGGTCACTAGGCGTAAACTTATCCGTGCCGCCGATATTAAATCGGGTGCTAATGCGCTGCATACGGTCCATATACTGCCCGATGGTGTACGACGCGAAGCGAATGAAACGACCATTGGTAAGAGCTTCACCAAGAGTTGCAATCTTATCCGTGGGATACAGCTGATTGTACATATACAGCAGATTCACCGCACGCACACTAGTACCAGTCGAATAATTGGCAATAGTGGGGAAAGCATTAGCCAGAGTAAGACCAATCATATTGTTAATGGTGCGCATAATAAGCGCATCCGTCTTGACGGTCATGGACTTATAAATAGCAGTGTCAATCATGCTCATGAATGCATTCATCTGCTGCGCATCACTGAAAGACTCACGCACTTGAATATCCGTATAACTCATGGGAATCTCAAAAGTGGTACGGGAATTAAACAGCTTCATAGAAACATTAGGCTGCGTGAAGATATTGGGGTCATACGACGTGCCATTGACCAGCGCCCACGACTTGTTTTCAGTCGCGGCAGGAAGCGCAGCCGTAACCTTCTCAAGAACACTACCATAATCCCAAGCATCCATAAGCACCGAAGGAGCGCCACCAGAGTAAGGACGATTAACAAAGACCATGCGGCCGATGTGATTAATCAGAGACTTCACATAATTATCAACAGCCTGCGCATCAAAAACAGCCGTGCCCACATCAACAATGTTAGTCAAATCCTCCTGCACAACTGCCGTGCTACCAAGGACTTCCTGCGTAACAGTGTTAAGAGTCTGATAAATCTGCGAAACCTGCATTTTGTTCTCCAATCTTCCGATTAATCGGAAACGTCTGTGTAAGAATCTTCCGCCGATTCATACACACTTAAACACATATATTCGTCAACATCAGGGAATACAACATCATAAAAATAATTCCACATCCACAATTCACGCTCAGCCAGAATCAAATCTTGAGGGCGTGTGCCAGAAACAACAGAGCCAGAGCGGCCAGTCTTTTCTAGCGTTCGCGTTTGTTCGTGTGTGCCTTCATGACTACTTGCCAGATTTCGAGTCTCTGTATCATCAGTTGAATTAGTCAAATTGCGCGTTTCTGTGTTACTAGTAGTCACCTGCTCAGTGAGATTATCAGTACGAGTGTTAGAGCCTGTTACCTGCTCAGTGAGATTATTAGTACGAGTATTAGATTTAGTACCATCAGACGAATTAGCACCAACAGCAGCGGCACTATTGAATCCAAACAAGTTTTCATTTTGAACATTCGTACCAGAGTCACTAACTGTGCCAGTGTTAGTAGTAGTTTGAGTGGCAGAATCACCAACTGTGCCAGTGTTAGTAGTAGTCTGATTACCAGAATTGCCAACTGTGCCAGTGTCCGTTTTATCAATCTCATGCGTCACTGTACCAGTGTCCGTACCAGAGTCAGCAGTATTGCCCTCAATGGTTTCTGTTTCGCTATATGCTTCCGTATCAAGTGGGTTATATTCAATGCTCTGTAGCGCCCACAATTTAGCCCATTTGTCATTGTACAAAGTAGAAAGCTGTGTGGCAATTATATTCCGATATGTTTCGGGAAACTCTCGCACAAGGTATTCAATGAATCGTGTAACAGTTTTTGATGCACTATGATTAAAATATGCCATATCCAATTGCTCGGATATATTCAATTCAGCCCACGGAACGCCCAAGGAATTAAGAGCATTAAATATTCCTTCATTCAATATCATCCTCGGAAATGCTTTCCTCACTATCAATATCATCACCGCCTTCCGTTTCCGATTTATCGGAAATCTCCGACTCCATTTGTTCTTGCATCAAATCTTTCTCAAGTTGGTTATCAGACCATGCACTAGAAAGCTCAACAGATATATTAGTACCAAACATTTTGTTTACTTCATCCATACCCGCTTGCCTGCATTCTAGCATATCATCCACCAAAGGGAAAAGTGCATCTTCATTAAGCTGCGCTTCATTACTGTTAATGCTTTCACGTTTCATATTGTAATTAGATTGCAAGCCTAGCTCATTAAACCAGCTTGCTTTCATATACTGTTGATATTCAATTAATGCGCTAATAACACCAGATTGCGAAGTCTGCATGTATGGCTGTGTGCGTATACCGTCAATGAATGCAGGCGATGCAATTACACTCAAATCCCCGCGTTCTATATCTTCGATATACTTTCGCGCACTTTGTTCAGCCTTATCGTTAGTAGCTTCAATTAGGGAAATCATACGAGATGATATACTAGCAATTTGTAGTGAAACATCATTCGTTGCAAGTTGTGTTGCATACTTGCGAAACATTTCGCGCAAACCTTTATACATTGAATCATTCTTTATGATTACACAATCCTCACCAACTGTGAAAGTTTCAAATACATTTAGATATGGATTGGCAACAACAAACTTTGTAGGAATGTAATACGCATTAGGTTCTCCGCCCCATCCACCAAAGGAAGCGTAAATATTACCATCCTTTTCAAACACACATACCATACCATTCATTTGTATATATGTCTCTAATGCATTCTGTGGTATTGTTTCAGGCAAATTATTATATGTAAACATCTTCATTGTACGTATAAGCATATAGTCTATATAGTTACTAATAGCTCTACGCTTATTCTTAAAATCATACGGTTTGTTAAATACATTCAATCCAAAATAAGGCACAACATCCATATAACGTCTCCCTTCTGCTATTCGTAAGGCTCACATATTATTCACCTGTAAATGTTCTCAATTCCATTACATCACATACAGAGCCAAGACACAAGCGATTCCGTGGGGCAATCCCAATAATTACTAACAATTTTAGAGCACGTATAGGTACACGGT
>Ga0247611_10007738_pt1 | contig 13388 bp, 9 predicted proteins | sample 177DNAGHGhighgp2_FD_192422 | JGI IMG/M metagenome (GOLD analysis project Ga0247611, IMG submission 192422) | Sheep rumen microbial communities from Palmerston North, Manawatu-Wanganui, New Zealand - 1770 DNA GHGhigh gp2 | ecosystem: Host-associated > Mammals > Digestive system > Stomach > Rumen ... | reverse complement strand
TCTATAAATGTCAACAGTAATAATATAATTAGGTTTGCTTTTGACAATGATGAAGATATTGATTTATTAGAAAAATATTATCCAGATGAACCAACAAAAATATATATAAAAGGCGATTACTATGTAATTAATTCAAAAAAATTTAGAGCATATATTAAAGATATTACTAATGATAGCGATTATTTTTATTTATTACTTGATGAAATACAACTTTTAGATTCTTTTGTAGGAACATTAAACGCATATATAAAACATAATAATTTTGATGTTTATGTTACGGGGAGTAATTCAGAGTTATTATCATCAGAAATAGAAACTAAATTTAGAGGAAGAAAATCTTCTATTCATGTTTTGCCATTATCTTTTTCTGAACTTCTAACAGGTATAAATGAAACTAAAGAAGAAGCTTGGAAAAAGTATATTGTAACTGGAGGTATTCCAATAGTTTATAAACTTAAAGAAGATGATAGATATAATTATCTTAGAGAACTATGTAGTGAAGTATATCTTAAAGATATTATTGGAAGAAAAAAAATAAAAGATCCTAATTCCTTGAATGAATTATTCTCTTTTCTTGCTTCTTGCATAGGAAGTATAGTAAGCCCAACAAGCTTAGAAAAGGCTTTTAAAAGCAAAAGAAATACAAATATTACAAATGATACAATTGATAATTATATTAATCATTTAACTGATTCATTTGTTGTTTCAAAGGTCTATAAGTATAATATTAAAGGCAAAGAATATATTAATTCGCCATATAAAGTATACTTCGAAGATTTAGGGGTTAGAAACGCTAAAACTAATTTTAATCAAATAGAAGAAACACATATTTTAGAAAATATTATTTATAATGAGTTAAGGTTTAGAGGATATAATGTATTTGTTGGAGAAATAAATATTAATGAAAAAACGGAGGAATTAGGTATAAACAATAAACCAATATATAAAAAGAAAGCTCTAGAAGTTGACTTTATCGCAATAAAGAAAGATGAAAAATACTATATTCAATCTTGTCTAAACATAAATGATAGTGCAACTTTAGAAAGAGAAAAAAAGAGTCTATTAAGCATAAAAGATTCGTTTAAAAAGATTATAGTCACAAAAGATGGTTTAAGCGTAAGAAGAGATGAAAATGGAATAGTGATAATGGATGTATTTGATTTTCTTCTTAATATTGATTCACTAGGGTATTAAAGGTGTCGGTTTAATCCGACCCTTTTTATATATATTAAACATATAATCACATTATAAGTATAATAAAGCCAGATAAAATATTACCTATACATACGAAGCTAAAGAAGAATTTATAGGAAATTATGATAATATAGTTGATGTAAGTGATTTAAATATGTTTGAAATTTAAGAGGTGAAAATCTCTTTTTTATTTGTGTGTTATAGTAATATTAAAGATTATTTTATATCTAGGAGGTATATTATGAATATAAATAAGAAAATAGAAAAAGAGTTAAATAAGGAATTTAGAAAAAAAGGATATACATGGCAAGATATTGATGAATTAAATTGTTGGTTTATTAGAACTATGCAGAAGATGCTAAAAGAGTTTAGAGATACAACAAGAATCATACCAATCAATTTAGTTATAGAAATAATTGGAGAAGAACAAGCTATGAAGAATAATGATAATGAGAACTTTAATGTATGGACTGACATACTTGATATAATGATATTCCTTTTTTTAGATGCAGATATAGAAACATGTAGTATTAAGAATAAATATGAAGAAGAATTAATAAAGACTATAAGAGAGATATATAAAAAAATATGGGAAAAGAATAATGTAAAGAAAAAAGATAGAGAAATAGATGAAGAACTATTTATTAAAAAATGCGTTATTACATATGCGCAACAAGAGGCCTTTTTTCAAATGAAAATAATAAGAAAATATATGATTTATTTTGGGATGAAGAGAAAAAGATTATAGAATATACAGAAAAATGCAAAAAAGAAGCATTAGAAATGTTTGTTAAATACTTTGACTATATTGGAAGCAAATCAGTAGCATATTATTAATATAACCAATTATAATAAAAGATGATAATCTCTTCTTATTTTTATAATAAAAATGAGATAATTTGTGCTATAATAAAAATAGGTATGGACAATATAAAATGTAATAGGAAAGAGTGATGTTTATGTTTAAAATAAAGAAGATTGATGATAATTTTGCTTTTGATACAGATGATGTTGATTATGAAAATAATGTCTTTAAAAAGCCACTTTTTCATGGAACTAGAATGTGGCTTACTAAATTAAGTAATGAAGAACTAACTAAAATGAAAGAATATTTTTTTAAAATAATTTGTTTTTATCAAAATTATTACAAAAATGCTACAAAGGAAGAAAAAGATAAGATTAATGGTTTTTTAAATAAAATACATACTAATACAAAATATCCATGTTTTGATGTAGGACTTATTACTGCTCCTGTAGGTGATTACAATTTATTTGAATATGGTGATATTTATTTTACAGCATCGTTTTCTAATGCTGTTAGTTACTCTATGTCTATATGTGGTGAGTTAGGTAACTTTGCTTATATTTGCTCAAATGTTATAAGAAAACTAAATATTACTTGTGATAAAGAAATGGATAATATAATTGATTATGTTTTAGATTTGTATGATAAGTATCATAGTGATGAGAGAATAGTATTAGTTTTATTTGAGTGTAATATTGATGATTTAAGGACTGAGAGTGGTGGCAATGATAGAGATTCTTTGGATTATTTCCTACATGCAAATTCAGCAAGCTTCAGAGTCAAAAATATAGATAAATATGATATCTACTATATAAGTGAAGAAGAATTTGTTAAGTATATCAGATAAAATTGATGATATGTTTGCAAGGAACTTATTTGTCTTATGTATTTCTTGCAAAAAAAGGGGTTGGAGAAAAACGACTTGTTAATGATTTAAATCCGGACGATTTTGAGATTTTTTCTAAAACTCCAAGTATGGTTTCAAATATAAAACCGGGAAAAATAGAGGATAATGAATTTGATATACTGAATAAAATAAGGGCTGATAATGGCAAAACTGGAGAAGGATTTGTTTTTGAAAACATTAAGAAATTTACAAGTGAAAATGCAAAAGAAGCATTTCATGTAAGTAAATTATATCCTACTTCTCCATATGATATAGGATACATGGGAAATGGTGTCAAAAAATATGTCGAAGTTAAAGCAACATCTGGTTCGAAAAGAGTATTCTATATGTCAAGCGGAGAGATAGCTTTTATGGAAAAATATAAGGAAAATTGGACATTGGTTTTAGTCACAAAATGTAGAAAGAACTTCAAGGAAGATAAGATTTATAAGTGTGATGATGTTCTAATATTAAATAAGTTTTTTCCAAAAGTCCGTTTTAGCGAATAGTTAGATTTTATAAAATGTCAAAATATTGAATTTTAGTTTATTGTTTGAGGTGCTTTTATGATTGTTTATAATGCTACTAAGGAACAATTTAATAATGATGTTAAATATAACTTAATATCAGACATCATAAAAAAGAAACTACAAGAATCTAATATTCATGGAGGAGAAACTGCAGAATATAATTCATGGCAAAACTCTCTTAATTTTATGCGTAATATTTTAGATGATGATGAAATACTTAGTGATTGTGATATTGCTATTGAATATCAAATACCAAGAACATCAAAGAGAGTAGACTTTATTATTTGTGGAGTTGATTCGAGTAATAATAACAATGTAATAGTTGTTGAGTTAAAACAATGGGATAAAGTAGAAAAAGTAGATGATGAAATGCTGCATAGTGTTAGAGCCTATACTGGTGGAGCAGTTAGAATGGTATCACATCCTTCTTATCAAGCATATTCTTATGCTCTATTTATAAGCAATTCTAGTGAGTGTGTGCAAGATGAAGATATTAAAATAGTACCTTGTGCATATTTGCACAATTATGATGAAAAATATATAGATCAACTTGATGATAAAATATTTAAAATGTGGTATGATGAAGCCCCTTTCTTTATTAAGACACAGGCTATAGAATTAAATAAATTCATAAAAAAATATATAACTAAAAAATCCACTGAAAAAGAATTATTGTATAAAATTGATAATGGTAGAATTAGACCATCTAAAGCATTACAAGATTGCCTTGTATCTTTAATGAAGGGTAATAAAGAATTTTGGTATTAAAGTGTTTGATGATCCAAATGAAATGCGTGATGAACTTAGAAAAAAAATGAAATTAATAATAAAGCAAGAATGGTTGCTGGATATTGTTATGACTGGGACGTAAAAAATCATAGAGGAGATTATGATATATATCTTAAAAATGGATTCAAAGCAAAATGGAATTTAGAAAACGATAAGATTTGGGCAATTAATCCATCTTCATTTGAAGAAGTAGGATGTATTCATACAGCGCAAGGATTAGAGTTTGATTATGTTGGTGTATTCATTGGAAAAGATTTAAGATATGATGATAGTGGTAAAATAATAATAGACAAAAATATGATATCTAAAGATGATAAGACATCAGGTATAAGAAGTTGTGGAGAAGCACTTGCTTCACAATTAATAAAGAATACATACAAAACATTATTGACTAGGGGCCAAAAAGGATGTTATATATATTGTGAAGATGAGCATATGAGTAAGTATGTAAATGAGTTATTAAAAACATAAATTATTTGTCTAATAAATCTGATTATTTAGGAATTAACGAGGCATTTTTAAAAAAAATATGAGAGGAGAAATTGGGTAGTCAAGCGACTATTTAATTGTAATTGATAAAATGAGTATAGAAATTGTTAGAGGTGTAATTAAAAATTTACCTGCTTCAAACGAACTAGTTTCTGTTATAAAAGAAGTGGATAATAAATATAATGGTACTCTTTTTTTAGGGTATCTTTTAATGGCAACATCTGATAGTATTGTTACTATTGATGGTCTATTGATTACTAGGGAAAAAGGGTTGGTTGCTTTTGTTTTTTCATCTGAAAAAGAAGCAAAAGAGGAACAAGATAAGTTATATTATCGAATTACTAATACTTTAAATGCATATGAGAGTTTAAGGGAAGGAAGAAAGTTAGCAATTGAACCAGTTGTAATATCTTATTTATCTGGTGTAAACATACCTATGAGTGACGATATGTATAATTATGCTAATGCTCTGTCTTTGCCAACAATGATAGATAATTTACCGAAGTTTAAAGATGACTATTATGAGAGACTAGTTGAGGCGTTACAGAGAATATCTTCTTTGAAGCCAAGGAAAAAGAGAGCAAATGTAAAAAAAGTCGATTCAAGAGGAGCTATTATCAAGAAAATTGAAGCCCAGATTGCAAATTTAGATCAATGGCAAAAGAAAGCAGCATATGAAATTCCTGAGGGTCCACAAAGAATTAGAGGATTGGCAGGTTCTGGAAAAACAGTTGTTTTGGCACTTAAGGCAGCCTATTTGCATGCTCAGCATCCTGACTGGAATATTGCTGTGACTTTTTATTCGAGGGCATTATCACAGCAGATTAGGCAAATGATAAGCGATTTCTCAAAGGAATATACAAAAGATGAACCAGATTGGGAAAAATTACAAGTATTACATTCATGGGGAACGTTATTTGAAAGTGGAATTTATTCTGTTGCTTCGCAAATAGGACATTTCATTCCTGCAACATATGAGACAGCAAGAGAAAAATATGGTAGAGAGAAGGCGTTTGCTGGTATTTGTGGTGAAGCTCTTAACTATATTGGCGATAATAATATTGAGTTTTTTGATGCAATATTAATTGATGAAGCCCAAGATATGCCAACTAGTTTTTTCAAATTATGTTATAAGTTATTAAAGCAACCTAAACGTTTAGTCTTTGCTTATGATGAACTTCAAAATTTAGGTAGTAGTTTTATGCCTTCTATAACTGAAATATTTGGAAAAAATGAAACAGGAGAGGCTAACGTTAATTTTATAAATACACCTGATGAAGCAAGAAGGGATATTGTTTTACCTATATGTTACAGAAATACACCATGGGCATTAACATTAGCTCATTCTCTAGGATGTGGCATATATAGAAATGAAGGTATAATCCAAATATTTAGGGATAATAATCTTTGGACAGACATAGGTTATTGTGTTGAGTCTGGGGAATTAACGGCTGGGAAAAAGGTAACATTAAAAAGAAAAAAGTCATCAACTCCTGCTTTTTTCGATGAATTACTAACAAAACAAGATTCAGTTCAAGTCAAAAAATTTAATAATCAGAATGATGAATTTAAATGGATAGCTGAGCAAATCTCAAAAAATATTACTGATGATGAATTGGATCCGGATGACATTCTAGTAATTTTTACAAGTCCTTATTTTGCTAAAACTGAATATGTAGAATTTAGAAAGTACTTGATGCCATACAATATTGATTCTAATCTCGTCGGTGTTGGGACAGATAGGGATACATTTAAGATTCAAGGAAGTGTAACTTGTGCACATATTTATAGGGCTAAGGGCAATGAGGCTCCAATGGTTTATATTGTTAATGCGCAATTAACATTTAATGGGCCTGCCTCAGATATGAGATATAAAAGAAATGTTTTGTTTACTGGAATAACACGCTCTCGTGCTTGGGTTAGGATTTGCGGTTATGGAAATAATATGGAGTATTTAGAAGAAGAAGCAAATAGATGTATTGATAAGGATTATTCGTTAGAGTTTGTTGTTCCATCAAAAAGGCAAATTGAAGAGCAAGATTCTCTTTATAAAAACAAGACAAAAAGAGAAGAAGAAAATATCAGAAAGGCAGAAGACATTATGCGAAAACTACAACAAATGGTTGATGATGGTGATATTTCTAAACAAGATTTGATGCAGGTGGCATATTCGCAATTGGCTTTTGATTTTGATGCTGAAGATGAATAAGAATGTTGAAACATGCTATAATCAAATTATGAATACGTTAGAAAGATTATATGAATTAGGTTATATCAAGTATTATGATAAGCCAAAGATTACGGAAAGCAAAAAAAGAGTACTAATAACTTGGAACAACCACACTAGCTCAAAAGAATTAAATGAACATTATTTTTTATCACCTAAGCAGTATATAAAAATAATTTCCACCAGGGCATATCATGCCTTGTTGAAAGACAATTCTATTATTCGTTTTTCATTTGAGTTTGAAAAAAGCAAATTGATGAAAGAAAGCTTATTGTGGTGGCCTTGTCCAGCAAATATTAATGAAGAGGATGCTGTTGAACTTAGCTTAGATGATGCTATTATTATGGCGATTATAAGCGAAGAAAAGGAGGATAATGTAATAATGAGATCACCAGTAAGGATTGATTTTGATGCAAACAATGATACTCCCAAACATCCTAAATCACATATTCATTTTCAAAATGCTGATACAAGAATTAATTCTAATTATCCAATATGTTTTAACAGATTTATTGATTTTATCATAAAAAATTTTTATCCAGACTGGGATGTAAATTTTGACAAAAGAAATTTTATTTCATTTTCAATTGATGATTCAAATCATGTGAATTATTGCAATTCTACCAACATTATTTATTAAGATTAAATATAATTGATATTCCATTTGTTAGTGTGTGATAAAAAGTAGATGGCATTCGCCATCTTTTTCTTTATATCATTCTATTTAATGATATAATAAAAGTGTATTATAGTGTTATTATATGGAATAGGAGGTGTAAATATGCTAAAAGAAAGAATTATATTATCTAATACTTTTAATGAAGCTGAATTCTTAAGATGCTTATCTAAGAATGGATTTAATACGCTTGGTGTTAGAGTATTAAATGATTTAGAATTATGTTCATATATTCTAATGAAAAATGGACTTACTATTAGTGGTAGATTCATTTCTGAAAAAGAAGCCGCATTTATTTATTTTAGTTTCTTAAAAGGAATATATAGTGACTCAGTAAATATTTGTAAAGCTATTAACACCTTTAGAGACTGTGTTGTAGGTGAAGCACTAAATGAAATGAAAGACATTTTATCTAGTGGCTTTATGAAAAAGAAAAACACAATTGTTAGTGCTTATTCTAATTATATTGAATATAAAAAGAGTAATAAGTTATATGATAAACATGATATTATTAATTTCATTGTCAAAAATAACTTAAAAGTAGATGATGTAGAAATCATCTATTTTAGTGAGTTTGAAATAACTAAATTAATGAATACTTTAATTAATAATGTATTTAGTAATGTAAAAGAAGAAACAATAAAATCATTCTATAAGAAAAATGATAATAATAAAGAAATAATTAAATGTTACGGAAAGAAAAATGAAATAGATTTTATTTTTAATAAGATTAATAATGATAAATTAAAACTAGATGAATGCCAAATAGTTTTAATGGATAATAAAGATATAAATGAAGTATTAGTATATTTAAGAAAATTTAATATACCTTATACTTCAACTATTGATAATTTATTTATTGAAGCTAATGCTGGAAAGTTACTTAAAGCTTTAATAGATTTAAAAAAGATGAATTATGGGCTTGATGGATATAAGAAATTATTTAATTCTTCATTTTTTAATTCATCTATTATAAAAGTATTATTAACTAAAAATGAAGAATTAAATAAAAATGATTATAAAGATTTTATTAAATACACTGGATGGCTTAGACTTAGATTTAATGAAAACATAAATATTAGTAACGAATATAAAGATAACATATTTAAAGCACTTAATTCATTTAATGAAGATATTAATAAAGGAATATTATACTTTATTAAAAAATATACTAAAGATGATATTAATAATGTATGTGTAACTACATTAATAGAAGAATTATTATCTTATAAAAATAAATATAAAATAAATGTAGATGATTTTGATTTGCTTGAAGGATTATTAAATGAATATTTATATGGAAGTACTTCAGAAAATGGTAAGATTCATGTATCTGACTTAGATAAGGCTTTTTCATCACTAAAGAAATATAATTTTATTATTGGATTTGATGATAATTATCCAGGTAATCCAACAGAAAATTATTTAATATATGATGATGAATATAAAGATAGTGGAAGTAGTTTATATGTATCTACTAATATAATTGAATCAAAGATTAATAAAGCTAAAACATTTATTAGTTTATGTGAATATGCTTATTTATCTTATTCATATTATGATTTATTAGATTTAAAAGATAAAAACCCTTCATCTATCATTTATGATGAATTATCAAATAATACTAATATAATAAATTATGGATTTATAAGTAGTAATTTAAGCGAAAATAAGAGCGTTATAGAAGCTAAAGTAAGTAATATTATTCCAAAAGAAAAAGAAATTAGTTATAAAGATATAATAATAAGTTCAAATGAATTATTAAATAAAACTTACTCGCCTTCAGCTATTAGAAGTTTTTATGATAATAAGTTATCATTTGTTTTATCTTGCTTTTTTGATATATCTATTGATGATCCTGATGATGTATATACAGTAATGCCTAGTAATGAAAAAGGTATTATTATGCATAAAATAATGGAAGGCTTTGAAAAAAGTAAAATAGATAAAGCAACTTTTATTAATAACGCTAGTTTAATTTATGATAACTATTTAAAAATGCGTCCAGCAATAATAACTACACAAATTACTAAAGATAAAAGTGATTTTTTAAGTGATATAGAAAATTTATATGATATGGATCCAGGTAATAGTTGTGTTGGTTATGAACTAGGAAAAAGTGGTAGTATAGGGAAAATCAAGTTTTATGGCAAATTTGATAGACTAGAAAAAACAAATGATAATAAATATATAATAGTCGATTATAAAACAGGTAAAACCATAAACCATGTAAGTGGTGATGTTAAATCATGTATACAAGGTTTAATATATGCTTATTTAGTTGAACAAACTACTAGTTATAATATTGATAGAGTAGAATTTAGATATCCACATCTAAAACAAAATCCATCAATTATTTATGATGAGACTACAAAAGGTTTAATGATAGATATAGTTAAAGAATTTGAAGATGCGATTACATCCAATGATTTTTACTGTCTTGATGATTTAGCTAATTATAGTTTTATAGATAAATATATGCCATTATTATCACTAATTGAGGAGGTGAATAAAGATGACGCCAACTCAAATAGATAATTTATCAAGAGATAAAATAGTTGATATTGATATTAAGAATATGAAAAACTATTTTGTTATTGCGAATGCAGGAAGTGGTAAAACATCAATTCTAGTCAATAGAATGGTTGCTATGGTAGAAGCTGGTATTGATGTAAGTAAAATATGTGCCATTACTTTTACTAAAAATGCCGCAAGTGAATTTTTAAATAGATTTCAAGCGACTTTAAGAGAAAGAGCGGATAAATCTAAAACTCCTGATGATTTTATAAAAAGATATCCTGGAGATTTAAATACACCTACAGATGAATCTAGAATTAACTGCTTAAAAGCTCTTAAAAACATCAACTTATGTTTCTTAGGTACAATTGATGCTTTTTGTAATAAAGTATTAAGTGAATTTCCACTTGATGCTAATATTCCATCTTCATCAATAGTTATTGAAGAAGAGGAAGAAATGAAACTTTATAAAGATGAATATGAAAAAATAAGTAGAGATGAATTATCGCCTCTTTATAAGAAATTTTGTAATTTTGATTTATTAAATAGTAAAAGCCAAGAAGTATTTTCTAATTCAATAAAAGCAGTTATTGATGCTTCTAGTTTAAAGTTAGAATATATTAAACCAACAAAAGATTTAAAAGAAGTATTAAATGAAATAATTGATAAATATGAAGGAAAAATAAATGAAGATATTAATGAATTAATTAATTTAGAATCAAGTGTATGTATGGTTGATGGTAAAAATAGATTCACTGAAAAGTTTAGTGATGCTTTTGATTCATTTAAAAAGTCTTCTAGTTATTTAAAATCAAAATGGAAAATAGAAAACTTAATTAGTAGAATTAATGAAATTAAAAATAGTGTAAGTGGTTTAAGATTTGATGAGGAACCAAAAACTAATATCATTAAATTTACTCAAAAAGGAAATAAGAATAATATATATTATCAATATGCGCTAGATAATGAATTTGAAGAATTATTATCAGCGCTAGATGATATAAAATATTCTTATTCAATTGATTTCCTATTTAGCGCAAGTGAAAGAATAAAATCATCATTAAAAAAACTTGGGAAACTTACTTTTACGGATTACTTATTAATATTTAGAGATATGTTAAAAGCTGATATGAATAATGATATGAATATTATTAATCATATTAGAGAAAAGTATTCTTACTTTTTAATAGATGAATCACAAGATACTTCACCATTTCAAACAGAATTATTCTTATATCTAACAAGTAGTAAGAAAGCATTAAGTACATTAGAGTGTAAACCTATACCTGGTAGTTTATTTATATTAGGGGATCCTAAACAATCTATTTATAGATTTAGAGGTGCTGATGTAGAATCTTACATGAGAACTAAAGATTTATTTAATAATGTATTTGATAGTAATAATGAAGTATTAATGTTAACAAAAAACTTTAGATCTACAAGCTTATTAATTGATTACTTTAATTGTGCATTTCATAATAAATTAGATAATTATGAACCTATTCCTGAATGTGAAGGAATTGGCGGAACTAGTGGATTATTTACATTTACTAATTATATTGATGTTATTAAGACAATGTTTGATAATGAAGATTATAAAGTAAGTGTTAAAATTAATGGAAACTTAGTAGAAAGAGCTCCTATGTTTAAAGATTTTATGATTATTACGAAGAATAAGTTTAATCATAAACAAATCATAAAGGAATTAAATGATAATCATATCCCTGTATATGTTGAAGGCAAAATTGATATTGCTAGTGCTAATATTATAAAAAGCGTTTATGCGATTTATAAATATATAGCTAGTAGTGATATTATTTCTAGTGGTGCGTTATATAATTTACTATGTAGTCCAATATTTAAATTAAATATAAAAGAAATAATGTGTAAAACATTAGATAATATTCCAAGTGATATAAAAAAATATATTAATGTCATTGATAAACTAAAAGAAATTAATAATCCAATAATTATATATGAAAAAATATTAGATAGTATTAAGTTATTTGATAAAGTTAGTTATTCAAATATGGATTATGCATATTATATATTAGAAAAACTAAAAGAAGCATATAGAAATGCTTTAATCACAGATTTAAATGATGCGATCAATCTAATAGAAAATTATATTGATACATCATTTGAAAGAATTATGAGTATGGATTATAAACCAAATGCTGTGTATCTTGCAAATCTTCATAAAGTAAAGGGATTAGAATCTCCAATTGTATTACTTATGAAAGCAGGAGTTAATCTAAATAAAAAATGTACAATTAGATGTGATTTTGGAAACAATAAATCATATGTATTTAGAACTGATGCCCATGCTGGTAGTTTTGGTGGTCCATATTATACAATAGAAACTAAATATTATGAGAATGAAGAAAAAGAAGAATTAAATCAATCAAATTTAGAAGATGAAAGATTAAAATATGTTGCGGCCACTCGTGCTAGAAGTTATTTATTAATCGATAATTCTAATAATGGTTTTTGGAATTCATTAGTTAATGATAAATTTAAGGAATTTATTGTTGAAGCTGATTCTAAAATAGATTTTAAGGAATTAGATATTAGTAATATTTGCAAAGATGTATCTATTAATTTTGATAATACTAATACATTTATACTTGAAAGTCCTAGTAAACTAGAACTTGAGAGAGTTAGTAATATTTATTCATCTGATTCACAAATGATTGAAAAAGATTATGATGTAAAACTTAAAGGAACAATAATCCATAGATTAATGGAAGTATTAGTTAACTCAAAATGTAAAATAAAAAAAGAAGAACTAATAGATATGATTATTATTGAATATGGTATTAATAATCTACCTAATAGTAATACTTATATGGATATGTTAAATAAAGTATATGATAAAATGATGAGTGGTGGATTTATTCAAGAAAGTGGTAGAGATGGTGATATACTTGAGGTATTAAAATATGCTAAATGTTACTGTGAAGTACCATTCTCATATACTATAGATAATAAAGTGTGGTATGGTAATATTGACTTACTATATGAACTTGATGGTAAATATTATATAGTTGATTATAAAACAAATCTAGATGGAAAAGATTTAGAAAAAGAATATAAAAATCAATTAGATGCATATAAGAAGGCATTAAAAGAAATAGAGAATATAGACGCAGAAACTTATATTTATCATATAGATGTAAAATAAATATTAAGTAAATATTAAATAATGTTTTGTAAAATATATATATCAAATGATTGAAATATATATAAATTTTGCTATAATCAAATTAAATAGA
>Ga0247611_10007737_pt1 | contig 13389 bp, 13 predicted proteins | sample 177DNAGHGhighgp2_FD_192422 | JGI IMG/M metagenome (GOLD analysis project Ga0247611, IMG submission 192422) | Sheep rumen microbial communities from Palmerston North, Manawatu-Wanganui, New Zealand - 1770 DNA GHGhigh gp2 | ecosystem: Host-associated > Mammals > Digestive system > Stomach > Rumen... | reverse complement strand
TCCATCAGTGGACATCAAGAAGGAACTGGCAGCTACCAGCATCAACATCACCTGCTACGACCGCAACGGTCAGATCGTGAAGCGCATCACTACCGAAGGTGGCGACGTGGAGGACGGTGAGGACGATGGCAACACTGGCAACAGTGGTAGCCAAAGCTCTCAGGGCGACAACCAGAACCAAGGCGGCAACACCAGCCAGGGTGGTGACGAACCATTTGATGGAGGAAACTAAAGACCAAGACCCCCTCTAACTCCCCCTTTAGGGGGAGGAAGGAGGTGGGATGGTCAATCGTCAATCGTCAATAATCAATTGTCAATCGTCAATAGTCAATAAGTAAGAATGTATGAACGAAAACAAGAAGAAGGCCGTAGTCGAAATCATTCGATTCATCATCACGGTACTCGGAGCTTTGCTCGGCTCATCAGCGCTGCAGTCATGCTGCTAACCACGCCCTTCGTGGCAGACCTTTAGACAGGGTTGCACTTCGGTGCAGCCCTTTTTTGGTTGTCAATTTGTCAATTTGTCAATTTTGTTACATTGTTACATTGCTCATGGTTCAAGAACCCCGTAGGGGTGAAAGAACAAAGGATAGGGTGGGAACCCTATCGGAAAGACATAATATTTCGCCCCTACAGGGCGATGGAGGTGGGGCGTTTAAACCGAAATAGGGCTTCCGCCCTATCCTACAATATTTCGCCCCGTTGGGGCTATGAGGTTCAGGACCCCCCAGCCCCCTTTAGGGGGAGCTAGAGCTAAGAACTAAGAGCTAAGAGCTGTAGAACTAAGAGCTAAGATGGTTCAAGGTTCAAGGTTCAAGGTTCAAGGTTCAATGGTCAATCGTCAATGGTCAATGGTCAATCATCAATGGTCAATCGTCAATCGTCAATCGTCAATGGTCAATCGTCAATGGTCAATCGTCAATGGTCAATCGTCAATGGTCAATGGTCAATCGTCAATGGTCAATCGTCAATCGTCAATGGTGTAGCCGCTTGCGTACCAATTCGACGAATTCGTAGTTTTTGAGGCCCCATCCTGGTTGGGCAAGAAGGGATGCGGGTGATTGACTGACGAATCGTTCGAAGACGAGGTCGGGACGTGAATGGCGGATGAACTGAACAACGAGGTCGGCGTATTCGTCGGGGGTGAATCGCAGGAATGCTTCGGGATGGGCTGCATATTCGTCTGCCATGCGTGTACCTTTGATGAGTTGCAACTGATGGAGCTTGAGTGTGGTGAGTGGCAGCTGTGAGAGTTGCTCGGCTTCATGAATCATCTCCTCACGACTTTCGCCCGGCAACCCAAGGATGATATGTCCTCCTACATGTATTCCCCGTTCAGATGTTGCTTTGACGGCTTGCTGTGTACAGGCATAATCGTGTCCTCGATTGATGCGAATCAGCGTTTTGTCGTAGATGCTTTCGATGCCGTATTCAACGATGAGAAAGGTGTGGCGATTCAAATCGGCGAGATAGTCGAGCAGGGCTTCGGGCATGCAGTCGGGACGTGTTCCGATGACCAACCCCACCACTCCATCGACACTGAGGGCTTCTTCGTATTTTCGTTTGAGATCGTCGAGAGCTGCATAGGTATTGGTATATGCCTGAAAGTAAGCAAGGTATTTCATCGAGGGATATTTCCGTGCAAAGAACTCCTTACCTTCTTCGAGTTGCTGACGGATGGTCTTGTCGGTGTGGCAGTATGCGGGATTGAAGGTCTGGTTGTTGCAATAGGTACATCCACCCTCTCCTACCCTTCCGTCACGATTGGGACAGGTGAAACCAGCATTGATGGAAATCTTCTGTGCCTTGCACCCCAGCTGGTCGGTTAGCCAAGTTCCGAAATCTATATACATTGCGGGAATTGATGTGTGCCTAAATCGGTTTTCTGATGCGCCATTCCTTCGGATAGAGATTGTTGGCTCTGCTTCCGATATTCTTGACAGGTCCGAGAGCGAGTCCCTGATAGGCAATCGTAACCACTCCCTTTGGCACATCGCTACCCAGCACAAGTGCCTCACCACGCAGATAACGGAGAGCCGTTGATTGGTCGACCTCGACAATGGCGACTGACGACTGATATTCCTCAAGCGGATTAGGGAGGATACGGAGGGTCTGCAGCTGCTTGGCTGTGATGGGACGAAGGGACGATGAGCGGTCGGATTCGGCTCCAGGCTTACGCAGAATGGCACAGAAGAATCCTTCGCCCTGAATGCGATGGGGGAAGAAATGACAGCAATCGAAGTCGTCGCTCAGCAAATTGCCTACCACGTTCCATTCGGGTTTAGCAAGACAAGGCAGAATGTCTGCACCCAGTTCGTCACGAATCCAGCGAACGTTTTCCTCGTCCTCATGAGTGTTATAGGTACAGGTGCTGTAAATCATCAGTCCTCCCGGACGCAAGCAGTCCCAGATGGTTGCTACGATGTCACGCTGACGTTCGGCACACTGCTCGACATTCTGCAAGGACCAGTCGTGAATGGCTCCCTCGTCCTTACGGAACATCCCTTCGCCCGAACAAGGCACGTCGCAGAGTATGAGATCGAACGCCTCGCTGAACTTTCGGAAATCCTCCGGACGGTTATTGGTCACAACCACATTGTCCCCACCCCATTTTGAAAGGTTCTCACGCAGAATCCAAGCCCGCTTGGGCATGATTTCGTTTGCGATGAGAGTGGAACCAGCCGAGAGACACGACTGCATGAGAGTGGATTTGCCACCTGGAGCTGCACAGAGATCGAGTGCTGTGACATCAGCCTCACCCACATATTCATGGAGCAGATGAGCGATGAACATCGAAGAGGCTTCCTGCACATAATAAGCTCCTGCATGGAACAACGGATCGAGGGTGAACGAGGGACGTTCGACGAGATAGACACCATCAGAGCACCAAGGTACACACGCTGCCTGCGAGCAACCTAACTGTTCACGATCGGCCTTGGTGGAATTGATGCGGATGGATGTAGGAGACGGAACGTCCATCGCAGCAAGAAACCGTTGAAGTTCGTCCTTATCCAACAGTTCCTGCATCTGATTGATGAAATCCTGTGGTAGTTGCATTTCTGTTCGTTTATTGATGCAAAGGTACGAAGAAATTAAGAGGTAAGAGGCAAGAGGTGTCAAAAAAAACGAAATAATCACGTTTTATGTTTGATGGATATGAATTATTTTGTAATTTTGCAGTTCAAACATAAAAAAATACGTACACAATGATCACTTTTGTGTTGAGCCTTGTTGCTCTTGTTTGCGGCTACTTTCTGTATGGCCGATTTGTAGAGAAAGTATTCAGACCTGACGACAGACCGACTCCAGCTGTTGCCAAAGCTGATGGTGTGGATTTCATGGTGCTCCCCTCGTGGAAGATTTTCATGATTCAGTTCCTGAACATTGCTGGTACAGGTCCGATTTTCGGAGCCATCATGGGTGCGAAGTTCGGTCCGGCAGCCTATTTGTGGATTGTACTGGGATGTATTTTCGCAGGTGCTACACATGACTATCTGAGCGGTATGCTATCGATTCGGAACGGAGGTGCGAACCTACCCGAGATTATCGGTAAGTATCTGGGTAATGCGCCCAAGCAGGTGATGCTGGTTTTCTCTGTGTTCCTGCTGATGATGGTAGGTGCCGTGTTTGTATATAGTCCTGCCTCTATACTTCAGACGCTATGTATCGACACAATGTCCGATGCAGGACTGCTGGGAAACAGCACATTCTGGATTGTCATCATCTTTGCGTACTACATCATCGCCACGATGATGCCAATCGACAAGATTATCGGCAAAATCTATCCGGTATTTGCCTTCTCACTGCTGTTTATGGCAGGTGCGCTGCTGGTGATGCTATTCGTGAAACAGCCCGACATTCCTGAGCTGTGGGAAGGGCTGAGTGTACCGGCTCTCACGACAAAGAACATATTCCCTTGTCTGTTCATCACGATTGCGTGTGGAGCGATCAGCGGTTTCCATGCTACCCAAAGCCCGCTGATGGCCCGCTGTATGAAGAGCGAAAAGATGGGACGCCCCATCTTCTACGGTGCAATGATTACAGAAGGACTTGTGGCACTCATCTGGGCAACAGTCGCTATGTATTTCTTCTATAACGAACCAACCCCAGGCTATCAGGAAATGGCAGGTGGCGAGGATGTCATCGGCAAAGCTCCTGGTATTGTAAACCTGATATGCGAAAACTGGTTAGGAGTATTCGGTAGCATCCTGGCAATTCTGGGTGTGGTTGCAGCACCAATCACAAGCGGTGACACAGCGCTACGCTCAGCCCGACTGATCATTGCCGACTTCATCCATCTGGAGCAGAAGAGCATCCGTAAGCGTCTGTATGTGTGCATTCCGATGTTTGCTGCAGTGATTGCGCTGTTGATATGGCAGATGTCTGACAAGGATGGATTCGAAATGATTTGGAGTTGGTTTGGTTGGAGCAACCAGACATTGTCGGTGTTCACCCTTTGGGCTATCACCGTCTATCTGGTTCAGCAACGTAGGAACTACTTCATATCACTGATTCCTGCCATGCTGATGACAACCGTAAGTGTCACCTACCTATTCTCCGAGCAGATATTCAACCTCGACCTGACTTATGCTTCATGCATCGCTGGAGCAACCTGTCTGGTAGCATTGGTGTGGTTCATCGTTTGGATGAAACGTAACAAACGCCTTTAATCCATCAACAACACATGAGATACTCCATCATCATACCTGTGTTTAACCGCCCTGACGAAGTGGACGAGTTGCTGCAAAGCCTTACGGAGCAAACCGTGAAGGACTTTGAGGTGGTGATTGTGGAAGACGGTTCGAAGACTCCCTGCAAGGATGTGGTGGATAAATATGCGGAGCAGCTACACCTTATATATTATTATAAGGAAAATGGAGGTCCAGGACCAGCCCGCAACTACGGAGTGGAACGTGCAAAAGGTGATTATGTGCTGATACTCGACAGCGACTGCGTGCTGCCCCCTACCTATATAGAAGCAATCGAAGCAGAATTGACAGCCAACCCCTGTGATGCATTCGGAGGTCCCGATCGTGCTCACGAATCGTTCACACCTGTTCAGAAAGCCATCAGTTACAGCATGACGAGTTTCTTCACAACAGGAGGCATCCGAGGAGGTAAGAAAAAACTGGATAAGTTCTATCCACGCTCCTTCAACATGGGAGTGAAACGCGAAGTGTACAATGCGCTGGGAGGATTCTCGAAGATGCGGTTCGGTGAAGATATCGACTTCAGCATCCGTATCTTCAAAGGAGGATACAAATGCCGACTGTTCCCCGAAGCATGGGTGTGGCACAAACGCAGGACGGATATGGATAAGTTCTTCAAGCAAGTATTCAACTCAGGAATCGCCCGTATCAACCTCGAGAAACGTCACCCAGGTAGCATGAAGTTGGTGCATCTGCTCCCAACTGCTTTCACGATCGGAGTGATTGCCTTGATTGTTGCAGCACTGGTGTTCAGATTCATGGGATCGTGGCTGTGGCTCTATGCCCTCCTACCCATCGAGCTATACTGCCTGCTGATATTTATCGACTCATCAATACAAAACAAAAGCATGGTGATAGGCATACTGTCAGTTGAAGCAGCCTTCGTACAACTGTTCGGCTACGGGTTGGGCTTCATCAAGGCTTGGTGGCAAAGATGTGTGTTGAGAAAGGGAGAATTCAGTGCCTACGAAAAGAATTTCTATGACTGACAAGATATCCATCAAGAACTGGGCCATCGAAGACCGTCCTCGCGAGAAACTCATGGCCAAAGGCGAGGAAGCGCTGACAAATGCCGAGTTGCTCGCCATCCTGATCGGTTCGGGCAATTCGAAGCAATCGGCAGTCGATCTCATGGAAGAGATTCTCAACGCATGCGACAACCACCTGTCGCAGCTGAGCAGGATGAGCATCCAAGAACTGGAATCGTATAACGGAATCGGTGAGGCAAAAGCTATCACCATCAAGGCTGCAGCAGAGATTGGACGACGCAGAGCGATGGAGACCAGTCAGGACCTGACGGTAGTGAGGAATGCATCAGACGCCTATCACTTGATGCACGACCAAATGAAAGACCTGACACATGAGGAGTTCTGGGTGTTACTGCTGAATAATCAGGCACGCATCATTCGCAAATTGCGACTGAGCACAGGAGGCATCAGTCACACAGCAGTAGATGTGCGAATGCTGCTCAAAGCGGCCCTTATGGCTGATGCGACATGCTTTGTCGTTTGTCATAATCACCCTTCAGGTAAACTTGCTCCAAGTATGGACGACAAAAACCTGACAGAACACATCAAACAGGCAGCCAACACAATGAACATACGACTGATTGACCACGTCATCATCACTGATGGCGACTATTATAGTTTTGCTGATAATGGAAAAATATGATATAGAAGTAAAAACCGTCGAAATGCTGAAAACAGTATTCGACCCCGAAATACCTGTCAACGTCTACGATCTTGGATTGATATACAAGATAGACGTTACAGACGACTATGTCGTCAATATCGACATGACCCTCACTGCCCCCAACTGCCCTGCTGCAGACTTCATCATGGAAGACATTCATCAAAAAGTCAGTTCGATTGAAGGCGTGAAAGAGGTGAATATCGAATTGGTTTACGAGCCCGAGTGGACAAAAGACATGATGACGGATGAGGCAAAGCTCGACCTTGGGCTATTATAACATTAATCATGAAACACTTCAACTATGGTATACTTCATCTCTGACGCCCATCTGGGTAGCCGTGCATTCGAGCATAAGCGGACACAAGAGCGCAAGCTGGTCCGATTCCTCGACAAAATAAAAGACAAAGCGGATGCTGTGTATTTGCTGGGAGACATGTTCGACTTCTGGTTCGAATACAAAGATGTTGTTCCAAAGGGCTATACACGTTTTCTCGGCAAGTTGAGCGAGCTGAGCGATCATGGTGTGGAGGTACACTATTTCATCGGCAACCACGATATGTGGATGGGCGACTATCTGGAAAAAGAGTGTGGAGTATATCTTCATCGTGAACCTTGTCTGCTTGAAATCTACGGGAAAGAGTTCTACCTGGCTCATGGTCACACGATGGATGTAGCCAAAGATGACAAAAAGACAAAAATCATGCTTTGGTGCTTCCAAAACAAGTTCCTGCAACGATTGTCGCGAATGATTCATCCACATTGGTTCATCAATTTCGGGCTGAACTGGGCCAAACATAGTCGCGACAAACGTGCGGCATCGGGCGAAGATCCATACAGAGGAGAAGAAAACGAGAACCTGATTACTTTTGCCAAGCAGTACCTCGCAGAACACCCCAGCGTTAACTATTTCATCTTCGGACACCGTCACATCGAACTGGACTTGATGCTGAGTCACGATTGTCGCATGCTGATTCTCGGAGAATGGTTCAGCCTGTTTACTTACGTCAGTTTTGACGGAAGGGATATCGTGATGGGAAACTACATCGAAGGCGAGACTGAAGTATAGAATTCAGTGCCTGTTTGCTCTCCCAACTCCCTACTTTCTTTATCTTTACATTTTTTCTTCTCTTTATGCAATATTTTTTGCATAAACGCATTGTCAATTGCATAATAAGTAGTAAATTTGCAGCTCGTAACGAATAATTATACACACATGGGCACAAAATCATCAAGATTAGAGGTAATCCGGCTGATTATATCCAGCCAAGAGATTGCTAATCAAGACGAACTTGTCAAAGAATTGGCAAAAGAGGGCTACAACATTACACAAGCGACATTATCACGCGACCTCAAGCAACTGAAAGTGGCTAAAGCAGCATCTATCACAGGCAAATCGTTCTATGTGTTACCAAACAACACGATGTACAAACGCATCAGGGAGCACATGCCTATTCAAGAGATGATGTTACACAACGGAGTAAAATCCATTCGGTTCAGTGGTAACTTATGTGTTATCCGCACACGTCCAGGTTATGCAAGCAGTGTTGCATACGATATTGATGATGCGAATATACCCGAAATCATCGGAACAGTAGCAGGAGACGATACAATCATCATTGCTCTCGAGGAGAAATGTTCGAGAGAGGTGGTAGGTATGAAACTAGAAAACATTTTTGATAAATAGAAATGGAATACGCAGACGGAATCAAGGTCATCGTTGCAGATGCTTCACACGAGAAGTATGTTGACCTAATCAATGATACGATACGAGATGCTGCTCGCAAGAGAGGTTCAGGTATTGCTGAACGTACTCACGAATATGTTGCAGCAAAGATGAGAGAAGGTAAAGCCGTGTTGGCACTCGACCCAAGCAAACAAGGAGAGCTGGGCGATACATTTGCAGGGTTCAGCTATATCGAGACATGGGGCAACAAAGCCTATGTCACCACATCGGGTCTGATTGTTCATCCCGACTATCAGGGACGTGATATCTCAAAACGCATCAAAGACCACACGTTCACATTGGCACGTGTACGTTGGCCTCATGCCAAGATTTTCTCCCTTACAAGCGGCGATGCAGTCATGAAGATGAATACCGCTCTGGGATATGTCCCCGTGTCATTCAAGCAACTTACAGACGACGATGCATTCTGGCATGGATGCAAAGGGTGTATCAACTACCCTATCCTGGAGATGAAAGAGCGCAAGTTCTGCATCTGTACAGGTATGCTCTACGACCCTGAGAAACATAAGGGAGAACCTACACCAATCGAGATTTTCCAGGAAATCATGAAAGAGATGGTGAAACGAGGGTATATGTAATGAGTTGAGAGTTGAGAGTTAAGAGTTGAGAGTTGAGAGTTAAGAGTTGAGAGTTGAGAGATTAGAGTTGAGAGATTAGAGTTGAGAGATTAGAGTTAAAGGTAACGAATAACACATATATAATTATGGCAGAAAAGAAAAAAGTAGTAGTCGCATTTAGCGGCGGTCTCGACACAAGCTACACAGTGATGTATCTTGCAAAAGAGAAAGGTTATGAGGTGCATGCAGCATGTGCCAACACAGGTGGTTTCAGTCCTGAACAGTTGAAGACCAACGAAGAGAATGCCTATAAGTTAGGCGCAACAAAATATATCACACTCGATGTGACACAGGAGTATTACGAGAAGAGTTTGAAATACATGGTATTCGGCAATGTTCTGCGTAACAATTGCTACCCTATCTCTGTCAGTTCAGAGCGTATTTTCCAAGCACTCGCTATCGCACGCTATGCCAAAGAGATTGGTGCGTCAGCAATTGCACACGGTTCTACGGGAGCAGGCAACGATCAGATTCGTTTCGATATGACATTCCTCGTGATGGCTCCAGGCATAGAGATTATCACCCTCACTCGTGACGGTAACCTCTCACGTCAAGAGGAGATTGACTACCTGAACAAGAACGGCTTTGCTGCCGACTTTGCAAAACTCAAATACAGCTACAATGTAGGCCTTTGGGGAACCAGCATCTGTGGAGGTGAAATTCTTGATTCCAAGCAGGGACTCCCTGAATCTGCCTACCTGAAGCATCCTACGAAAGAAGGACCTGAACTGCTGAAACTGGGATTCGAGAAAGGCGAACTCTGCTCAGTAAACGGAAAGCATTTCGACGATAAAGTGAAAGCCATCCAGGCTGTTGAAGAGATCGGAGCCGCTTATGGAATCGGTCGCGACTGCCATGTGGGTGACACCATCATTGGCATCAAAGGACGTGTAGGATTCGAAGCAGCTGCACCTATGCTCATCATCGGAGCTCACCGATTCCTTGAGAAATTTACATTATCAAAATGGCAGCAGTATTGGAAAGACCAAATCAGCAACTGGTATGGTATGTTCTTGCACGAAAGCCAGTATTTGGAACCTGTGATGCCTGATATGGAGGCTATGCTGACCAGTTCACAGCGTAACGTGACGGGTGAAGTAACCCTCGAACTACGTCCACTGATGTTCCAGACTGTTGGTGTAGATTCTCCTAACGACCTCGTGAAGAACAAACTGGGTGAATACGGAGAGACGGCAAAAGCATGGAGCAGCGAGGATGCGAAGGGCTTTATCAAGGTAACATCAACTCCGCTTCGCGCTTATTATCTTGCACATCCAAATGAAAGATAATATGTTATCAGTTGGTATATTAGGTGCTGCAGGATATACGGGAGGAGAACTGATTCGTGTACTTCTCAATCACCCGCAGGTAAAAATCGTGTTTGCGAACTCAGAGAGCAATGCAGGCAATCTTGTGTCGGACGTGCACGAAGGACTGATTGGCGAAACCGACTTGAAGTTTACGAGCGAGATGCCATTCGATAAAGTCGATGTAGTCTTCTTCTGCTTTGGACACGGAAAGAGCGAGCAGTTCCTGAAAGAACACACCATTCCTGCAAACGTGAAGATTATTGATCTCGCACAGGATTTCCGCATCAAGGGCGACCATGATTACATCTATGGTTTGCCTGAAACACATAAGACGGCTATCGAAGCTTGTCAGCATCTGGCAAACCCAGGTTGCTTTGCTACATGCATTCAACTTGCCATGCTTCCAGCACTGAAGAACAAGCTCATCGAGGGCGACATCCATGTAAGCGGTGTGACAGGTTCAACGGGAGCAGGTCAGAAACCAGGTGCTACCACACACTTCTCGTGGCGTACAGACAACATTTCGCTCTACAAGACCTTCACCCATCAACATCTGTTGGAAATCAACCAGACCGTACAGGAACTCTATCCCGGCTATCAGGGACGTGTACTCTTCATCCCTCAGCGAGGATGCTTTGCAAGAGGCATATTCGTGACAGCAGTAGCCAAGTGCAACTTCCCTATCGAGGAGGTGCAACGTCTCTATGCCGACTATTATCGCGATGCTGCTTTCACGCACTTTGTGACCACCTCGCCCGATATGAAACAGGTGGTGAATACCAACAAGGCACTCGTCTATGTAGAGAAATACGAAGACCAACTCCTTATGGTATCTACCATCGACAACCTCCTCAAGGGTGCTGTAGGGCAAGCTGTTCAGAACATGAACCTCATGTTCAGCATCGAAGAAACTGCCGGACTTCAACTGAAAGCATCAGCTTTCTAACAGTCGTCATAACGAAACAACGAAAAAAAAAGAAAAAAATGAATCTATTCGACGTATATCCCCTATTCGATGTAAATATCGTAAAAGGCGAAGGCTGTAAGGTGTGGGACGATAAAGGTCAGGAATATCTGGACCTCTATGGTGGTCACGCAGTTATCAGCATCGGTCATTCCCACCCCCACTATATCCAGAAAGTGACAGAGCAGCTTCAGAAGATAGGCTTCTATTCGAATTCTGTCATCAATAAGTTACAAGTACAACTGGCTGAACGAATGGGACGCATCTCTGGCTATGACGACTACCAGCTGTTTCTCATCAACAGCGGTGCAGAAGCAAACGAAAACGCCCTGAAGCTTGCTTCGTTCACCAATGGTCGCACCCGTGTGCTTTCTGCAGAGAAAGCCTTCCACGGACGTACTTCGTTGGCTGTAGAGGTAACCAACAATCCGAAGATCATCGCTCCCATCAACGCAAACGGTCATGTGACTTACCTGCCACTCAACGACTTGCCTGCATGGGAAAACGAACTGAAGAAAGGAGATGTGTGTGCCGTCATTCTGGAATGCATTCAAGGTGTAGGTGGCATCAAGTTGGCTACTAAGGAGTTCGCTCAGGGGCTGCAGAAACTCTGCAAGCAACACGGAACCATTCTCATCTGCGATGAGATACAATGCGGCTACGGACGCTCCGGAAAGTTTTTTGCCCACCAATGGTTGGATATCCGTCCCGACATCATCACTGTGGCGAAAGGCATTGCGAACGGATTCCCTATGGGTGCCGTACTCATCAGTCCCGAATTCAAACCTGTTTACGGTCAGTTAGGAACCACTTTCGGAGGCAACCATCTTGCCTGTGCTGCTGCGTTGGCTGTACTCGATGTGTTCGAGACAGAGAATCTGGTAGAAAACGCACGTGAAGTGGGTGATTATCTCATTGAGAAATTGAAAGAATTGCAAAAGACACAGACACATATTCAGGATGTTCGCGGACGCGGACTGATGATTGGCATCGATCTCGATATTCCGCATAAAGATGTACGTGTGCCGCTCATCCATCAAGAACATTGCTTCACAGGTTGTGCAGGCACCAACATACTGCGCCTTCTTCCCCCACTCTGCCTCACCAAAGCCGATGCAGACGAGTTTATCGAACGGTTCCAGAAAGTACTATAACCAACATTACACAAATAAAAAACAAACTTACATTATGAAACGATTATTACTTTTTTCGGTAATTTGCAGTGCTGCTATTACCATGAATGCACAAACCAGCATTGCTGAACAAGCAAAACAAGACCTTGTAAAGAACACCACTATTGGAGGTTGCATCATCACCCGGGCAGGATATACGGATAATGATGCGAGCAACACAAAGACCGATTTCGGAGTGCGTTCCGTACGTGGACACATTATGGGTAAGGTGCTCGACTTCGGATACATGCTGCAGCTCGAATACACAGGAGTAGCAGGAGGTGCACGAGAAGAAGGTCCACATATTGTGGACGCATGGATCGAGTGGCAGAAATATCCGGAATTCAAGGTAAAGATAGGTCAGCAGAAACGTGCCTTCACGTTCGAGAACCCCTACCACCCTATGGACATCGGATTCGGCACCTATTCTCAGTGCGTATCGTTCATCGGAGGATATGCCGATAGAGTTGGTGAGCAGAACAGTCATGGACGCGATGTAGGATTGGCAATCAGCGGAGATTTGTTCCCATACAACGGTCACAAGTTCCTTCACTACCATGCAGGTATCTACAACGGACAAGGTGTAAACCATTCCGACAAGAACAAGCGCAAAGACCTCCTTGCTGGTCTGTGGGTTGAGCCTGTCGAGAAACTCCTTGTCGGCATTTATGGCTGGACAGGCGATTATGTAAATTCAGCAGGCACTACGATCGACCGTAAACGTTGGTCAGCTGGCATGCAATACGAGAGCGATTGGTCTGCACGTGCTGAGTATATAGGCGATAAGGATGCAGACGGATGGTATGCACTCGTAGGAGCTCCACTCAACAAACAATTCAAAGTTTACGGACGTTGGGATGTATATCGTAACACGAAACATTGGGATAGCACCAAGACCAACTACGGATTGGCTTTAGCATTCAAGCCTTGCCAATATGTTCAGTTGCAAGCCAACTACACCTACACCCACGCTCGTCTTGAGCTTGACAAGAACTACAACACATTCGATATTCAAGCCTACATTAAGTTCTAATAATTAGAAGTGAGCAGCCAATGATGTGACCCCGAAAAGTTGGACATTAAATTAAACATTAATTATTTAACTCTCTATAGTAGTGAGCTCGGTATTGTGCCGGGCTCATTCCTTTTAACCTCAATTTTAGTCTTTTATTGTTATACCA
>Ga0247611_10007735_pt1 | contig 13391 bp, 8 predicted proteins | sample 177DNAGHGhighgp2_FD_192422 | JGI IMG/M metagenome (GOLD analysis project Ga0247611, IMG submission 192422) | Sheep rumen microbial communities from Palmerston North, Manawatu-Wanganui, New Zealand - 1770 DNA GHGhigh gp2 | ecosystem: Host-associated > Mammals > Digestive system > Stomach > Rumen ... | reverse complement strand
TCCTTCTGGAGTGGCTTCTACATGGCGGATACGAATTCCAGCCGTATATTTTGTAAGCATATTTTCTACAGGCTCATCATTTACATAGCAAAAAACACCCTTGTCTGTTCCAGCCCAGATAGTGCCCGAAGTATCCTGCGCAATGCTGTTTACGGTAATGCCAAGTCTGTGCAGCTTGAACTTACCCTGTGTCATTTTTCCTATGCCGTTGCGGTCTGTGGCAAACCAGATGTTTCCTTCGCGGTCCTGAATAATTTTGTTGATATTTGAATCGGCAAGCTCTGGGGCCCCGTGATATTCAGTAAATTTTCCGTTAGCATAAACTACCAGACCATGCTCTGTACCAAACCATATTACGTTGTTTGTATCCTGCAGAATTGTAGAAGTTGGAATAGTGTCCAGCATGGTTCCAGTCTTCAGAATTTCGACCTTTCCTCCAGTCATTGTTGCAATGCCGTGGTCGCCAAGTCCAAACCAGTATTTTCCTTCGTTATCCTGAAAAATTGCCGTTGCAAAGTAAGTAGAATACTGTTCAAATTCATCTAAAGGCTTAAAAAGCCCGTCCTGAAATAAAAAAAGACCATTTTCATTTGAAGTTGTGAGCCAGATTCTTCCGATTGAATCGCAATAAAGATGGGAGGTAATTACTCCGTTTGCAGTTGTGCCCGCACCAAACTGGGGTGAAAAAAGCTTGCCGTCTGGAGTGAGGTAAACAACACCGCTTGCCGTACCAATCCAGATATTGCCCCTTTTGTCCTCGCAAAGGGTTCGCACCGAATTGTTTGGCAGGCCCTGCTCCATGGTGTAAACAATATTCCCGGCTTCTGAGATTTTTTGAAGGCCCTCATCGTTAGAGCCGAGCCAGATGTCGCCGCGTGAATCCTGCAAAATAGTGCGGACAGAAACAAAACCATAGTCCTTGTTTGTTACGCGGTTTATGGTGGTGAATTCTACTCCATCAAACTTTACAAGGCCTTCATAGGTTCCAATATCAATATATCCGTCCCAGGTCTGATAAATGTCATTGGCAGTGGTTCCCGAAAGACCATTAAAGGCACTCCAGGACTGATAAACGTAATTATCAAAGAAATTAGTCTGAGAAAAACAAAAAAATGTCATAAAACTGACAAAAAAAAAGGCCAAAAACTTTCTCATACAAAATATTATCTTGCATAAATAGAAGAAAAGCAAATTTTTTTTAAGTAGCGTTTTATGGAATTGTACTGTATAATATAGTATTATGTCTGAAGAGATTTTATCTTTAATAAAAAAGTCGAAAACTGGCAACCAGACTGCTCAAATTGCTCAAAAAAAGTCCACCTGGTTAATCTTTACCGTCGGTACAGATGATGAAAAAGCCCTATGCGCTCTTCCTGCCGGTCAGGTAAAAGAAATTCTTCGCGATTCTACAATTTTCCCACTACCCTTTGTACCTTCCTATGTAGACGGGGTTTTAAATCGTTATGGCGACCCTTATGTTGTAATTGACCCAGCAGTTATTACAGGAAAAAGCGCTCAAAAATCACTTCTCTTTGTTGTAATAAATGATGAAAGCCATACCTGTTTAAGAATTAATGATGTAAAAGATTTTTACACCGCTTCTGAAAAAGATGTGGTACATTTTTCTGAAGAAGATCAGTCTGATTATTTTGAAGGAACGCTTTGCTTCAATGGACAGAATGCACTTGTATTAAAAACTAAAGCCTTTTTGGATAAAGTAGGAAAAGACATTGCAGTATCTTGAAAATTTTATCTGCCTTTCATACCAGACAATGGATTTTCTCTTTCCAGAAGACAATGTAATTACCGCAGGAAATTCAAGAGGCTCCCTAAACTATCTTGGAGAAGAGCTTAAAACAATTGATTTTGACAAGGCAGTTGTTCAGTTAAGATTTTTAAGGGGACCTGCAGCCCATATTGATTACAAGAAAGTCAGAACCACAGTAATTTTAAAAAATGACGGATTAATGGAAGATGCAAATCATTTTGCCCTTCTCACTTCTGCTGACTGTAAAGTAACTCCTGTATCATTGGACACATTTTCCCTCTTTGGCCAGCCTTACTATGGACTGCACAAGGCTGGAATTCTTGCCTGTTCTTTTTATAAAGACAAAATTGCCTATCTTATAGATTTAAACGTTCTGCTTAAAAAGTATTTTGAAAGCGGAAGTACGGAGAGACGATGACACGCATAGTGATTGGAGACAGTTCAGCTGTAGTTCGCTCAATTGAAAAGGAAGTTATCTCTAACTGCAGGCGGCTTTCCTTTGGCGGCGACGCAGCAACAGAAGAGAGCTTTATTTCAAAAATCTCGTCGGATGCAGACGGCTTTATTCTTGATGCAAATCTTTTAAAACATTATACGCTGGAATCAACAATCAAGCACTGCATGAAGTTTAAGATTCCAGGCATTATCTTTACCAGCCAGGAAACAAAGTGTCTTACAAAACCCCGCGGTATTGATATCATCAAAAAGCCTGCTTTTTCATCGCTTTCTTCTGCTCAGGTAACAGAGCTTTCCGGCAAGCTGGAAAAAATTATGGACTCCCTCAAGCAGGAGCTTTTGTTTAACGGACATATGCAGAAGGTGGCCGCCGCTGCTAAGGACTCGGCCAGTGATACTGAGCCTGTAATCCGCAATGACTACAAGGCAATTCTTGTGGGAGTTTCTACCGGCGGCCCAGCCACTCTCATGAGTCTTTTGAAGTCGCTTGAAGGCGAACTCAAACTCCCTCTTCTTATAACCCAGCACATTGACTCAACTTATGATAGAAATCTCATTTCCTGGTTAAATGCAAACGTTTCCATGCCTGTACAGCTGGCAGAAAACAATCAGGTGCCGCTTGCAGGTTCTGTTTATTTTGCTCCTTCGGACGTGCATCTTACTCTGGCAAAAAGCGACAATGGCTTTAAGATGGTTTTAAATCACGACCCGGAAGTAAATTTCTTACGTCCCTCTGTAGATAAAATGCTTTTTAGTGCGGCAGAAGTTCTTGGCGGAAAGTGTATAACAATCATCCTTACCGGAATGGGCTCAGATGGTGCCCAGGGCTGCTTAAAAATCAAAGAGCTGGGCGGCTATACAATTACCCAGGATGAAGAAAGCTGTGTAGTTTATGGAATGCCAAAAGCGGCTTATGAAGCGGGAGCCTCTCTTGAAGTGCTTCCTCTGGAACAAATCGGCAAACGTATAAAAGAATTGTGCGAAAAATTAAAGTGAGAGTTTGAGCTATGAATGAAGAATTGTTTGAAAAATTAAATGAAAAAATCCAGGCTCACTCGGGACTTTCAGTTGTCAACATCCAGCGTCCGGTTATAGAAAAATATATCAAGTCTCAGGCAAAAGCACAGGGACTTTCTCTGGAAGCCTATATTGAAAAGCTGATTCCAGCTTCAAATGATTTTAATGAACTTATAAATCAGATTACCGTAAACGAAACCTTCTTTTTCCGCGAAGAAGCCCAGTTCGAAGTTCTGCGCACAAAAATCTTTCCAAATTATATGGGTCAAAAAATGTCTATCTGGAGCGCGGCAAGTTCTACCGGCGAAGAAGCTATTTCCCTGCTTGCCCTTGCACTAAGCTGTAATATAGATGCAACCGTATATGCCTCAGATATTGATGAAAATGTTCTTTCAAAACTCAGGGCAGGAAAATATTCCCTTTTCTCTCTGCGCCGGGATGGAAATAAATTCCGAAGTCTTCTGGAGCCATATTCCAAAATCACAGACTATCAGCTGATTTTTAACAAGGATTTTATAAAACGCATTAAAATCTTCCGCTATAATTTGACTGATGACGAGCTGCCTTCTTTTGAACAGCCCCTTGATTTAATTTTCCTGCGCAATGTTTTTATTTATTTTGATAAGGAAACCCGCTGCAAGGTAACAGAAAAAGTTACTTCCCTTTTAAAAGACAATGGCAATCTCTTTTTCTCTATGAACGAAATTGCTTCTATTGATTCTTCGGTTTATCCTAAGACCTTGCAAAAAGTAAACTGCAACAGTGTTTATTATTTTGTTAAGGGTAAGGCTGATAAGCTTCTTACAAGCTCAGCCGACAAAAAAAATATAGACCCGGAAAAAATCAGAGAACGAATGCTTAAGGCACAAAAACGTTTAGCCCCGCAGGCAGCAAAACCTGCTTCTAAAACTACTGCACAAGCAACTGTTAAAAACTCTTCCAGGGCTGCCAGTACAAAACCTTCTGAAGAAACTTCAAAGGCTGTTCCTAAAGCGCCTAAGCAGACTCACCATTTTGACGCTGTTCGGGAATACGAAGCTGTCTGCCGGGAAATTAATGGTAACAATTATGATTCTGCCCGCGAAATTGCCCAGCAGATTCTGGGCTCAGAAAATAAAATGTATTCCTTCTTTTTTCAGGGCTATGTGGAATACTACGCCGACAATAAATCTGCTGCAGACCGGTTCTTTTCATCTGCCGAGATGATTTGCCCTGAATTCTGGCCGGCATATTTTTACCATGGTCTGCTGCTTAAGGACATTGGCAAAAATGAAATGGCGGCCTTCTGCTTCAAAAAATGTAAGCAGCTTTTAGAACGCTTTGGTGGCAATAATCCTTATGATTTTGCTTTAGATTCCTTCAGTCCGGCATACATAAACAGCCTTTGCGACACCCTATAGTTTTAGGAGAGTAGAAAGATGACTATAGATAAATCACAGTTCATAGCCGATTTTATTCAGGAAGCCCGCGAAAACCTGGATGCAATTGACGACTTTGCAATTCAGATTACAAAGGATGACCGTAACAGCGGGCTCATGGAAGGCTTGCTGCGTCAGCTCCACACGCTCAAGGGCTCTGCCCGCATGATGGAATTTACGCAGATTGAAAAAATTGTTAATTCTCTCGAAACTTTGTTCAAAAATATTCAGAGCAACCAGACTGAAATTCCACTGCGCTGTGCTCAGCTGCTCATGGGTGTTGGTGTGCAAATCCGCAAGTCTATTGACCGGATAGAAAAAAATGAAGCTTACGAGCTGAATAATTACGAGCTCATTCTGCAAAATATTTCTAAGGCTTCTGAAGGTGATGATTACCTTATTGATTTTGAGCAGAGGAACTCGGAAGATGAGGCAGAGGTGGAAGCCGCGGCGGATGCTGTTAACGGCGACTATTTTCGCGATTCTCAGACAATAAAGGTTCAGGTTTCTCAAATAGACAATATTCTGCAGGCCCTGGATAAATTAATTATGCGCCAGATTAAATTGAAAAACGACCTGGACGCTATAAAAGATCTTCCTTCCAGCTCAAGTGCAGAATTTACTTCCGGCAGTTTCAACTCACTGCGCGAGCTCTCAGAAAATGTTGGAGTTCTGGAACGCCAGAGCATGGACATTCAAAAAAATATTATTGCCCTGCGAATGCTTCCTTTTGATATGATTCTGCAGCCAATCAAGCGTTCAATTATTGCAGAAGCACTAAAAGCCGGAAAAAACATAGACTTCGACATTCCTCATTCCGAAATCACCATAGACAAGGCTATTCTGGAAAAGCTTCCGGCTATTCTTATGCACCTTGTACGCAATGCCCTGGACCACGGAATTGAAGCTTCAGAAGAACGCAAGAAAATTGGCAAGGATGAAAAAGGCCATGTTTCTATCGAAGTTAATCAGGTTTCGAGCCGTATCTTTGTAACAGTAAAAGATGATGGCTGCGGAATCGATTATGAAAAAATCAAGGAAAAGGCAAGACGACTCTTCCCTGAACGTGAAAAAGAAATTGCTACCGCCACAGAAGACGACCTGCTTCAGTTTATTTTTATGTCCGGTTTCTCAACTAACGACAAGCAGACCGAGCTTTCCGGACGTGGAATTGGACTGGACGTTGTCCGCTCAGAGATTGATAAACTCAAGGGAAAAATTTCTGTTTACAGTGAGCCTGGTAAGGGCACAGCCTTTGAGCTTTCACTCCCAGCTTCGCTTGCAACTCAGGACGGACTTTTTGTTCAGGTTTCAAACCGCTCATATTTAATTCTTTCCCACTACATAAAGGAAATTATCACTGTAAGCAAATCAAGCTTTTTGCGAATGCAGCACGGACCTGTTCTGAATGTTCACAATATGCTCATTCCTGTTTACGATTTTGATATTCTGAATCCGAATGGAGAAAAATCAATTTCTACAGAAGACGAAACCCCAGTAGTAATAATCGAATATCTCAATAAAAAAATCTGTGTAATGGTAGATAAAATTCTTCATTACAGCACAGTTGTAATAAAACCACTTCCACCAATTCTAAAAGATTTTAATGCCCTGCAGGGAATTGTTTTTGATGAAAACTATCAGATTATTCCAGTCCTGAATATTCCAGATACAATGCAGCGCTTTAAGGCTATAAATATTTATGATGTAAAAAATCTGGAAGTTCAAAAGGCTCAGAAAATTTACTCTGTTCTTGTTGTTGATGATTCGCACACGACCCGCCACATTGAACAGGTTATCTTCGAAGCAGACAATTACAAGGTAACAACTGCATGCGATGGAATCGATGCTCTGGAGCTGATGAAGCAGCACCGCTTTGACCTTGTTGTTACCGATGTGCGCATGCCTCGAATGGACGGCTTTATTTTGATTCACAACATGCGCCACAAGCCGGAACTTAAAGATATTCCAGTCATAGTTGTTTCTTCTGTTTTTGAAAGCGACACGGCAGAAAAAGTAAAGAGCCTTGGTGCTCAGGCCTATATTGTTAAGTCAGACTTTGAACGCGAAAATCTTATTAACAAGGCAAGGGAGCTGCTAAATGGAAAATAAAGTAATACTTGTTGCCGAAGGTTCAAAGATTCTCTCTAAATTTATTTGTGCCGCACTTCAGGAAAAAGGCTACGAAACTGTAGTCGAAAGCGACGGCTACAAGGCTCTGCGCTATATCATAGAACATAAACCAGACTGCATTATTGCCGACAAGCTTTTGACCACAATAGATGGAATTAAACTTTGTTCTATTGTAAAGGAAGGTTCGCCACACCCAGAGCTTCCTTTTATTCTGATTACAACAGATGATAAGATTTCTGATTTCTGGACGGAATCAAGTCAGGCAAATACAGTTATTTCTGTTACAGCCGAAAATCTTGAAGAGCTGATTGAATACGTTTCTTCGCATATCAACTATGAATCTGTAGAGCTTGATGATTTTACAGGTACATCAAAAACTGAAGCTGATGTTGAAGAAGCATCTACCGAAGACTATGCAGTGCTCTGGACTGCCGAAGCAATGGAAAGAAATGCCTTTTATCACAACATGCTTAAAAATGTTTTCCGCCTTTATGAGTATGTTGATAACACCGACAATCTTGCCTCTCTCTTCCTGACAATACTTTATGATTTTTGTCCTTATGATGCCGCAGTTCTCGTGCTCGATGACACTCCAACCAGAGTTTATTCTACAGGCCTCGAAAATTGTTCTGAAAAAGCAGAAGATGCCTTTTGGGAAATCTGCCGCTCAGATTATGAACGCAATGCCGCAAAAAAACATACAATCACTTATAATATAGAAAGACTTTCTGCAATTGTACCAGTGAGCGATGAACCAACCTTCAATTCCTACATGAGTTACAATATCCGCTCAGGCCATATTTTTGTAGGAACCCTTCACATTGCATCCAGACGTAAAAAGCTTTTTTCTTATAAGATTCAGTCTTCCATTGAATTTATTCTTGAAAAGAGCGGTCATATCTTCCGCGAATCAGTTGCCTTTGCCAGCCTTTCAAAATCAGAAGAAAAGTTAAGAACTGCCTTTAGAAAATTTGTTCCTGATGAAGTTATTAAGGGCATGATTGAATCTGACAGTTCACAGGAAGAAAGCATAAACGAAAAACGCGAGATTGCCATTTTAATCTGCGATATCCGAAACTTTACTTCCATAAGTGAAATTAACGAACCGGAAAATGTCGTTGGATTTTTGAACAGTTACTTTACCTACATGGTGGAAATCATAAAAAAATATGGTGGCACTATTGATAAGTTTATTGGCGATGCAATTATGGTACTTTTTGGTGCCCCTATCAGCTATAACGATAATGCCCAGCGAGCGGTAGACACAGCCCTTGAAATGTATTCCAAGCTCAGCGAAATTCCATGCAGCGACTTAAAGTTCCCTGAAGGAATGAAATTTGATATTGGAATTGGAATTCATCTGGGTGATGTAATTGTTGGAAACATTGGCAGTAAAGATAAAACAAACTACACCGTAATTGGAGATGCCGTAAACCTTGCGTCTCGTTTGGAAGGACTAACAAAACTTTATGGCTCAAAAATTGTAATTTCAGAATCCGTTGCCGAAAAGCTTAACAAAGCAACAAATGCAACACTTCTGGATTCTGTAAAAGTAAAAGGAAAGAAGGAAGACGTTCGCGTTTACAGTGTAACTGAAAAACCAATGGATTCCGACTTTGTAAAAAATTATGAGAAGGGTCTGGACCTTTACAGAAAAGGAGCCTTTGACCTTGCCATATCCTACTTCAAAAAGGCAATTAAAATTTTGCCGCAAGATAAGGCAGCAAATCTCATGCTGGAGCGCTGTACTCAATTCAAGGAAAATCCACCGGAAAATTGGGATGGAGCTATTGCATTAACCTCGAAATAATTCATATAGGAGTGTCATATGAAAAATGATAAAAGTAAAGAGAAAAAACGAAGGTCTCTGGAAAAAGAAATCTTTATGAGCGGACAAATCAGCAATCCAATCTTTGCAGTAATAACAATTGCCCTGTGTATTGTGATTGCCAATATTCCAGCCTTCAGGCTCGTGCCGGTAATTGTAAGCAGTTTAATTACCTGCCTTGTGCTGAATCTGATTGTCTTTCCAATTGCCAACAAGCTTGTTACTCAGTCTGCTTCCGAAGAGCTGGACAGTTTTTATTATTATGAAACAAGCGAAAAAGAGCGAACCATTTTAATGAAGAAGCTTATGTCCATGCCTTCAAAAATCGGACTGGAAGTTTTTACCTGCTTCTTTTTGGGTGGCTCAATTTTTATTTATGTTACCTCGCTGCTTGTCTCTATGGAAAGCGAATCAATAATCATCCTTTTTGCAACACTTTTTGTCGGCTCCTATTCTGCCGCAGTTTATGATATGAGCAAAGCCCAAAAGACCTGTTCAACTCATGCCTGCAATATTGTAAAAAAAGGTATTTCAAAAGCAGAGGTAGAAGAAAATCATTATTTTGGAACAAAATCTGCATCTATTACAGTTGTTCATATTTTTGCTCCAATTATAATAGTAAACATTTTCTTCCTGTTAATTGCATGGCGCTCCTGCAAATCTTACATAAACACAAACCTGCTCTTTTCTCGTTTATTTATAATTTCAATTGTAAGCATAATCTTTTATTCATTCTTCTCCACAATGCTCTTTAAGCGCATGATGCACTCCATTTTAAATATGCGCCACATTCTGGAAGGAATGGATAAAGAAAATCTTCATAAGGTTGAATATGTGCCTACCGACCTTTCGAATGAATTTATGTACAACGTTCATCTGATTAATACAATCATAGAAATTCTGCAAAAGATTCTTAAAGAAAGTATGAGAATCAGTATGGAGGTAGTTGAATCCAGCAATGAGCTTTCTGTTATTTCAAACGAAACTTCTTCTACTTCTTTAGAGCAGGCTTCGGGTATTAAAGAGCTGCTGTCTGCCATGGAAGAAACAGATTCTCTTGCCAAAAATATTTCTGAAAAGATTTCTGAAGTTTCTCTTGTTGCAAAAAGAACAACAGAAAATATTAATGACGGCTTTGACATCCTGCGCAAAAACATGCAGAAGCTTGATGAAATTAAACAGGCAAATGCAATAACTCTGGACGGCATTAAAGTGCTTACAGAAAAGGTTTCCGGCATTTCGGACATTGCAAGAATTATCAACTCAATTGCAGACCAGACAAACATCATCGCCTTTAACGCCGAACTGGAAGCTTCCTCTGCCGGCGCAGAAGGACAGAACTTTGCACTGGTTGCAAATGAAATCCGCCGTCTTACAAACAGTACAATTCAGTCTACAAATGAGATTCGCCAGAGAATTATAGAGATTCAGCATTCTTCAGAAAATCTGCTGGCTGCCTCACAGGAAGGTAACAAGAAGATTCTTGAAGGTAATCAGATTGTAGAAGATTTGAACGTTAGATTCGAAGAGCTTAAGGTTTCATCGGAAACAGCAGACTCAGCTTCCGAAAGTATTAAACAAATCATTGAACAGCAGACTGTTTCCTTTGCCCAGATTGTTGTAACCCTGCGACAGATTTCTGAAGCAGCCGAAACCTTCTCTGAATCAACAAGAAAAATCAGCCAGTCGGCAACAAACCTTTGTCTTGTTTCAGACAAGCTCAGAAAGCTGCAGCCGGAAGATGAAAGTTCACAGGCAAATATAAGCGCCGCGCCTGCAGAAAATCAAGAAAACTCAGAAGTAAATAACTAGGAGGAAGAGATATGACTTTTAAGAAATCAACACTAGAAAGCGAATTCTACAAAGGAAGTCACCTTCCTGACATTGGCTGCGGAATCATCATACTGCTTTATTCCGTATTCATTTTGAATCTGAATGTGAAAACCCACTGGGGTCTGATTCTGGTTGTAATTGCAGGAGTTCTTTTTGCACAATTTGTCTGCTCCCGCATTTCAAATCATTTTTTAATTGGCAAAGTCTCTAAAAAAGTCTGGGAATGGAAGACCAAGGGCTACTCTATGGAAGAACGCACCCAGCTCTTCTTAGCCCTTCACAAGCTGCCTGGAGCAAAACAAATAGAAGCATTTTTCTACTTTTTTGTCTGCGCAATTCTGCTTGCAACCTATTACCATTTTGGAATGAATTTAAACATCCAGATAAATATCATTAGTCTGCTTGCCTGCTGGCTTGGTGCTTATCTGGCATCTCTGCTTTCACTTTCATATTCAGCTAAAATTTGTACAAGATACGAAAGCGAGCTTGTAGAAGAAGGAATTGATAAAAGCATTCTTGATGACCGACAGCACTTTGGTGTTTCTTATGGAAGAACCTTCTTTATGTACTGCATTGTTCCGGTAATCTGGGGAATTGTACTTTTTGTTATCGTATTCTATGTTTACTATTTTAATAACGTTGTTTCTTCGGCAGGCTTTTTACCGGCAGATCAAATGGGACCTGGAATAAGAGGCGTTCAGCTTTCACGAATTGCCGTAATTCTTTTGATTAATGCAATCATTGGAATTCTTGGTGTTTACTCATTCCTTTCCAGCATTCTTGTTTCATCAGACAAGCTGCAGAACTCAATGCTGCATATTATTAAAAATGATATTTTCAGTGTAGACCTTACTTCAACTGATTTTGCAAACGAAGTTTCCTATAACATTTATCTTGTAAATCAGGTTGTATTACTCTTCCGCGAAATTCTTGCAAACATTGGTGAAATTGGAAACACAATGATTGGACCAATTAACGAGCTGTCGGAAATTTCTCAGACAACAGCTTCTACTTCTCTGGAGCAGTCTACCGGTGTAAAAGAAATTCTTGCCACAATGGAAGACACCGACACTCAGACTCGAGGCATTGTAGAAAAAATTGAAGATGTAACAACAGTTGCCCAGGGAACAGAAAGCAATGTAAACACAGGCTTTACAATCCTGCAGCAGAACCTGGATAAGATGAATGAAATTACAGATGCCAACATTTCTACAATCAGTGGAATCCGTGAGCTTGGCGAAAAGATTGGCGGCATCTGGGAAATTGTAAAAATCATCAATGATATTGCAGACCAGACACGCATCATCGCCTTTAATGCAGAACTGGAAGCTTCCAGTGCAGGTGAATCTGGAAAGAACTTCCATATTGTTGCAAACGAAGTACGCCGTCTTGCCGCAGGAATTACAAATTCTGTTGAGCAGATTAAAGAGAAGATTACCGAGATTCAGCATTCTTCTGATAACCTTATTATTACCTCAGAAAGTGGTACCGAAAAAATTAAGGAAGGTATGGAACTTTCTGAAAAGCTTAAGGAAAAATTTGCTGATATTCAGTCTTCTTCTGAAGTTACAGCAGAATCCGCAGATCAGATTAAGGAAATCATTTACCAGCAGTCTACCGCCTTTGACCAGATTGTTGCTACAGTCCGCCAGATTTCATCTGGAATCGAAAACTTTACAACATCTACAAATACTGTAAATGAAACAGCACAAAAGCTTAAGGCTGCAGCTAATCACCTGGAAACTCTGCATGTAAAAATTCTTGCAGAATAGTATAATGTGATTTATGGAAAATGAAAAAAAGAAAAAATTACCGCTGGGAGTAAGACTCTTACTCCTGCCTTTTAAAATTATACTCGTTATACTTGTAATAATAATTCTATGGTTTGCATTCTGCCGTTTTGACAGAATCAAACCCGTAGATGCCCTTCCGCCTGATTATGCTCTTTACCTTAGAACAGATAAAATTTGGGATACTGCGGAACCTCTTTTAGATTTAAATGCTACTCTCGTTGCCATGACAAGTCCTGAGCTTCAGCAGTATCGCGAAACCTACCTTAATATAAAAAGCTCAAAGCTTAGAAAAAATATTTTTGTTCAGATGGCTCTTAAAAGAAGAGTCGATGCGGCATTGTACAGGCCCGCAGATGATGCGAGCTCGGGAGATTTTATTGTTATCCTTGATTCGGGAATTCTTTCTGGGGCGCTGCGCCTTATGCCTTACCTGCTACCACATATTAAAAAAGTGCAGGGCCAAATTGAGCTCAGCAGCAACAGCCATGGAAATTATTATATGCTTGCCGGTAAGGCTTCTGAGTCTGGCAAAGGCAACTCGGGATTTTTTGTAATTAAAAAGAATATGCTGGTCTTTACAAACAGCCGCACCTTACTGGAAGAGGCTATGTCTTTTTCAAACAGCAGCCTGTATTCAAACTCCGAGCTCGCCAGCATGAATGCGAAGCTTGGGGAGCCGCTCAGAATTCTTGCAAACGGAAAGTATCTTGCTTCGTTTTCTAAAGATGAGATTACACAAAACTACCTTTCGGCAGTTTCCTCTTATCTTGCCGAAGACGAATATTCTGTGCTCAATTTTGGAATTACGAACAATGAGTTGAACCTGAGCCTGTCTTTGCCTATGGCGGTGGGTGACGGGCAGCCGGCTGGTGATGGGATGTCGAACGGTAAAGGGAACGCGGCCAGTGACTGGAGCTCGGGCGGTGGGGTAGCCACGGGCAGTGGGCAGCCGCACCCGGTGCTGGAGCTTTTGAAAAAAGAGTCGCAGGTGCCTACTCTGCTCCCACGGTTTACAGACGACGTTCAGTACTATACTTTGATTTCGGCGGGCAGTTTGCGCGAGCTCAAAAACGCAATTGAAAAGATTCTCCCGGAAGAAAAAAACTTTTACAGCACCTGGAACAAATCAGATTCAGTAAGCAAGA
>Ga0247611_10007731_pt1 | contig 13392 bp, 16 predicted proteins | sample 177DNAGHGhighgp2_FD_192422 | JGI IMG/M metagenome (GOLD analysis project Ga0247611, IMG submission 192422) | Sheep rumen microbial communities from Palmerston North, Manawatu-Wanganui, New Zealand - 1770 DNA GHGhigh gp2 | ecosystem: Host-associated > Mammals > Digestive system > Stomach > Rumen... | reverse complement strand
CCCAATGGAAAGAAAGAGAGCACCCTTCGGATCAGAGAATTTTTATCCACTTCATCGCGTTAAAGTGCTAAAGTATGTAACATATAAGAAACAGTGTCCCATAAATGATACAGTGTCCTATAAATGATACACCTATTGCAATTCATATAAATATATACTATAATTATATTCTAAAACAAATATGAAAGGAGTGAACTAATATGAGTGAACCTTATATCCAACATCTACTAGATGACTGTCAGGAGTTTTCAGAGAAAGCTATCCAGGAGCATGATCTATACTACCTATTTCTTACTATGAGGAATTGGGGATGGCTGCGTGAAATAATTGCATCAGAACTATATTGTGATAATATATCCTATAAAGAGTATCAGGATCTGATGATGCAAGCAGATGATTATTATAAGGATATGTTCAGAGTTGTAAATGAAATTACAGAAGGAAGGTGAGTAAATGAAGTGTAAGAAATGTGGAAAGAAGCTAATAGTACAGCAGACCTTAAAAATGGCTTCTGATAGTATATGTAGAAGAAGGTTCTGCCCTACTTGTAGGATAGTATATTTCACAAAGGAGCAGATTTATGAACAAAGAAAACTTGAAGATAATTAACCTGGTGACAGAATCCCTTGATATATGGGAAAGATATATGAAGGGTGAGATATCCAGGGATGAGTACCAGCAGCTTCAGGAAGATAAGCTGAAGCAGATAAGGAGAATCCAAAACAATGGCAAAAAGAGTAGAATTAAGAAGTAACCTTCTTTCATATAATGAAACAGCTGGCGGATACATTAAATATGATATAACAGCTTCCAAGGTTACAGAAACAGAGTTCAAAAGGTTAGTAAAAAGAGCCAATGACAGACTATACAAGCTGGAGAAGAAAGGCTTAACAGGTAAATCAAAGGAATATAGGATGGTTGAACATTATGCTGTATCAGATCCGAATGGAAAAGGCAGCATATACAATGTAAATTCAGAAAGAGGTTCAATCAGATTCACTTCATCCTTAAAGGGTCTAAATGGCAAACAGAAAGCTTATCTCATAAATACAGTAAGAAACTTTATGAGAGCTGAAACATCCACCATAGGTGGAACAAAGAAAGCCTTTAACCGGGCATTTGAAACCTTTGTGAATGGTGATGGTAGGGGTAAGGTCAGCAACATGACAGAGGAACAGTATGAAACATTGTGGAGCACTTATAGAGATATGGTTCAGAAGGATGAGCTGGATTCAAAAGGCTATAATGTATTTATGGAATTAGTTGAAAATACTAACCTGTATGAACTTAGCTCTGATCAGATCAGAAAAGCATTATCTTACATAGAAACATCTGAAGCAACAACAACAGCTGGTATTGAGCTGGATGTACTTGAAAATGTACAGATGGAAGAAGATTTTGAACTAGAAAAGATTTAAGGGGTTAAAGTGTTATGCCTGTAAGGTTTATACATAAGAAACGAAGCAAAATTACATATTGTGATACACCACTCTATCTTGATGTAGAAACGAGCCACAATGAAGATAATACTAAATGCTGGATAGTATCTATACAGGTTCTGTTTGATGAACATTATCATCTATTCAGGAAGCCTGAAGAATTGATGGATTATTTTCTTGATCTAATTGATAGGATGAAACTAGATCCAAACAGAAAGCTAATCTGTTATATACATAATGCATCTTATGACCTTGCTTATCTTCTACCCTACATTCAAAAGTATCTTCCTTTTAAGGATGAGAGAAAAGGAATATATCACGGAGAACATAAGATTATTTCGTATAGTCAAGGTGGGCTTGAATTCAGGTGTACTTATCTTCTATCAGGAGAGAGCCTTGAAAAGTGGTCAAAGGAAATGAATGTGGAACATCAGAAACAAGTGGGTTTATATGATTACTCGAAGAAGATCTTCCAGGATACAGAGCTTGATCAGAATGAGCTTATTTATGATATGTATGATGTGCTAGCAATGAGTGAATCCTTTGATAAGCAGCTGAAGATTCATAATGATTATATCTGTACTGTTCCACTCACATCTACAGGATATGCTAGGAGGCTGCTGCGTAAAGAGTGTGAAGCAGATCCTACTTATAGGAATGATTATTTCCTTGCAAATAGGATTGATATAGATACTATGCTTAGCTGCTTAAATGCTTATGCTGGCGGATACACCCACAATAACAGATGGTTAAAGTCCAAGGTTATTATCAAATATAAGAGAATGGGTAAGCAGCTTTTAGGTGGTATAGGACATAGGGACTTTCGATCAATGTACCCTTCTGTGATAAAATGCTATCCTCTTCCTTGGGGTAGACCTGAACTATATTATGATATCAGAGAGCACGAAGCTTATTATAAGCTTCATGGTCATAATATGAACATAGATGATATCCTCTCATTATATCCAGCATTCTCCACAATATCAGCTATCAGGATCTATGGTTTATCACTTAAAGACAGAGAACATATCTCAATGCCATTCTTCCAGGTATCCAAGATGTTTGATAAAGATTGTGTTAGATACCACGCAGATAATGGTAGAATCCTTACAATGTATCAAGGGTCATTCACAACATACATAGATAATCACACTCTGAAGATTATTAAAGAACAGTACAACATCAAGTACAAGGTTATAAATGTTATCAGATTCAGAAACAAGAAGCTTCCTGAACCAATAGCAAGAACTATTGATAAACTGTTTGCTGATAAATCAAACTACAAGATACTACATAACAAGTATAGGGATTTATATGGTGAATTTGATCCTAGAACCATAGAAGCTGGATTTGAGTTAATGAAGAGTAAGAAGCTTCTCAATTCAATCTATGGATGTTTTGCGCAGAATCCTATTATGGATGAGCTTGATCTAGATTTTGAACATTATAACGAAAATGGAGAGCTTGAACCTTTAAGACACATTACCCTGAAGGAAACAAGGGAACAGAAGGAAGAAATACTTAATGAATACTATAATAGAAGGAGCAGCTTCTTGCACTACCCTATTGGTGTATTTACTACAGCCATTGCTAGATCCTTGTTATATGAATTCATAACCCTTATAGGATATGATCAGGTGCTGTACTGCGATACAGATTCGATTTTTTACATATCATCACCAGAGATTGAAGAAAGGATTGAAGCAAGGAACAAGGAGAAAGAAAAGAAAGCTGCATATATTATCAATTCTGAAGGTGTGAAGATATATTATGATGTATTCGAGAAAGAACCTGATCTGATAGCATTTAAGGGTCTACATTCTAAATGCTATGGTTATATCACAGAGAAGAATGAGCTGAAGCTTGTAGTTGCTGGTGTTCCTGAAAGAACTATTGTAGGTTTAGATCAGGAAAATGAACCTGTATATCTTACCAGGGAAGACGAGCTGAAAGGTATCACAACTGAAATGATAATGAACCCTAATAGAAAAGATGCATCTGAACATTCAACAGAAAATAAACATATAAGAAGGAATATCATTTTCTTAGATAAACTGAAGGATAAAACAAAATTCAGGGTGAATAGTGGTGTAACAGCTAAATATATAGCAGATGTGCCACATACCGAGATAATTGAAGGTCACGAAGTTTCAACAGCTGGTGGATGTATTATATCCAAGCTGGAAGAAAAGCTGGTGCATGATTGGGATTTCCTGGATGATGTTAATCTATATTTTTCAGATTTTGAGAATGATGCTTTATAGAAAGGAGTTATATTATGAATATAAGCGATATAATTGAACAACATAATGAGAAAAGTGATATTGATTGGAATAAGTTTTTAAGTGAAGTTGCTGAAAAGGTAACACCTGAAGAAGTAAGAGCTTATGCTGAAGGATATCTTGAAGCTTTGGAAGCTGTTTATTATTGGCTTATAAAAGAACCTAGTGTTAAGACAGATATTCTTGTGGAACTGAAGAAAGATATAACTATAATAGGTGGTGATTTACATGGAGAGGACTAAACTATTCAAGAAGTATAGCAAACATCCAAAGCATACTTATGAGCTGAAAGATACAATGAGTTATACAGACGATACAGGAAGGCATCCTGATATAGCTTTTATCTATTCAGGAAGAGATAGGGGCAAATCCTTTGAGATAACAACCCAATGCTTAGCTGATGCCTGGTATGATGATAAACAGCTCGCATATATACGTAGGCACGAAGACACCCAGCAGATGATTCAGGAATACTTTGAAGATAAACATCAATTCATATCTGATATGACAGATGGTTCTTCAGATAGAATAATAGTATCACGCAGCATATTATATTTTGCACATTATGATTCTGATCAGGATAAGGTTGTGAAAGATAAGGAGCTTGGAAAATTCTTCGCACTTTCAACAGCTGGAAGATATAAATCACTTCAGTATCCTAAAATTAAAAACCTTGTTTTTGAAGAGGTTCTTACAAATGAAGAACCTTTTCTCCCAGGAGAAGCTAACAAATTATATAATCTATATTCAACTATCAGCAGATCAGATCCTGAAACAAAGATGTACCTCATTTCAAACCTTGTATCACCTTCCAACCCTTATTCTGATGCTTGGGGTATACACTTCTTTAATTCTAAACCAGGTGATGTATCTCTCACGAAGCTATATCTTGGAGCATATGATGATAATGGAGAAGAAAAGTATTTCCTAATTGCTGGACACTACCTAGAAAATAGAAACGATTTATCAAAGGAAGATCTGAAGGCAAACAAGCGCAACCGAATAAGAACAGGTGTAGCATCTAATAAGTGGGATGAGATCAATCTTTATCCTGTGATGGATTTAAACTTTATAAAGCAATATAATATTGAAGATACAGTTATATTTGAATATGATGATCTGATGTTTCAGCTGGATATAGTTGAAGTGCCTATTAACATCAAGCAGCTATATGAGTACCAAGAAGAAGATTACAAACCTAAAGAAGAAACAATGTATATAGGATACATCAGAAAGAAAACAACTGAACCATTTGAAGGCACTCGCCTCTATACTAATAATCCTGAAAGATTGTCACCATATGCAACCAAAGGCTTCAAGATGGTATATAAAATAGATAAGGTCATTGATTATCTGAAGTATACAGGTAGGCTAGTTGGATGCACTAACCTCATAATGAATACATTTGACGAAGTATTTGCAAAACTGAAATTAACTAAATAATAGAGAAAGGATCAAGCAGATATAAGCTTGATCCTTTCTTTACCTATACACCCTCATTCACTATTTTAATCACTTCATCCTTAACACCCCTTGCACCCTTCAGCTTATACAGGGTATCTATATCAACACCTTCAATTCTTTCTATCACTTTATCCTTATTAGTAGAACCTTCAGCTTCATAAGGTGGTGTGATGAACCCTCTAATGAACCTACCATTCTTCGCTATAATTCTTGTACCTATAGCTTTATTCTTATTACCTTCGATAATCTTATAAGAATTATTATCAACAAATATGATAATACCAACATGATCAGCACTTCCTTTATTATCTGTAGTAGCATAGTTGTTGGAAGAATCGCTCCAATCATACATTATTATATCGCCAGGTTTAGCATTATACTTATCATCTTCAACCCATATTCCTAAAGCTTTTGCTTTCTTTATCATCTCATCACAGCTACATTCTGATATATCAGAGTAACCATATTTTAAGAAGCAAGCACTTACGAAGGTTGCACACCAAGGATCATTCAGTCTTACAGCATATCCTCTTGGCAGCGTTTTCTGTGAGTTATATATCTTTAACACTTCGGTGTGTCCAGCTTCTCCACTTAGTGAGGAAGCGAAACTTATTATATTATTTCTTAACATTTTATTCACCTCCAAAATAAATTATTCTTCATATTCTGAATAACTACTTGAACCAACATCATATATCTTTATTCTACCAAAAGCCCAGCCAGTATTATCATTGTTGGTTATGTCAATATAATCTCCTACTGTAATTGATAGGAGTTCGTTAAATCCATTTATTCCACCTGATGAATTTGGGATTCTATAAGAGTTTATTTCACTTCCATTCTTTCGTGTTGACATTATACCATAGCCTGATGAACTTTTTAAATTATACCCCCATGCTGTTATTAAAGCATTAAATGATTTTAAAGCAATAAGTCTTTTATTGGTACTATCATATTGAAAATATGTATTATCATGGTAGTTAATAGTGTCAAGTGGAATAACACCTTGTACCCAATTTGATTCAGTTGCAGTTTGTTCAGCGTATAGAATATATTTAATTGAAGGAACATTAACTTCAACACTATTATATCCGTCAACACCTGTTGGTGGTGTATAAGTACCATTTTCTGTTATTGATAAAGTTGTAAGAACAGGTGAAGGTGGAACTGGAACATTAACTTCAACACTATTATATCCGTCAACACCTGTTGGTGGTGTGTAAGTGCCATTTTCAGTGATAGAAATATCATCAAGCACAGGTTCAGGAACTTCAACAACAACTTTTTTGTAACCATCAACATCACCAGATGGTTCATAAGTACCATTCTCATTAACAGACAAATCAATAAGATTTCCTTTACCACCAAGCAATTTTATATTCCCAGCAATCGAACCTTGTAACATTTCATCAATAGCACCACCAAGTGAACCTGACATGTTCTTATCCATTACTTCACCCCCTTCTTATTGGAGTTCATATCATCCAATATGGTTTCAATTTTTGTTAATGTAGCAATCAGTTGCTGATTCCATTTATAATCTCTGAATATAAAATAAGCTATGATCACAACTGAAGTGCTTGAATTTATTATAAGATTAACAATATCATTCATAATATCACCACCTTTACAGATAAACGCCTGAAGAGAACAGGCTTCTTATTTCTTCAGCTTCTGCATCTGTACAATGGATATTGTCAGCCCATATAGTATTTGGATCTGTTTCTGTATATCCTTTAAGGCTGCTTACCTTTGCTCTTACATTAGATCTATATCCTTCAAATCCACCCCAATTTACAGGAACGCTTTGAATAGGTCTTTCAAGTATGAGATAAGGCTTTTTATTATTCATATATCCATAAGCTGAACCAGCTTGACCAGATCTAGCTACAGATACTTTCTCACTCATTATAGCATCAGCAGCACCTGTAGCAGCTGCACCAGCCATTCCTACAATAGGATTCTTACTTGTAGCACCTTGTACAATACCACCAGCAAGTCCTACAAGTGCTTGATATGTTCCTCGCCAATCTGTAGATGATATTGGCATAGAAAGGTATACGTTGCCCTGGAATTCATATATAACATCATTAACCCTTGAATCTTGTGGAGCTGTAGCTCTTACACTTCTTGATATCTTAACCCTTGCTATACATGATCCTGAAAGAAGATCTATCAGATAATTAACATTTATCCTTGATCCCATCACATCATCAACATTCAGATCATGAGTACCACAGAAAGGAAGATATATCTGAACCTTGCTTTTATAATCAAGGAATGAGCAGAACTGTTCTTTATAGTCTATAGTACCACAATTTATTTCCATAAACTGTTGTGAAATCTTTTGTGCTGATACACCTGATCCAAATCCAGCAAATCCTATTTCCATCCTTCCTGAAGTTGGTGGATTAAATTTACAGAGTGAAACAAATAAGATATATTCTATAGGATTAGTTTGTAGTTTCTTCAGCTGATCAGCTATAGAATCTGTTATATCTGTATAAAGCCAATTAGCGAACGCTGCAAGCTCTGCTTGTGTAGGATTGAAAAGGGTAGCAAGTCCTGAATTGATAGCCGTGAGCTGATTCAGATCATCAGCACTTTCACCATCTACATCACCTGTATCAGTTGCTGGTGTACCATAACCACCACCTGAAGTATTAGTTCCACCAGCTCCTGAAGGTTCATCACCAAACTCATCATCAGAAAATGGGTTTCCTGATATCCATATAACCTTTTCAAGATAAACTTCAGGAACATCAACAGCCGAGTTAGTTGATCCACCTTCGAAGTACCATGCAAGAAGTGGTGTTTCTAACCATTCAATCTGACCTAGACCAATGCTCCATCCTGGAATAGAAGTTGCTTCTTGTGGTGTTTTCATTCCCCAAACACCGTCCATATTTCCACAGAATACTCTATTATCAGCTTTGTTAGTACAATAATAAACTGACATTACAGTATTTGTATCAATACCATTTATATAGAATCCTACATTATAAGTCTGTTCTAACCATTTTCTAGTTCCACCATCCATAGGTCCAAAATAGTAAAAATATCTTCCTCTAGAATAATCAGGATTATCAGGTTCTCTTTCAAATTCACCATAACACAGATAAAATCTATATTGAAGCGATTCAGCCTGTTGTACAGGATAATTCTCTGTGTTCTTGAACATAAAAGCACCACCATCATCAAGTGATCCCCATAGCCAAGATACGTGTGAATCAAATTCAGCTTTAAGAAGTGCAAGCTGATCTTCGGATATATCTGTGAATCCATTAGCAAGCGTACTATGAGCATCCCAAAAATCACTTGCATAAGCATAATTAGGTTTGTTGGTTAACTCGTTAGCATTTCCTGAAAAGTTAAACCATGTAATTGATGTTTGTACACCTTTTTGATAAAAATCCCATACTCTATTTTCTGGAAATCGTTCTGTATAATCGCCGCCTACGAATGGTATTTCATAGTCTATTCCGTAACCATATTCTATAGTAGGAAGATAAGTACCATCAGCTAGATTTTGCCAATTTCCTTGTCTAATTATAACATCACTCATTCTACCACCTTCCTTTACTCTGAATTCTTACCAACAACACCAAGAACTATATTGTGACCCGTGAAGCCTGAAGGAAATACAACTGTTCTCACAGCTGTTCTACTTTGTATTTTATATTTAGGATCATCAAGATACATATTAAATAGATTAGTGTTACGGTTAACAATAACATTCTGATTCCTTATTTCCTTCTTGAAGCTCATAAGTACATCAACATGACAGTTAATATATATCCTTTGATGTGATACTGTATAATCATTTATATAGTAGTATCTGTTTAGATTAGGTACAAATATATAGTTTGCTGTCAGAACCTTACTCTGAGTTCTTAAAATAAAAGTTGGATTTATAATAGAAGTATCTTCCTTAAATTCAATATCTATATGATCAGAGCCTTCATAAGTGATATCTTCCAGCTCTTTATTCATATATCTTTTATCTGATTTATTATAGTAAAGATATGCATCCATATAATCACCATCCTATCACAAGATTACTATGCACAAAATCCTTGATCAGAAGTTCTATCAGCTGATCTAAATCTGTGATATCAAACTGCTGCTTTATAAGGGATTGTGAGCTGGTTACACCAATGTTACCCTGTCTTATGTGCATAAATACATTTTCATCCAACAGATTTCTATTATGTGTCATAGTAGAATTATAACCTGTAGTATCTTTACCACTTTGAGTATATGTATCTTTTACACTATTATATGTATGTGTAGCTGTCACACCAGGTTGATTAACAACCTTATCAGTATCCTTAAATGAATTATCATCAAATGTAGTCTTGCTGGTGGTCATTGTGTTACTTCCTGTAGGTGCATCTGTTTCATTTCCTGTTCTTGTGGATGTGTAGCCGCTGCCTTTTGTAAGCTCATCACTACCTGTATGAACATCTGTTAAATTTCCACCCTGATTAGTTTTTTCAATATGACCTTCCACACCATCTACATTCCATAATGGATTGTAGTTATCTCTGAAGGTGTTATATAACTTTTCCACACCAGCTTTTCTATCATCATACCATAATGTGAAAACAGCTTGAAGGAAGCTTATAGCTTCAGATCTATCTGATACCAGGTCAACCATCTGATGAGCATCATCATCATAGTATCTAGGGCAGAGCAGCGAAAAGCTTGTATATTTTTGACAAATCTTCGTGAAAAACTGTGAATTAGTAAATATATCTACAGTTGTTCCTTCCTTATCTGTAATAGGGAACTTGTACTCAAAGGTACTATCATCATTCAATAATAGATTCACTATATTGTATGTTTTCATCTATTTCACCACCCTTCAGATATTCTTCATATGCATTCAGCCAAGCTTCAGAAAAGTCTACTGTAGCATTATGACCAAATACCTTATTATATTTATCAATAAATTTTCTTCTCTCTTTAAGTCTATCATTAGGAATAATCCATGATATCTTGCTTTCAGAATGTACTTCCTCAATAGATTGCTGCGCCTGTTTTGTACTCTGTGAGTATGCCATACCATACATACTGAAGAACCTACGGAGTAAGTCGTTATGATATGTAGATAAATATTGTATCTTATCAACAGCATTCACATTTCCAAGCTGTACAACCTTAACACCAGGTTCACCATCTGCGCCAATCTTGGAAAGTCCTTTACTTGTAAAGGTTACAGGTTCACCTTCTTCACTATTCTTTATAGCTCTGTTAATCTGTTCCTTAACCTGATCATTATCAACTTCAAATACAGGGAAGAGCCTTGCGTACTTCATAAGGCATTTCTGTGAAGTGTCGCATAGATGTATAAGCTCCGTATACTTACGTAGTGTTATTAGATCTGAAGTATGTGTTCTGTTATTGAAGCAGATTGCAATATTAGAACCATCTACACCTTTCTGAATATTTGATTCTCCAAGAGTGTTGATATTCCAGAGTGTAGGGATTCTATAATCGTCTAACATTCCACCATCTGTTGCCCATCCAACAACTTCTTTTCCATTCTTATTCTTAAATACACCTGAAGCTGCTCTAGGTGTCATCATATTATACCACTCTATGAAGTCAGTATTAAGTTCTTCAGCCATTCCCTTATACTCAAACATAGAAGATAAGAAGATAAGTAAGTTGATAAAGATTGAATTCTCCTGGAGAAACTTTCTCTGTCTATTTGTCAGCTCCCAAGGAAATTGATAGTCAGGGTCAAATAGCCAATTTAACATTTTATCACCTCTATTTCTTTAAAAATAGGGTGGTAGTCTACCAACCTACCACCCATGAATGAAAGGAGTTTCGTATGAAACTTTTAGTCATTAAGATAAATAATAGCATTTTCAGTTGGATCACAGATATATCTTCTGTTAGCTGTAAGCTTAAAGACATTTCTATCATTCCACTGATCATAGATATTTACAAATCTTTCTCTGTCCATTGTTGCTACAACAGCATCCTTATCATACATTACACCAAGGATATCATCTACTGTGATTGTAGTAGTACCACCATCAAGCGAGATTACAACCTTGTTTGGATCTGTAGCTATTCCCCAATTTACAACTTCAGAATGTTTAGGGAACTGAACAAACTGCTCATTATATGTATCACCATAGTATTTAGCATAAGAAGCTGTGAGTCCGATAGACAGATCAAGCTTCAGATCATCTTCAGAGCTTCTTCTATCAATAGGAACTTCAGAACCTGATGCTCCAATTGTGTTATACAGGTGTGTAAGCTTATTCAGGTTAGCCTTATCAATAAGGATTGTCTTTCTTACATATTCAAGATATTCAGGAAGAATAAGAACCTCATCCTTTGTAAGTGTAGCATACTGTGAATAAAGCCCCTTGAACTCTGTATATAAGTGTCTTACACGCCTTGCAGCATTCAAATCTGTTGAATCACTATAGATATAAGCTATAAGAGAACCAATAGCTGCATCTGCAAGACCGAGCTTAGCACGTTTGTGAGCATTTCTCATTCTTATAAACAGTGCGTCCGTAAATCCAGCAAGTGATTCTGGGGATCTAAATGATTCCTGAAGCTGTGTATCATAAGCTACATCCTTCCAAGAAAATGCTGGTATCTTATTCTCAAAGTATTTAGCTATGATACCTGATTTTGCTGTTTCAGTATATGGATTTTCAGGGTTAGGAATATCCCACTCTGAAGAGCTTTCAGCTGCCTGTGTCTGAAAACTTATCTTTTGAAGAATTGAGCCATAACTAAATGCATCTACTACAATTCCTCTTTCTTCATCTTCAGCTTCATCAATCGCGAAAACAGTTCTTCCAATAAGGTTATAAAGCTCATTATAAACTGATTCTTTAGCACCTGTAAGAGCTGCCTGAGCAAAAGCTACAAATGAAGATGTGTCAACTACTGTTGAACCTGTGTAGCCAATGTTGTTGGCTATAGTATTAACTATACTGTAAATCTGTGCTGCTGCCATTTAATCACCTTCCTTTTCATTATTATTGTCAGCATTAGGTTGTGGGGTTTCTTCAGGTGTTTCAACCTCATTAGAAGAAGCTTCTTCCTTCTTATTTGATTCCTGGAAGAGCTGCTGCATCTCTTTCTTCAAATCATTCATCTTAGCATCCACATAAGCCTTAACATCATCAGATGTAACAGAAGGTGTTTCAGGCTTTGGTGCTGGTGGTGTTTCCTTGCCAATAGTCTTGGCATATGCATCCATAAAATTCATATTATTCTCCTTTCTTTCTTTTCTTGATCTGAATTTTTTCAACTGAAGGAATTCCATTCCATTCTGTGATCAGATACTCATCCTCTGAAATGAATCCATAGATAACCTTTTTATCATAGATCCGTGTGTATTCATTCCTTTTGATATCTACAACTGTTCCTACAGGAACTGTTTTAACAATGTTACCATGTTTGTTATAGATATTCACATTATCCTTAATGGTTTTATATTTTGCCATTCCTTCACTCCTTTACATAATAATTAGTTATGTTAACTTATTAGGGTTGAAGTAAAGACAGCCATCTTGACCAGGAATAGCTGCCTATACTTCGAAGTGTTGCCTGTAGTGTTCCTACAGCTTACTTATAACATTATTCTTCATAAATTACAATATTTATTGTGTCATTACCATTCTTTGTTCCCATTGGTACGATTTCCTTGATATATGCATTATCAAAATACTCTTCAGCATTAGATCCTTCTTCAATGAAGCTCTCCTCTAAAGCCTTGCCATACCATCCAGGAACATTGAGAAGCTTATGCTCATTCTTATAGATTACATATAGTGAATAGTTGTCTGTGTTGTACTTCTGTGATTTGGTTTTGAGGTATCCTCTAATAACCATGTCACCCTTCTCATATGTACCTACATAATCCTTAGCCTTCTCGAATTCAACTCCTTCAGGAATCTGTCCAATGATTGTGGATTTACCACCTTTGAAATTTTTCATAGTCTGTTATTCTCCTTTACTTAATATACTTAGTAGGGTAGTAGTGGTCAGGTACTACCCTGGAATTACATTATAATATATATCTATATGAAATGCAAGAAGATGTTGCTACATAGTTATCAACAACTTATCCACACTCTGTTGATAAGTCCAATCAGTTGTCATAATATATGTTATGTAAACTAAAAATTCGGATCATGGTGGGTGTGTTCTTTCTTTCCATTGGG
>Ga0247611_10007730_pt1 | contig 13393 bp, 17 predicted proteins | sample 177DNAGHGhighgp2_FD_192422 | JGI IMG/M metagenome (GOLD analysis project Ga0247611, IMG submission 192422) | Sheep rumen microbial communities from Palmerston North, Manawatu-Wanganui, New Zealand - 1770 DNA GHGhigh gp2 | ecosystem: Host-associated > Mammals > Digestive system > Stomach > Rumen... | reverse complement strand
AAAGATACAAGGGGCGCATTTTTTCGCTTCAATTTTGCTTTAGTACGTTAAAGTATCAAATCGCAATTAAATAAAGCAGCCCTCCGCAACATGCATACGATTGCACAAAATTAAATACAAAAAGCCCATCGGGGCCATTAGATCCGAAGGGCTTCTATAGTGGGTAAATTGTTGGACGGGGTTACGAACTCCGGCCACCAGCAACAGCAAGCACATAATTGAAAGTATTAAAACCATTTGGAAATAGTTCTGTTGTGACTATTGGGTTTTGATATACTTTAATCGAGCCATCGTTTATATCTAAATTCCAATTCTTTTGGCTTTTCCGAGTAATACCCATTGTACCCTTTAAGCCGCCTAGTTTCCATGCTGTAGTTAGCACATCAGTGTGACCGCTTACATCCCAGATACCATTCCTAACACTTCGAATATCGGTAACAAAATACCAGCGCTGAAATTGTGGTATATAGAAATAATTAAAATCTTGCAAAGCTCCATCATAAGCAAATCTAATAACAGGATTAATAATGCTGGTGCCGTCTTTTAAAGTACCGTTAACAGTATCAAGTGTATCATATTCTTTGTCGGCTACATTGTCAGCGCTTTTATTTGTCATAAGTCTAATATTAAAAGCCATAATTATCTCCCTTCTTATAAATAAACACCAGCGGTTAAAATGCTTTCAAGCTCGCTTTTTTCGGTGTCTGTGAGATAGCTACCAGCAAGTATAACATTTTCAAAAGCTGTAAAGCCACTGCCCTTCATAGCTCCAAGAGTTGTCTGTATAAAGCTGGGATAACCTTGAAAAACATCTTGATTTTTTGGTTTACACATTCTCGGCCTTGTGATTATGAAGTATGGTATCTGATTACCCATAAGGCCAGTAGTACCACCTAAACTTCCTGCCCTATCTATTGAGGGTTTAAGGCTTAAAGCGCCTTGTGCGGTGCTACCGCCTAAAGCAATAGCGCGGCCTACTTCTGCACCGCTTACGGCCAATTTAGCGCCTTCTCCTGCGGCCGTAGCAGGTGCCGCTGCGCCAGCGGTTGCAACTGTAGTACCTATGTTTACGGCTATTCTAATAGCGTTTTCAATCGTGCTGGCGTAGTTCATAGAGTTAACAGGAATGTTGGAAGCACAAGCGCCGTTAAACTCATATAAAACAGAATTACCGCAAGTAAGGAAGGCAACTAACGAGCCTGTTAAAATATCAATGTGATATTTAAGCCCGACAACTTTTCCGATAATATCATCGGCACTCACTGCATGAACACCGCTGTAAGGGACAAATAATGACATTTTGGTATATGGCTCGAAGTCAAGATAACTGCCAAAATATCTACGGGTAAAATCTACAGTGCCGCAATCAACTTCTACATATTGCTGGCTGGCCAGCGGTAAAGTTATGCCCGATAGTTCTACATTACCTACAGTAATTTGTGCGCTTCCACTGGTAGGTACGGAAACAGGAACTACAGATAGACCAAGTATGCAATCCATCGGATCCTCGAATATTTTTTTGAATGTAGCTAAATCAAAGAAATTAGACCATAAATATGAAGCTACTTGCCTAATTTGTGAAGCGCTGGGAACAAATAAACTTATAAAGCCTGTGTCAGTTGCTCCGATACTCGGCAAGCTAGGAACTGGTACAGGATCCGAACTTCCATCAAAAGTACCATCGCCGCCGCCTATTGTACTATCTCCAGCATCTTCATAAGGGTCAAAGGAAGGCGTAACAGGGTCATAATCTTCCAAAGAGTTACTATATCCAGTGACCTCAGAACCGCCTGCCGATAGATTTCCAATATCACTATATATGCCTAAGGGATAAATAGTTCCTATCCTGGCATAGTCAGAAACAGTATAATAGGATATTACACAAGATGATAGTAAGCCTGTCAATTTTAAATTTATAGCACCGCCAGCGCCTTTATAATAGCCAGTAGCGTTATCAATTAAAAACCGCATAGCACTAGCTTCTTGATTAAAATTACCACTCACTCCAACACCATCTATACAAAGTGAATTAAATAATTTATAGTGAGTGTTTCCAGCGTCAATATCAGCACCATTAGCTGTAACACGTGGTGTATAGTTATTAAATGCACTGAGCCAACTTATACTTCCGTTTGTACTATCACATTGTAAGATACAGCTATAATAACCATTGTATTCACTTATAATGGTATTGTTGATAGCTATTGAACTATGCGAGCTATTAACAGTAAATGTCCAGGTATTATTATTTACATCAGTTTTTGTATATACTCCATCCGCAACGCCTTTAGTTGCATCAAGGCATATAATACTAAAGGGCATAGCCAAAGCGTTTGACTGATGCGCATTAAGATAAGGTGTATCTTCATACCACGAAGTTTCACCAGTGCTGGAATCCAAAAGAATTATAAAAGTACCATCTGTAAAATTAAGTTGTTTCATATAACACCTCTATTATTTAATTCCTACTATTCTATCTAACCAAACTACACTACTGCTTGCTATCTCAAAATTAAAATGTGTATCGTCTACATAATTGTATAAAATCCAGCCATCAGCCGCAACCGCCGATAGTTTTAAATTTGTTACTGGAAGAGTAACTTTATTTAAATAATATCTAAAACCATCAACACTAAGCATAGCAGTCATTACTTGCGATTGGTTACTGTACTGCCTGTGAAACTCAAACAGAATTAATTTATAATTAAAAATGCTATCATCTAAAGTAGCGTTAGGCCGTGTATTATAGTTAGGGTTTTCATATAAAGTAGTTGTTGTCATGTCTGCACCTCCAGAAGGTATGTCAAGTATCGCCTGTGGCATATCGGCAGGCGATACTTTTGTAATATCTGTATTTTTTGTTTTAATAGCATCGGCTATATTTTGAAAAAGTGTCTTAATACTCATTGTTGCTTACTCCCTCAATGCTGTTAACAATTTCATTCTTATATGCAAGTGTTGAAGCTCGTAAACTCTCAATAGATAATGATATGCTATTGGCTTCGCTACTTGTAGCCAATCCAGCCAGCTCACTACTTTTGGCCAATCCAGCCAGTTCACTACTCTTAGCCAATCCAGCCAGCTCACTACTTTTGGCCAATCCAGCCAGTTCACTACTCTTAGCCAATCCAGCCAGCTCGCTACTTTTGGCCGTAAGAGATATTTGATCTTCTATCTTTTTAAGCTCGGTTAGTATTACATCAGTATCAGAACCGCCAGCGCTTCCAGTATCATAATTATAATCATTATCCAGTAACAAGAATTCTTTTGCAATCTCATCAAACAAGAGTTTATAAAAATTAAAGCTAGTCCATAATTTTATGTGGCCGCCTATTACATCTGCCGCTGTCTGTACACCGATATTACCACTGCGGCGGATATTGATTGTTTCACTTCCTGTTAAACTATGGCTGTCTGTCTGAGCTCCCTTATTGACAGTGGTACTATTGGTATTTATCTGTTCGCCCTTTGATACACTGGTGTTATCGGAGTGAGCGCCAGCCGCAACAGTCTTTTTGTCGGCATCTGTAAAATCCGAACTATTAAATCCTTCAATTTGATTGGTTTCGGTTGTTGTCTGCGCTCCAGCGTTTGTAGTAGCACTATCGCTTCGCGCTCCATCGGTAGCAGTGCCGCTTGTACTGTCCTCACGTGCGCCGCTGGTATTGCTTCCGCTTTCGCTTCTGCTGGTGCTATGGCTTTCGGTTAAATCATAGTTGTTAACTATGTCATAAGCATTAGCGGCCAGCACTTGCACCCTGTAAAGCTCACTATATCTTTTTTGATTAATAGTTAGATGAGCCTGGATAGCTTCTACAAAATCTTCATAAACAGAAGCTATTGTAGTAGTATCATCAAAACTAATCCAGTAAAACCAGTTCAAAAATCTATCACGGAAAAATCTATCATATATGGGAAAATTGGAAACGTAAGTAGTCCAAAAATCAGCCGTATTAGTAGAACCCAATAAAGGCAAGTTATTAGTATGGCTGTACCGATAAAGCTCTGCTATTTTCTCTCTCATCTTCTGTACTCCCTTCATTATTATACTGGATTTCTTCAGCGACTTCTACACTCCAATCAGTACCAAACATATTGTTAACTGCTTCCGCGCCGCGTTTACGGCTTTCAATCATATCTGCAATATTTAACAATAACATTGAAGTGTCGGCTTCTACTTCATTTACTGTAGCATTAGAGCGCTTTTCGAAGCTGGCTCTAACTCCAATATCGGCATAGAAGTTTTTAAGAATTCTCTGCCTTACATCCATAATATCCGTTATTGTCTGTTGGGTGTGGCGGTCGGCTCCAGCATACTCTACGCCAAGTGCGCCGAAGTCAATAACAACTCCATCTTCTCCGTTGTAGAGCTTCCTGTTATAGCACTCAATATCTGTCTTTTGCTTTTCGCTGGTGGCAACTGGTACACCGCCAGCATCACGGCAATTTATCATAGCTCTAGCAAGTGTTACATCAGTATGGGCCAGTAAGTAGGCGTAGTGATTTACCAGCTCAAGGCAAGGATTTTTTAAGCTGTTATTTGATATTACAATGGAATTTTTACCTACTGTAGTTGAGCCACTCCAAACAGGGCACCGCATCATATATTTGGGTAATTCATCCATATACTTACCCACCCCATAGAAATTACCAAACATTGCGGTTAGTTCGGTTATTCCTGTAGTAGGGTCTTTAAAATTAAAAATGCCGCAATGCCCCTGTATCAAAAGCCGTTGCTCTATCTCTTTTGCTGGTACTGGTTCGGTACCTTTCCAAACAAATAAGCGCATTATCCTTTCGAATAAATTTTCGCGCCAGTAGGCATTGAATTCTAAAAAGGTGCCGCCGCTCTTTTGGAAAAACTTTAGAGCCTTATTGTCAAATTTGGCTTTTGCTTCGTTCGTTTCCTCTAAAAACATAATATTACCCTTTCATTTTCTCATTTATTTTTTCCTGTACTGCTTTATATATGTTTTCTTTTCTTGCTTCCCCTGTACCCCATTTAGAAGGGTTTTTAATAATGTCGCTGGCAATAAAATTGATAGCACCATCAATAGTATTAGGAAAAATTCGAAAGCAATCTTTTCCGCTACAGATAACATTTACACGTAACTGGATAGCCCTATATAAGCGGCCTTTTCTTACAATCCCATCGCCCCAATAATTGCGATTATTAATCACGTTATCGGCGATTAAGGAAAGAGCCATATCTACTGAAAAATCAGTATCTTTTTTTGCTGGCTTTTTTTCGGTGGTTGTGCTGGAAGGGTCAAAAGCTGTTAAGTCATATTTTTCAATAACTGCCATTAAGCTGGTAACATAGTTGGGATCCGTTGCATAGCCGTCATTTTTGATATTTTCTAGATATGTTTTCGGACTGGTTACGCCTTTAAGGTTTTTGTATCTGTCTGTATTGATAAAATCAAAATAACCCTTTATGCCAGCGCCAGCAGTTTTATAACTCCGAAAGTCAGCGGAAACAATTACCGATTTACCCTTGATAACTTCCCTAGTATCAAAAGTAACTTTTTGGCCGCGATACCCTTTTTGAGCCTTCATACCAAAATAGTTGTGATAGGCGGCCAGCTTTGACTTACCCCAGGCGCTTTCCAAAATTGCTTGTGCTATTATGGGACTATACACTTTTATATCATACTTCGGCGCATAGCGTTTGACTGCTTTTGATATTGTATCTATAAAATTCTGCTGGTATTTTTCCATCTTTTTTATCCTTCCTAAAATCATTAAAACCTTCGCGACCTATGACAGCCGCGAAGGTTGTTATATACTACCCCTGTTAACCAGCGAAGGAACTAACAGGAGGAGTGGGCGAAGCATCTGCGATATAGAACACCATCATGTTCTCATTCGGGTCTACTGCGTAACCCTTGCGCGCCTGCTCTCCATGAACTACCACGTTTGAACGGTTGTTAACCTCTTCCCATGTGCGGCGATAACCAAAGAAAGCGGCAACCGCATCAATGTCATGGATGAAGCAAATAATACCCGACTGTTCAACTGCTCCGGTATCGCTCTCGTCTGTAGCGTCCTCAATGAAGTCATCATGCTGGACTTTAATCTTTGACACATCACCGAAAGCGAAGGCCGCGCCGCTTGACTGCCAAAAAGTAATGTCGTTGAAGTTCGGAAGCTGAACCAGCTCTCGGTGGAATGTATCTGACTGAAGATACATCTCGGAAGCACTGGCGAAGCTGTGAAGCATCTCAACAACAGCCCTATCGCGCGGCGTGAACTTCGGCATACCACCATCATTAAACAGTGTGCTCATCTGTGACATATACCCAAGAGTGTCATTGATTGCCTTGCTGGCAAACTTCAAAAACTTCTCGCTTGTCATGCATGTATCAACTGTTTCTGCTTCGCCAGCGCTCACGGTTGCATTATACTCTGATAAGAGGTTACGCGCGCGGCCGCTCTTGATAACGGAAGCAATACCAGTATTCGCGGCGGCTCTCTCGATTGCTTCAAGCTCCAGCTTCAAACTGTTCTCAATGTAGACATACAGACCATCAATAAATGCGGCCATTTCGGCAGCATTTGTAAAGGCTGTCATTATCTGTTCGATAGGTCGAACCACTTCGATTGACCAGGTGCCCTGGCCACCGAATACAAGAGCCTTAATCTGCAATGTAGTGTTTACATCGTAGGGGCTGGCCTGTGTATAGGTACGTGTTTCGGGATTTCCTGCAATAGTAGGAATTGCCTGAGCTGGATTGCTTACCGCCGTAGCGATGTTGTAATGTACCTTCTGCTTGAAAGCACCGAAGGCATCCTCATCGCGAAGGATTGAACGGCTGGAGGGCTCATACTCACGAACTGCAAAAATTGTGCCTGTAAGCCTGTTTACAAGAGCTCCATACCAGCGTTCAAAAAGATTAGCACTTTCAAGAGCTTTGCCCATTGATACAAAGTCAGTTGTATCAATGCTGTGAAGTGACTGTGTGCCAAGCGCATCTGTCACCGCATCATTAACGATGCTGTAAATCTGATTAATAATAGCCATTTTTTAATTCTCCTTTTTTTGATATGTTCGTTTCTGTTCCACTCTAATATCTACTACATCCTTTAAGGCATCTACAGTATCAATTAAAGTGGTTAGTGTCTTGTGTAGCTCGTCATTGAATTTCCAATCACGCGCCAAAAAGTAAATCACTACGGCAACCGCTACACCATTGTTAACAAACAATTCTACAAGTTGCTCCATCACTCCGCACTCCCTTCTCCAGCTTCGCCGCTGGTGCCTTCTCCAGCTTCGCCGCTTTCGTCAGTGTTGCCAGCTTCGCCAGCTTCGGCGGTTGTGCCTGTTTCACTTGTTACATTGATATTAACATTAACATCGGTTGACTGTTTCGGGGTATCGGTCGCGGCTTCGCCGTTCTCGTTATCCTTCGACTGTGGATCTACTACACCGCCGCCAGCTTCGCCGCCTGTAGGCGTTTCGGTTGGTGTAGGGTGGTATAGTTTTTGATATACTTCGCTGTTAAATCTCATAGTTTCCTATCTCCTTTCGTTTGATAGTATAAAAATGTTTCACGTGAAACATTCTATATTATATTATATAATATTGTTTCTATTTGTCAAATTGTTTATACAATTAAGAAAACAAGCTAAATTGTGCAACTTTAAGAAAAACAACAAATTATAGTTGACAATATATTATTGTCGTGGTAAGATATAACCATCAAAGGAAAACATAGTTAACTGATAGCCATTATAAAAGGAGTTTGAAACTATGGAAAAAATAATAACCGAATACATAAATAAACTGAATGGCGAAATAAAAAACGGCTGGCTTGAAACGGCCGCCGAGTGTAACGACTTTGGCGATGATGTAGGGTGTGCTTATAGTAAGGGTGTAATAGCTGGAATAGATGTAACTATAGAATTATTAAATAAGCTTATGGATGAAGAATTAAAGCGTATGGCCAATAGCATGGAAGGAGAAAAAGAATGACAGAAGAAAGAAAAACAGAGATAGTGTATAACATATTTGAACTTATGTATAACTGTGAATGTACGGAACTCGATATTGATTTACCGAATATAAATTGTGTAATTCATATTTCGTTGGAGGTGAAGGAATGATTAATTTTTTAATAGGTTTTATCACAGGAGCATTTATAATGACAGTTATCGGGCTGGTAGTTACCAGCCCCAGCAAGTAAAAGAGATTTTTTCCGCTGGCGGTTGTAACTATCAAGCAACACACTAGCCGCCAGCGGTTAAAATATGTAACCTGGAATGTTTCAAGTGAAACAATCCGCAAGCAATCTACCAACGAAAGGAGATAATTATGGGAATTGCAAGCAAGTACAACAAACAGGGGAACAGATTTAATTATACTATCCCCGAAAACAGCGAGCATGTTTTTGTAAAGGCTTCGGAGCTTTTCGAAACTATTCCAGCTAATGAAGCTGGCGTGGTTGTTAAAAGTCTTTACATTAACACAAAGGGCAAGTATGGCGAGCATGGTGTTATCGTTTGCGCTGAGCCTGCGATCCTTATTGACTGCCCTAACCATATGACCGACACTATCAAGGCTATGATTGCCGATGATGAAGCGGTTGAAGCTATTAACGCTGATAAGCTGGCGGTACGTGCTTACAAGTACGATACCAAAAACGCGGCCAGCGGCTTCGCTTATGGTTTGGAGTTTATCGACATTTGATTGTTGATAGTGTTGATAAATAGGCGGCTGGTTTAAGGCCAGCCGCTTTTTTTGAAAGGTGGTGTATTATGCAAATACTGGCAATAGGCAATAGAAGCCAATTTAAAAAGGAAGTATCAAATATACGAGATAATATCATATTACTTTATAATGATGATATTTTCATGGAAAAAGGAAAAGAATACACTGAAGGATATATAAAAGGCATGGATGCTATTATTGAGCTTATTGCAAAATATGAAAGTAAAGAATATAACCGACTAATAAAAAATGTTTCACGTGAAACATTAGAAGGGAGTGTGTAATGATATATAGATATAACAATATCGGCGCTTGTTGCCGTGAATTTAGGAAGGATAAAAATATTACAGTTAATGTTATGGCGAAGCGGTCGGGCTGTAGTCCGCAAATGATAACAGCATTTGAGCGCAGCGAAAATATGAGCGGTCGGATATTGCTGGAATATGTAAAAAATGGTTTAGTTATAATGGGTGTAAATGATGATGATTTTTATATTTGCAGAAATAGAAGGGAAGGTGAGTTAGTTGGCTATTAATAAAGAATGGACTACACGCGAACTACGCGAGTATATCAGACAGGAAACCCAAAGCGCTAATTATAAACTAATTGAATACTATGCCAGCACTACAAACCCACTTCCATCTGTAGTAAAAATGGAAGAACGTTTAAAAAGGTTAGGTACTGACCCTAAGCGCAAAACAAAATTCGAAGATAATGTACCTAAATATATTGGTTTGGGTTTGGCCAATAAAACGAAAGCCGAATTATTACAGCAAGCGCGTGCGCTGGAAGAATTCAATAAATATGACATTTACACGCCTAAAGCTCAGTTTTATCTAAAGAAACAAGAGGAAAAGCAATATAAAGCTTTTGTAAAAAATAGGCGTGAAATTTACGGCGATGAAAAACAGATAACTCGCCGCGAATATAGACAACTAGTTGAAATTATGGGTGCCCTGGCTACAGGAATACAAGATTTTAATCTTGGTAGTGATACAATAGTTACATTATTTAAAGACACTCCAAAAGAAAAAAGAGTGGATATTGTAAAAGAGTTTGTTGACTTGGCGCGAGAAAATAAAGGCGCTGGTTTAAATCAAGAGCAATTTGTTGACCGATTAAGGGAGCGTTTAGGAATATGAAAAAATACGTGGGACAATTAAAAGAATATGATTTTTTAAAAAATTCCCACGTAAAGAGAAAACACAGGAAGGGCGCAAAGCTAGAAAAATATTGTGATGATATTTTTACATTCGATTTAGAAAGTACTAGTGGCTGGATCAATGAAAACGGCAACATTATCAGATATAAAAAGGGCCATAGTTCCGATTACTGGAATAATTTGGAGCCTGTAAGCTTGTGTTATATTTGGCAGTTTTCAGTAAATGATACAGTTTATTATGGCCGCGCCATTGAGGACTTTAAACAAGTCATTGAAGATATACCCAGTGATATACATATTATTATATGGGTGCATAATTTAAGTTGGGAAGCTCATTTTTTAATGAATATTTTTAATGATTTAGTTATGTTTTGCAGGCAATCGCACAAACCAATGTACCTATATAGCGAAGCCCATAAAAACATTGAGTTCAGATGCAGTTATATGTTAACGCGTTTATCGCTGGCCACGTGGGGCGAACAATTACACTGTAAAAAAATGGTAGGCGATTTGGATTATGAAAAAATCAGAACGCCTTTGACAAAATTAACCGATAAAGAAATGGGTTATTGTAAAAGAGATTGCGAGGTGGTTTATAAAGGGATCCAGGACTATTTAAAGCGATATAATAATCAGTGGGATATACCGCTTACACAAACAGGAACAGTTAGAAGGGAAGTTAAAAACCTTTTAACCAGCGATGCCGAATACGTAAAGTACATGAAAAAACTGGTACCGCGTGATGCTAAAGAATATGATAGACTTCGCAAGACTTTCGCAGGCGGCTATACTCATGCAAACAGGGCAAAAGCTGGCATAGTCCAAACAGGTGGCCCCGATGGTATTATAGAGCATTATGACTTTGCCAGCAGTTACCCTTGTGAGCTTACTAAACAAAAATACCCTTGCTCACCATGGGTTTATACTGGTAAACATGAAATCCCATCCGATGAAGATTTTAAAAAGTTTGCGTACCTTATGCGGTTAAGATTTAATAATATTGAGTGCATAACATTCAATACATATATACAATCTTCTAAATGTGAAGGCGCTGGTTTTAAGTATGATAATGGCCGCATTATTTCGGCTGACTGGCTGGAGATATGGGTTACTGAACAGGACTATTTGACAATACGCGATACATACCGCTGGGATGGTGATGTAGAAGTAATATACATGTATTACAGTTTTAAAAAATATCTTCCTACGCCTTTTATAAAATATTTGCTAGAGTTATATGGAAATAAAACAACCTTAAAAGGGAGTGAAGAAGGAACTGCAGAATATGATTTATACATGGCATCAAAAAGTTGCATTAATAGCCTATTTGGAATGGCTGTAACTTCTTTAGTCCAGGCTGATATAAATTTTGACAATAATACTAGAATATTTACACCCGATATTTTAACAGATGCAAAAGTAGATGCACATCTTGAGAAGTTAAGAAGCTGGAGCCCTAGAGAAAAAAGGTATTTTTTAAATTATAGCTGGGGTGTTTGGTGTACTGCTTATGCGCGGCACGACTTATGGCGATGTATTCTCGGTGAAAATGGTGAAAATGATATTGATGTGATATATGCCGATACAGACAGCATTTTTATCAACGGCCGACATAATTTTGAATGGTATAATAAAGAAACTGTAGCCGCTTTAGATGCTGCCATGGACTTCCACAAACTACCGCGAGAGTTGACAAGGCCGCTGGACAAGAATGGTATACCACGCCAACTAGGTATTTTTGACAAAGAGGATGATATAATTGAGATGATAACACTAGGGGCAAAGCGCTATGTTGAACGGCGTAAAAAAGATAACAAGCTTCATCTTACAGTAAGCGGCATAAATAAAGAAGCCGTTTATATGCTGGATGATAATATAGAAAACTTTTGTGATGGCTTAAATTTTGATAAAGATTTTCCAACCATTACAAAAAAGCTACCTACATATATTAATAACCAGCCACCATTAACATGGCCTGATGGATATAAAAGCACTTGCAAAAGTGGTGTTAACCTTCGGCGCAACGGTTACAAATTAAGTGTTACAGATGAATATAAAGCACTTATAAAATATGCTACTATATCAAAAAGCGACTTGCCGCAAGAGTTTATAAATCATTTGCGCGGCCGCTGGATTAAAGAACCTGATATAGAGGTACCTATCACTTATAAAGACAGTTATGGGAATTATATAACTATAACAAAAAAAGAACAATTACAACTTGAAATCGCGCAATATTTAATTGATAACCCTTCATTAAGTATTAAAAAAATAGCTATAGAATTCATGTTATCAGATACCACTATCAGGAGATATATAAAAAACGTGCAATATATTGATGATGATTTATATATGCAGTGTAAAAATATTTTGAAAAGGAGAAAATAAGCATGAAAAGAAAAAACAAAACCTACTACGACATTAAGCCGCTACTACAAAATGAAGCTAACTACTATATTCTGTTAGGCATGAGAAGCAACGGCAAAAGCTATCAAGTGAAATATACTATTTTAGAAGATGCTTATAAAAATCAAACTTATTTTGTATATCTTCGGAGATATAAAGAGGATATTAAACAATATTATGTAGAAAGCTATTTCGCTGATATGCCTATTGACAAAATTACAGATGGAGTTTACGAGCTGGTAATAGCTTTTCAAGGCTTTTTATACTTCGCCAATTATAATGATAACGGCGATGTTATTAAGGGGCAAAAAATAGGCCGTTACTGTGCACTGGCAGAAGCTACACGATATAAGTCAAACGCTTTTGTTAACTATAGATGGATCGTATATGAAGAATTTATAACAGATGGCTTATATTTATCAGATGAACCCGACAAGCTCCAGCAGTTTATATCTACAGTTGCGCGCGATATAGATATAAAAGTATTACTAATTGGCAATACTATAAGCCGAGTATGCCCTTATTTCTCGGAATGGGCGCTTACAGGCACATTAAGGCAAAAGCCATCTACTATAGAGCTTTATCACATGAAAGACGATAAAGGCCGCGACAGGGCCGTTATAGCGGTTGAAAATTGCACTGTAATAGAAAATGACAGTAAAATGTTTTTCGGTAAAGCCACAAAACAGATTTTAAGCGGCGAATGGGATGTTATTGACAGCCCACGTTTACCGATGAAGCTGGATAAATATGACTGTATTTATGAATTGCAAATAGTTTACCAGCTCTTTACATTCAACTTAAAATTACTCATGGATGCAACAGGAAATATATTTACATTCATTTATCCTGCTAAAGAGATTAACAAAAAAGGTCGATTAATTTCTACCGAATTTTCCGATAACCCTATGCAAACTAGTTGCCTTAATCTTAATAGCCGTATGGAGTGTAAAATAATAGACTGCTTTAAAAATAACAAGGTATGTTACTCGGATAATTTAACGGCGGCCGACTTCCAGCAAGTCAAAAGCCAGTTCAAATTTATGTAAGGAGTTCAATTATATGAATAGTTTGGTAATTATGATAATATTTTGTATTGTTATGCTGGCCCTGGC